>LFCJ01001409.1_pt1 | contig 16698 bp, 13 predicted proteins | sample 643141 | NCBI WGS metagenome assembly LFCJ01 (sample SAMN03766243, study PRJNA286221) | soda lake metagenome | biome: soda lake; feature: Kulunda steppe; material: water; isolation source: sample B1-Br-g2 brine of Lake Bitter-1 | place: Russia: Kulunda steppe | collected 2010-07 | reverse complement strand
TCGGTCATGCCCTCGAGTTCTTCGGCTTGCTCGAGGTTTCGTGGGTAGCCATCGAGGACGAAGCCGCCGGCCTGTGAGAGCGCTTCCTCGACGATTGCGTTGACGACTGCGTCGGGGACGAGTTCGCCCTGGTCCATGTACTCGCCGGGCGTGTCGTATTCGGTATCCATATCCGAGATATCCATCTCTTTGTTCGAGCGGAGTGCGTCACCGGTGGTGACGTGCTCGACGTCGAACTCCTCGGTTAGCTTTGCACTCTGGGTTCCCTTTCCGGCTCCCGGTGCACCCAGGATCAGGATTCGTGGCTGTGCCATACGAGTCCGTTCACTGCCGCCGCTTAAAGGCTTAAAGAAATGGCGCTCGAGACACCTGTTCGCTCACTCGATAGTCAGCTCACCGCCACCGTTTCCGTCACTGTCGCCTTCGTCCCACTCGAGTTCGAACTCGACGCTCAACTCCGCGGGACCGCCGGAACTCGAGGTTTCGCGTTCGGCTTTAATTTCGAACGTTGGGCGTGCGGGTGGCTCCATCGTTACCGACTCGCCGCCGGCCTCGAGGGTGATCGATTCGCCGGATTCGATGGAGTCTGCGACGGTCCGAAGGTACGTTGCGATATCTGCACCCGACATTCGACGCTCGAATTTAAACAGCACTTCTTCAGGCATACCTGTTGTTCGCGTCCTACGATATAGAGTCTTTTGTGCGGTTGCCCGCGCGCGACCGAAGTCTGGGTATCAAAAACCGACATATGAACCAATAGTGTATTGTATATCGACCTTCGGGCCGAATATGTTCGTCAAGCGGGGTTTACAGTCGCAGTTTGTGTTTTATTTCAAACTTGTAGGAAACGAACCAACGATAGAACAAAGAGGGAGCAATCCTACCTCACGGCAGACGACCCGCATGCACAGACGCAACTGGGCGGCGGAAACGGTCGCTGGTATTCGATCGACGAAGCGGCCTGTTACAGGCACTTTCCAAATAGATAAGTGCCCACGGGCACCATCGACCGACATATAACGGACTATAATAGAGGTGACCACAATCTTCAACGCATACACGACCCCGCTTGAGGTGCAGACGCGCGTCGACGTGTTCGAGGAGATCTTCCTCGTCTTCCTCGGACTCGGGACGCTCGTTGGCGTCGTGGTTATCGCGTATACGCTGTACAACGCGTACAAGTATCGTGATAGCGGCGAGCCCGACGATAGCGAAGATCTGCCGACACTCGGGGAGTTACCGACTGGTGGAAAGGGCGGCAAAAAATTGTTCCTCTCGTTCGGCCTGAGCGCGATTATCGTTATCTCGCTCGTTGTCTGGACCTATGGGATGTTGCTTTACGTCGAGGATGGTCCCGACGACAACCCCGACGACGCGATCGAAGTCGAGATCGAAGGCTGGGCGTTCGGCTGGGATTACTACTACGATAACGGCATCGAGACGACTGACGAGTTCGTAATCCCGACAGACGAGGCAATCTGGATCGAAACGACCTCACGAGACGTCTGGCACACCTACGGGATCTCAGACCTACGGGTAAAATCTGACGCGATTCCTGGTGAGTACGACGATACGTGGTTCATCGCCGAAGAAACCGGCGTCCACGACGCCGAGTGTTTCGAACTCTGCGGTGTCGGTCATAGCGATATGTACTCCGAGGTCGAAGTGGTCGAACCCGACGAATACGAAGCCTGGGTCGACGAGCAACTGACACTTTCGATCACCCTCGAGGACCAGAACGAACAGCGAGTCACTGACGGCTTCGAACTCACACTCGAGCACCAGGACAACGACGAGTTCGACGATGATCTAAGTTTCGCCTACGAACCCGAGGACTTCGAGAACGGCTCGATCGAAATCGGCGACATCGAACAGGGCGGTGAGTACGACATCGAGATCGTCTCGACCGACGACGAGTTCGAGACTGTCGAAGAGACGATCGACTTCACCGGTCCTACTGACGAAACGTTCACCCTCGAGTTCGACGACCTCGAGGAGGAAGATGACGAAGAAGATGATGAGGAAGAAGACGAGACTGACGACGAAGCGGAAGCGACTGACGACGACACCGACGAGGGAGGTGATGACTAATGGGTGACCTTCCACCAATGACGTCGGTCAAACGCTGGCTGGTGACGACAAATCACAAGGACGTTGGCATTCTGTATCTCGCGACAGCGCTGTTTTTCCTGTTGCTTGGGGGCGTCCTTGCGTTGTTGTTCCGGGCACATCTCTGGGCCCCCGGCGGCCTCGGCCTACTGAGCGGCGACGAATACAACCAGGCTGTAACGTCACACGGCTTACTGATGGTTTTCTGGTTCCTCTCGCCGTTTGCGGCCGGCTTTGCGAACTACTTCGTCCCGCTGCAGATCGGTGCGGATGACCTGGCGTTCCCGCGGCTGAACGCGCTTTCGTACTGGTTCTATCTCTTCTCCGGGATCCTTATCGCCGCGTCGTTCTTCCAGGGTGGAACGTTCGCCGGCGGTTGGACGATGTACGCGCCGCTGAACGTGCCGACGTATACGCCTGCGATGGAGGCGACAAGCGGCGGCAACGGGACGATCCTCGGTCTGGCACTGTTCGTGATCTCGATTACTGTCGGGACGGTTAATTTCCTCGTGACGATTCACCGTTCGCGTGCGGAAGGCCTCGGCCTCTGGAATATGCCGCTTTTCACCTGGTCGTGGCTGCTTACGGTCTGGATGATGCTGTTTGCGTTCGCAGCACTGCTCGCTGCCGTGTTGTTGCAACTGTCCGACCGTCTGTTCCTCACGCAATACTTTGCAGCCGAACAGGGTTCAGGCCTGCTGTGGGCGCACCTGTTTTGGTTCTTCGGCCACCCGGAGGTCTATATCGTCTTCTTCCCTGCGCTTGGGATTATGTTCGAGACGTTCCAGACCTTCACCGGGCGGCGGCTCGTCGGCCGGAAGTGGGTTATCATCTCGATGGTACTCGTGGCCGTCCAGTCTTTTTTGGTCTGGATGCACCACATGTTCCTGACGACGATCAACTTAGAGATCAAGACGCTAATGATGGCGACGACGATCGGGATCTCCTTACCCTTTGACCTGATGGTCTTTGCGTTGATCTATACGATGATCAAGGGTCGGGTTCGGTTTACCACACCGTTCCTCTTTGCTCTCGGCGCGCTCGTCCTGTTCATCTTAGGCGGAATTACCGGGGTCTTCCTCGGAGCCGTCGTGCTCGACTACGAGTTCCGTGGCACCTACTGGGTCGTTGCTCACTTCCACTACGTGATGGTCTCGGGTGTCACCGCGTTGATCGGCGGCCTCTTTTACTGGTGGCCGAAGATCACCGGCAAAATGTACTCGGAGGCACTCGGAAAGCTCACCTTCGCCGTTTACTTTATCGGCTTCAACCTGCTGTATTTCCCACAGTTTATCGCCTGGGAGACGCCACGCCGTGTCTTCCACTTCAACCCCGAGTTGACGTTCTTCCACCAGCTTTCGACCGTCGGCGCGTTCGTCTTCGGCGCGTCGTTTTTGGTCATGTTCGCGACGCTGATTCACAGCCTCGCCTACGGACCACGCGCTCCCGACAACCCGTGGGAGTACTCGCGTACCGCTGAGTGGGCAATCTCTTCGCCACCACCGCTCGAGAACTGGGGCGGCCGGCCAACGTACGCCAGCGGACGCCTCGAGTTCGTCGACGACGTGAAGGCTGCGACCGACGGCGGTGTCACACAGGGAGCGACAGCCGATGCGCACAGTCACGAAGAACACGCCGACCACGCCAGCATCTGGCCATTTGGAATCGGCGTGGCGACGTTCATCTTCTTCCTCGGGTTGACCGGCATCACGTCGTATCTCGTCGAGTTCGCCGAAGCACGCGGTCATTCGGTCGTTGGCGCGCCCGACCCGAACATCATCTATCCGGTCTTGACCGTCGTCGGGCTGGTTGCGCTTGGCTACACGCTGTTTAAGTTCGGCGTCGAGGAGTTCAACGCCCCCGAGATGCCGGTTGCTGAACGCTGGCCGTTTGAGGGGGCCGGAAACACGAAACTCGGCGTCTGGGTGTTCCTTGCATCCGACGTCGTCGTCTTCGGGGCGATCATCGGTGCATACGTCTTCATGCGCTTGCACTTCGGCTGGGGCACCTGGCAACTCGATACGATCCAGTGGGCTGGACTGTTGAACACGTACGTCTTGCTCACCTCGAGTTTCACGGTTATCCTGGCGCTGGTGTATGCAGAGCGACAGAGCAAACGCGGCTTACTGGGTGCGATGGGCGCAACCCTGTTGCTTGCGTTGACGTTCATGAGTGTCAAAGCCTACGAGTATGGCTCTAAGTTCGCTGATGGCATCTACTGGTGGTCGTCTATCGAGTACTCGATTTACTTCGTCACCACGGGCATGCACGCACTGCACGTCATCATCGGTGTGTTGATTGCCCTGTTCATGATCTACCGGATCGTAAGCGTCGACGCCTATCTCGAAGATCACCGCCCAGTCGAGTTCTTCGGCCTCTACTGGCACTTCGTCGACATCGTCTGGGTGTTTCTCTTCCCGCTGTTCTACCTGATGTAAGACGGCGGCGGTGTGTGATTTTTGTTTTTGATTTTGACTCGCCGAGTGGCCATAGAGCAGACAGTATCACAGAGAACCGTCGAGTGACGTCGTCGGTTACCGACTCGAGCGATACCGAAAAAGAGTGCCTCTAAACTACCGTTCGGATCGATCATCAAGAAGACTCGAAAGTTGACGGGTGTACTCCCGGTTTCCCCTCGCACCATGCTCTCGGCGACCGAAGGTGCCAAGAACTGTCACCGAGTTCCCTCCGATAGTATGGGACTGTCGCTCGAGATTTACTAGCGGTGAGTCGACGAACGGAGTGTAGGAAGCGCCGGTCCACTCGAGTCGATCAGTCGGTCCGCCCCAACAGCGTCGCCAGGAGGACGCCGAGAGCGAGGGCGACGACTGCAACGCCGGGAGAGCCGACGCGGTCTGTGTCTGCCTGATCGGAGCTCCCGTCCTCGAGTGTCGAGGTGTTGGCCGATTGCTCGGCGAGTTGGTCGACGGTTGCGCTTGCGTCGACGATTCCGTGACCGTATCGTGGGTCCTGTGTTGTGGGCTCGCCGTCGGGTTTCCAGGCAGTTTCGGTCAGTGCAGTCGAGAGTTCCTCGGGTGTCGTGTCCGGTTCGACCGAAAGGGCAAGCGCGGCGATTCCGGAGACGTGTGGTGTTGCCATCGACGTGCCCGGTTTGGACGCGTAGCCACCCGGGACGGCACTAACGATGTCGACACCTGGGGCTGTCACGGTCGGGACGACGTACGTCTCGGGCCACTGTTCGGGAGCGTCTCCCCAGTCGGTGCGATTGAGTCGTTCACCACCTGAAAACGATGGGACCTGGTCGGTGGCGTCGACTGCACCGACGCTGATCGTCTCGTAGACGTTTCCAGGCGAGCCCGAGGTTTCGGGGCCAGCGTTTCCGATTGCGGCGACGACGACGACATCGCTTTCGGTCGCGTGTTGAACCGGCGCGATGAGTTGGTCGAACGCGCCGGTCGAGCCGAGGCTCAGGTTGATTACGTCGGCATCTTCCTCGAGCGCCCACTCGATACCGGCGACGATCTGTGCGAAGGTCCCGCCGTCACCGGTGAGCACGAGTCCATGAAGCAGTTCGGCCTCTGGGGCGACTCCAATCGCCGTGGCGCTTTCGGTGCCGCCGGCGACGGTTCCGCTGACGTGTGTGCCGTGGGTGTCGGTATCGTGTGGTGTCGAGTCCTCGAGGCGGTCGCCGGTGTGATCGAACTCGGCCCAGCCACCTGGATAGGTGGGATCGCCGGGTGTGTCGGTGTAGAGGTCGATATCCGGGTGGTCAGCGTCGACGCCGGTATCGAGGACGGCGACACGGACGCCCTCACCGCGGGTGTCATACCGATCCCAGACCTCGGGGACGTGTATTTGCTCGAGTGCAGGCGTTGGCGGCACGTCTTCTGTGTCGTCGTCCTCGCCGAGGTCAACGGCTGTCGGTTCGGGCGGTTCGGGAGCGGTGAGTTCGAAGTTTTCGTGGATCATCTCGACGCCCTCGATTGCCTCGAGTTCAGAAAGAACCTCCCCATCGACGAGTTCCGTCTCCACGGTGAGGACAACGGCGTTAGTTACCCAAAACTCCTCTTCGAGTGTGAGTCCGGCCGTCGTGTCGACGTACTCGAGTAGCGGTTGTTGGGTTTTCTCGGCGTGATCCTCGAGCGTGCGTTCGGGGTCGTCGGCGTCGGCAACTGTCGCTTCCTCGAGGCGAACGACGAATTCAATTGAACCGGTTTCCTCAAAAATCTCCTCGTCGATTTCGACATCGGTACCGGGCGATTCGCCCGGGTGTGTGTCTGGGGTCGTCCCGTCCGGTGTGTCGGGGGTTGTCCCTTCCATTGTGACTGCCGCTGGGAGGAGTGTCGAGACGAGACAGAGACAGAGACAGACCACGGCGAGGCGACGGCCGATCGATGTCCACGAGCGCATACTCGAGACAGGAACTCATCCGGTAAAGAATTACAGGGAATCTCGAGGGTCCGTCGTCGCTATATAACCATCCCAAGCGACTGTATACTCGGCCACTGGTTGGCCGTGTGGTCGCCTCCATGAGGAAATTATAAGTGCCCATCAAACTGAGGTGATAGCAATGGCTGACGTTCGAACCTACACCCTCATTTACGTCGTCCTACTGGTGTTGGGGACGGGCAAGTTCCTGTTTTTCATGGATGCAAGCCCGCTCACGTACAATATGGCATTGGCTGGGACGTTCGCACTCGCGGTCGCAAAGACACTGCTGATTTCCGGCTACTACATGCACTTACTCGAAGAGCCCCGAGCGATCTCCTATATGATGGTCATTGCCGTGTTCATGGTGTTCTTGCTGACCATCGCAGCGGGTTACTCGATCCAGTAACTCGTTCGTCTTTTTATTACGAACCGGCGAGATACCCGAACGGAACGTCATCGGGCCCGGTACCACTCGATCGTTTCAGGCAAATGTGTCTCGAGGGGAGAGAATTCGTATCCCAGTTCGTCGCGGGCTTTTTCTGAGGTATAAAAGAGACGCTGGGTTGCCAGGTCGGCCATGTCGCGGTCGAACGGGAACACCTGTCGGCCGGTGACTGCACGGACGCCTGCTGCGAGGGGTCCGGCGGCGCGAATCGCCGTCGCGGGCACGGTAAGCGCTGGGGCGGTACCGTCTGCGAATTCGGAAATGCGGGTCGCTGCCTGATTGTAGGTCAAATTCTCGCCGCCGAGGATGTAGTGGTCGCCACACACACCACAGTCGGCGGCTGCGAGCAGGCCGTCGACGACGTCGCTGACGCCGACGATGCTCGCTCCGCCTGGCAGTGTCGCCGGCATCGTCGGCTCGAGGCCCATTGCCAGCAGTTGTGGGGTAAACGAGTCGTCGCCGGGACCGATGATCGATGTCGGGTGGACGGTCACTGCGTCGCCGTCGCCGGCGGCGTACTCGTCGACGAGACGTTCGGCGTCGCGTTTCGAACGCTGGTATGCGCCGACTGGCGCTGCGATATCTGTCTCGTCGGCGAACTCGCGGGTGCCGTTTACACGCCGCGTCCCGGCCGTGCTGGTGAAGACGACGCGCCCGGCGTCGCCGTCTCGACAGGCTCGTAAGACGGCTGCGGTCCCATCTCGGTTGACGTGTTCGATCGTCTCGGGGTCTGCACTCCAGAGGCCGACCCCGGCCAGGTGAAAGACGACGTCCGCACCGTCGACGAGTAAGGCGAGGGTGCCTTCATCCAGAAGATCGCCGACGAACCACTCTGGGCCCTCGAGGCGACGATCCGAGGATGGCCGACTCAGTCCACGGACCGTCCACCCGTCCTCGAGCAGACGCGTACAGAGATGCGTGCCGAGAAAGCCCGTTGCCCCCGTGACGGCCGCCGTTCCCGTCATCGGAGAGCACCCTCGAGTTGGGGCGGGACGACGTCACCGCTTACCGCCGCGTAGAGTCGGTACCCAAGCGTGAGAATGGGGTGGGTGTCGTCTGCGGGAGGGAGTGAGCCACCCTCGAGTCGGTCGCGAATCGCCTCGAGGTCGACCTCGCGGTCACCGACGGTCGTCACCGAGACCGACGCGTCGCCGTCGAACGCGCGTTTCAGGGCCGGATCGTCCTCGAGTGAGCGCTCGAGCAGCGAACTCGCGACGACGTCGACGGCTCGAGTGGGGCCGGAAAACAGGGTATCTGTCACGACGGGCGTCTTGCCGTAGGCGGTCGTCGCGTCGAGGACGGTGAGTGCGGGATCGACGGCACGTGTCGCCGCGAGTGTAGTCGTCGCCGGATTCTCGGGACCGTCGACGAACCGTGCGAGGGTTCGCGTTGGGCCGGCGACTGGCCCCGCCTGGGTCGGTCGAAGCGACGGGACGACGACCGTCGGCGTCGAGACGAGTCGCTTAGGTACTGACAGCGTCGTCGTCTCCTCCTCGAGGTCGACTGCGACGCTCGTCTCCCGCTCGTCTTCCAGATCGACGAGGTCGACCTCGAGAACTGACGGATAGCCGAGTGCGTTGGCCGCCCGATCGAACTCGATGGTATCGTCACTTCGGCCGGCGACTGCGAGGTCGGCTCCGGTCTGTCGGCTCAAAACGGAGACCGTTGCGGCGACGACGGCGGGATCAGTGACGACGCCAGAGGAGGGGTGAAACGGATAGTGAGCGTCGGGGACGACGGTGATCCGGTCGGCCGTCCCCAGATCGGCGGGCATCGACGTGAGCAGGTCGGCGATCGCGGATTCGAATCGGTTCGTACGGATTGCGGCGTCGGGGAGCCACTGGTTCGAACCCGCCTCGAGATTTCTGCGGTCATCACGTGCTGGCTCGAGTTTGTCGTCGACTGCGATCGCTCGAACGACCTCGGTCGTCCGTCGGCTCATCTCGGCACCTCCGGCGTCTCGAGGTCGTTTGGATCGGTTTCGGCTGCGAGTTCGTAGGCAGCCTCGACGAGTTCGAGGGTCCGTCTTCCCTGCTTGCCGTCTACTGGTGGCTGGTTGCCCTCGCTGATTGCCTCGAGAAACGCTGCAAGCGCGTTGTAGTGTGCCTGGAGGTAGAACGTCGGCCCGTAGACGGTCGGCTCGGTCCCCTGCACCCGACGGACCACGTTCGAGATTGCCGATTTGGCCGCACTCACATAGAAGTTCGAGGGCAGGTGATCCGTGTTGGTGATCGTACCCGTCACACCCTCGAGTCGAAGCCGGGTGTTGACCGCCGGCAGTTCCTCCCACTGGTAGTTCCCACAGTGAAGCGTGATCGTCGCCCCGGCTTCCGGCGCACGCACCAGCACGGTCGCCGCATCCTCGACGGGCAACTCGAGGGTCGAATCAGTGGTTGCACACTTGATTTCACACTCGCCGAAGAGCCACTCGAAGACGTCGAAACAGTGGACGCCGAGTTCGAACAGCGACCCACCTCCCGCGGCCTCTGGGTCGTGTTGCCAGGAGGGTGGGCGCTCGGTCGCTGGCGGTCGCCCCAGCGGATCGTCGTTCAACCTGATCAACGACGCGTAGGGGACGTAGCCAACCCGGCCCTCCTCGTACTCCCGTTTGACACCGCGGATGTCCGGCTGGTAGCGAAGCGTATGGTCGACGCCGACGGCGATTCCAGCCTGTTCGGCAGTCTCGAGCATGCGATCGGCTTCCTCGGTCGAACGGGCAAGCGGTTTCTCGACGAAGACGTCGACGCCGGCTTCTGCTGCTCGTTCGAGTGCGTCTGCGTGTAAAAATGGGGGCAACGCGATGACAGCCGCATCGAGCGGTTCGGCCTCGAGTAACGCCGCGTAATCGTCGTAGGTCCGGTCGACGCCGGCCCGTTTGGCACGCGTTCGGTTTTCGGCCACCGCATCGGCGGCCGCGACCACGGTTACGTCGTCCATCGCAAGCGCAGACTTCAGGTGTACCGTCCCAATGTTGCCAACGCCAAGGATCGCAACTGAAAGTCCGTCCGAGCCGGCCCATCGGCTGAGAACTCCTGTGTGCATCTGTCCGACAGCGAGGCTCGCTTGGGCTTTGTTATCGTCGTCGTACACGAAACGGCCCCGAGACACCTCGATCATCGCTTTCCTTGCCGAGCAAGACAACGACGACGTACACCGAGACGAACTACGCCGGTAACCAAAATTTGACGGGGCCACTGTCCAAACTGTCGGTAATGGTAGTCTCTCTCGGCCAGATTGGCCTCGCGGTGACGATACTCGTCGTTTTTGGTATCGTCTGGTATCTCGAGGGTCGCGGTCGCTGGCGTGCTCGTCTCGAACAGCGACTCATCCTCGGTGTTCCGTGGGGAACGCTCGTGACGATCGGCGTTGTCGTGGCCTTCTATCTCTTCGTCCAGGGTGGCTTTCGCAACTGGAGTGAGCCGTTGACGTTCCCGTTCATTACCTGGTCGTACTTTTATCCGTTCGGTCAGCTTACTGCCGGGGTTGCCCACCAGGAACCGCTCCATCTCGCATCGAATATGACGGCGACGCTCGTGTTCGCCCCGATTGCGGAGTACGTCTGGGGACATTACCCGCCCAAGCGAAGCCGGCGGGGAAGTCGGACTCGAGCGAGCGGGTCGGGTGGAGTGCTCACCAGGCCGTGGGTCCGGGCACTGCTTGTCGTCCCGGCGGCGTTTCTCGGCGTTGCGGTTCTGACGGCTCTCTTCGCGATGGGGCCCGGGCTCGGATTTTCGGGTGCGGTGTTTGCCATCGTCGGGTTTGCACTCGTCGGCGCGCCACTGTGGACGATTGGGGGAGCACTCGCCGTTGGGACGGTGTCGGCGTTGGTGAGCGCATTCGCCAATCCCGTCGTCGAGGCGACGGTCGAGGCCGGGCCACCGATGCCGCCAGCGTGGGCCGGGGTCGGATTTCAGGCGCATTTGCTTGGCTTTCTGGTCGGTGCCGTCGTTGCACTTGGCTTGCTCAGATACCGGAACGAGACGCCGGCGTTCGTGCCGTTGTTTTTCGCGACGATCCTCGTCGGGATCGCCTTCGATCTCTCCCTGATCGCGTCCGGCACCACTGACGTCTTCGTCCGGTATCAGGCCGCTGGCGTCGTCCTCGTTTTCGTTCTCGCAACGCTGGTCGCCTTTGGCGCGTCGGCCAGCGACCGACCGCTGTTTGGTGCGTACATCGAGCAAGGAAGCGGCTGGGGTCGGCGACTTGTCGCTATCGGTTGGCTCGGCATCCTCGGGCTTTGCTTTCTCGGTGGACTTACTGGAGCGCTCTTGCTCGAGGTATCGCTCCTGCCGGTACTGGTCGGCGTTGGGATGGTTTCGTTGTTGCTCGCCGTCCCCGCACTCGCCCCGGCACTCCGGCCCCCGAACGGCCCGCTTTCGCGCCGTCAGACCGCCGCCGCGATCATTATCGTCCTCGCGGTCCTCGTTGCCTTCCCGAGTGTGCCCGGGAACATGCTGGTCGTCGAGGATGCCGACCTCGGCTCTGGGGTCGAAGAGACCGCAGAAATCAACGGCTACACGGTCGCCTACGGAGAGAACGTCACGGCTGGCCAGTCCCCTGCAATCGGCACAGAGACGTTCGAGGACGAACTCGGAGACGAGGCTAACCTGACCGCCTCGGGGGTGGTCGTCGTCGATCCGGACCGCGAGATGTGGACGCTTGGGACCACCGACGATCTGCTCGCGTTCAGCGGGAACGAAAGCGTCGTCGTCGGCGATATCGGCTGGCGAGAAACCGTCACCGCCGACCGAACTGGCTGGGAGGTCGCCGGCAACGACACTGCTTACGCCGTCGACATCGAGGCCGACGAGGAGACCACACGAACGTTCATCTCAGATCCCGTCACGGCTGCCGGCACGCTCGAGGGCCAGACGGTCTCCGTCGAACCGACGCTCGAGGAGTTTCTGTTGGAGGTACGCGAGGACGGATCGACCGTCGGCGAAACGCCCATCCCAGAGACAAACGAGAGCGCGACGGCCGGCGACATAGAGTTCCGAACCGAAGAAACCGACGACGGGAGTGCCGTCTTCGCCGCAAGTGGCGGTAGTGAGCTACAGATCGCTACCGAAGAAACGTTCAACGACGGCTGATACTACCGAAATCCGTGGCATCGACCTCGTGGTCCGGATCTGGCCCGTCGTCGCTCGAGGCCCTGTCGGTTCCACGGCGGGTCCTGAGATCGGCTGCGATCTCAGCCATCGTCGCTATGGTGAGGTCGGTGTCGGCTCGCATGCGGTCGAGATACGAGAGAATCGCCCGCAGTCGGCGGGCATCACGCGGGTGAGTCAGGTTGTTTGGGTGAAGCCACATATGAAAGACACCGTCCTGGCGTGTCGCCTCGTCGATGCCGCGGCGGGCCTGGACGACCATCGGGTCCGCCCAGACGATTTCGGCTGCCGTGCGAGCCGGCCCCTCGAAGCCGAAGATAAAGAGCGAGGCGGGAACGTTGACGAGGCCGTACTCGTCGACGGTCGGGTAGACGATGAGCGATCGGTTCCAGACGAAGGTGTCGATCAGGCCGCCGACGCCATCCCGGGTTGGCGACCGCCCACGGTAGGCACGAACGCCGTACTCGGCGAGGACGTCTCGATGGCCGACATCGTTTCGCGGATAGACGAACGAATCGACGCGTTGTCCCCACGCCTCGGCGAGTTCGAGCGCCCGCTCGAGTTCGGCCGCTGCGAGTTCGCGGTTGGTCTCAGGCGCACCGAAGAGGACATGTGAAAACGAGTGACTGGCAAACTCGTGGTCGATGTCGGAAGCGAGTAGCGCCTCGAGCAGATCGGGGCCAAAGCGCAGGTCCTCGCGGTTACGCCATGTGGTTCGTTCTCGCCTGAACCAGCCCTCCGGGGCTGGGTGGTCTCCGTGTCGGCCATCACAGGACTCGAGTTGAAGATGACCAACGACGGCCCACGTCGCAGGAATCTCGAACTCCTCGAGTATGTCGAGACAGGCCTGCCAACCGCGACGGCCGGCTTCGACCCGGTCGGCCGGTGGTTCGGCCATGTCGTGAAATCCCCAGCCGAGTTCGGCATCGAGCGAGATGACGACGCTACCCACGCCATCCACCGCCGGAGTGGCTCAGATCCGTGCGCAACTTGATCATATCCGTGCGCAACTCGAGGGCGAGTATTGTTATTGCGAGCTTTTCGGTTGCCTGCCCGCTACGGACTGCCTCGAGAGCCCCTCTCGAGGTTTCACGCGGCGTCGGGAGCGCCTCGAGACGCGATATACAACTCGGTCGAGCACTCGAGTTGTCGAGAGTGTCGGTAACGTTCACGAACACTCGAGGGTGTCCCCGGAGTGAGCGTTAGGCCGATCGAACGACTCCACTCAGGGGTGGCGACGGCGTTGAATCATCTCTATAACAAAGCGGCCATCCGGGAATCCCCCGGCTAGGCAGGTTCTCAGTATAATCATGAGCGGATCTACACCGACGTCCGAGCGCGCGTTCGTGCTTGGATTCGACGGCGTCCCGTGGCGACTCATCGAGCAATGGACCGAAGCCGGCGAACTCCCGAACTTCGCCCGAATGCGCAACGAGGGAGCCTCCGGCTCGCTCGAGAGCACGACACCGCCGACGACGCCGCTTGCGTGGCCGTCGATCGCGACGGGCGTCTGGCCGGACAAACACGGCATCTACGGCTTCCAGAATCTCGATTCCGCCTACTCACACGAGATGTATACGAGCCATGATCTGCAACAGTCACCACTCTGGGAACAGCTCTCGCCGGCTCACGTCGGGAACGTTCCGATGACCTACCCACCCCAGGAGATCGACGGGACGATGATCACGGGAATGATGACACCCTCGAGCGACCGGGAGTATACCCATCCCACGTCGCTTCGCCAAGAGATCGACCGCGAGATTCCCGACTACGAGATCAGCCTCAACTACCCCGAGTACGCAGACCGACTCGATGCTTTCGAAGGTGCCGTCGACGAGATGCTGTCGAATCGACAAGCGCTCATGAACCTCCAACTCGGGCAGGCCGGCGACGACTGGCAACTGTTCTTTTTCGTCTTTACTGCACCCGATCGGTTCCAGCATCTCATTTGGGATATGGACCGACTGCTCGCCCATTACAAACAACTCGACACTATCCTGGGGGAGGTAATCGAGTACACCGACGACCACGAAGCCGACCTGTATGTCGTCTCTGACCACGGCTTTGGCGAGATCGAGGGGCTAATCTATATCAACCACATCTTAGAGCGAGAGGGCTACCTCTATCGGCGTGAAGATGAGGGGGCCCGCGGGGCGCTTGCAAGTCTCGGCATCTCTCGTGAGCGGATCACGGGCGTCCTCGAGCGTGTCGGCATCTCCGAAGAGCGACTCGTCTCGACGCTTCCCCGGTCGTTGCTCGATTCGGTTGCCGCCCAGATTCCCGGCGAGCACGCCCTCTATGACGTCGATTTCGACCGGACGGTTGCGTTCGTCCACGAGTCCGGAAATTGTTATATAAACGACACAGACCGGTTCGATTCGGGTATCGTCGATCCAGCCGACATCCCAAAGATCAAAGACCAACTGATCGAACTCTTCGAGTCGGTTACAGACGAAAACGGGAAACGGCTGCTCACCGTCGCCGATGGCGAGGAACTGTTCCCGACAGACGACGCCTCACCCAATATCGTCGTCAACGCCATCGATGGCTACGAGTCCCGGACGACAATGACCGACCAGGTGATGGGCGATCCCGGAACATACGCCGCGAGCCACCGATCGACCGGCATCATCCTCTGTCGCGGCCCGACGATCGATCCCGGCGCGACTCTCCGGGGCGCACGCGTCGTCGACGTTGCCCCGACGCTGCTCCACGGCATCGGCCAACCCGTCCCGAAAAACGCCGACGGCCGCGTGCTGTTCGATGCGTTCCGACCTGATGCCTTGCCCTCGAGGACGAAAGTCGAACGGACGGATCCCACCCAGCGCGACCGCGACGACGAAGACGTCGACGAGGACTTTACCGACGTCGAGAGCCGCCTGAAGGGGCTTGGCTACATGGAATAATAGCTGCCAGTCGTTGCAAGCAGCGCCACTACCCACCTCGAGTTCACAGTCTGTGTATGGTTGAGGACGACCTCGAACTCGAGCGTGATCTGGGTGAGGCGACGATCGTTTACGACGACCCACACGAGGAGACGGTCGAAACGAACGTCCCGAACGAACACATTGCGTACTTTCAGGACCACTGGATGATAAAGACTGACGAGGACGAAGCGGGCAACGATATCGTCCGGCGGATTCCTGCCCAGCGGGTCCACTACGTCGAACGCTCCGTCGAGGAGTTCGAGCGGGAAGTCGAGACCGTACTCGATCAGGTCCAATCGTTTGCAGCCGACTTGCGAACGAAAATCCCGGTCGGTGGCAGCGACGAACGCAGCGAGCAGCGACCGCTCGAGGTCGATATCGAAGACGGCCAGCGGCCAGGTCGCGAGCGCTGAGTTTGAACCGTCGACCGGACTCGAGGGCGGATGCGTGTGTAACAACTATGCCTTTGGGTGTGGGGTGTACACTCGAGGTGAGATTCCATAGAGCGCTATGACTGGATCTTGGTGGCTATCGCCATTGCTCTCGCCGGTGGCTGGCTCGTTGGCGTGCTGACGGCAGTTCCGATGGAGTACGGACTGGCCGCAGGGTTCGTCCTTGCAACGCCGTTTGTCTACGATGCGATGTTTCGAAACCCACCACTTCCCGAAAGCGATATTGGGCGAGCCGCCGCCGCGATCGTCTGGCATGCATTATTAGTCTGGACGATCCTCGCTGCGGTGTGGTAGCCTCGATGGACGTCCATCCCCTCCGTCTCCCCCTCGAGTGCTTTCACCGGGACCGAACCCGATCGAGTTCCGACTGAACCGATTTCAACGCGGGGTAGGCAACGGCATAGAGGCTCGTCGGCGTGTTCCGCATGCCCGTATGCAGGAGTCGATGGGACAGCGGCGCGTCCGAGTTGGCGACCAGCGCCTCGAGGTCGGCCGCGGCGAGCCACTCGAAAAACGCCCGTTCGGTGGCTGATTTCGGTTCGGTTTCGCGAACCCGGTCTCGAATGTCTTCCCACATGTAGCGTTCGTCCTGGCCGAGTTCCCAGACGCCGGACTCGAGGCCACGTCGCACCCGTGGGTAGTCCTCGTCGGCAAACGCATAGCCGTGGTCGGTCGGTTCGAGCCCCGAAAGCCGGAGTCCGATCGCGGTCCGATAGCATTTCTCACACTCGCCGCAGTTGCCGTCCATCCGTCGGTTACAGGTCTGAAGCGAAAGCGACGGTGATGTGTGATCGACGTAGTCGGCGATAACGTCCAGTCGCTTTTGTCTGGGCAACTCATAACAGTCGTGTCGACACTGGGTGCCACTCCAGCGGACGCGGTCGTCGATATCCGGTCGTGAGCCCCACTCGAGGTCGATTCCCTCCCAGTGGGTCGCAGCGACGTAGAGCCGGTCGATCCCACGGCTGTAGGCCATCGGCGCACATAACCCCAACAGGCCCAGCCCATGACCCACCGAACTGTACCACGCGCCGTCGACGAAGCGTTTGTAGTGGGCAAGCAACATCGCGTGATCGAGCGCCGATAAGGCGTTGGTCTCGAGAAAAGCCGTCTCGAGGCCGCGTTCGTCGGCAAACGTCGAGACGCGTCGTCTGAGGTGGGCCCAGTCGTCGTCGTCTGCGGGGTCGGGCGTGATCGTCCAGCCGCGGATACTCACGAGCGTCGGGGCCTCCTCCCGGTGGCGGACGTACGAACACGTCGAGTCG
>LFCJ01001408.1_pt1:0-12500 | contig 16702 bp, 17 predicted proteins | sample 643141 | NCBI WGS metagenome assembly LFCJ01 (sample SAMN03766243, study PRJNA286221) | soda lake metagenome | biome: soda lake; feature: Kulunda steppe; material: water; isolation source: sample B1-Br-g2 brine of Lake Bitter-1 | place: Russia: Kulunda steppe | collected 2010-07 | reverse complement strand
GTGAAATTAAAAATAGCACATAAAGGATACCATGAGTTGATGGAGAATAACAGGACGTAATGGCTTACATTACGCGGCATGGTGAGGGTTTGCGCGGAGAGGAAACTTCTGAGGCTGAGGCTTTTGATTATCCCACCTTAATAATGCCATGAAACAGTATCTGTGGCGTTCAGGGACTGTTCCTGACTCTTGAGGCTCTAAAGTGCTTTCCCTCACTCACACGTAGGAACCGTGGAGCCCAAGCGCAAGGGCTTCATAGCCACCGTGTTGGGGTTCTTCACTGCAATTCTGGACGTCTTCTACATTTTGTAAGTTGCTCGCACAACTATCTCTGCTCTAAATGCGAACCTTGAAATACTCAAAGAGTCCCTTGAAATACTCAAAGAGTCCCCCATGAACCTTAAACCTGAGTTCAGTGCCTCGAATCATTATGGATGATTGCTTTTCTGGAGCATGCTCGCTTCTGTCAGTGCAAACATGCAAACAGTGACGCTCAAATTGCAATGCACCTGCGCACCCAAGCATGCATGCATGTGTGCACGCTCACGTGCATGCGCGCGCGCGCACACACACACACACACACACACGCACACGCACACACACACACATACACACACACGCACACACACGCACACACGCATGCACGCATGCACGCATGCATGCACACACGTTCACACGCCTGCACGCACGCGCACTCTCTTGCTTCCCGCCCTAAGCAAACTGCTGCCTCTCTTTTCCTTTTTTGATGCAGCTTTGCCACCTTATTTTCGCCTGATGCGCACGCCACTGCTAAGCGCAAGCAGCTTGACAGTAAAGGCAGCAGGGGAGGCCCTGGGGGTGGTCCAGGGGGAGGGGGAGGAGGCCGAGGGCCACGTGTAGTTGGAGTGGACAAGCTAGGGGGCGGGGGTGGAGGTGAGGATTCAGGTGCATATAACCCTATCCCTTTTTCTGGCTGTGGCCAATATACACCGACACCTTGCGCTGTGGGCTGTGCACGTAGCAATGAGCAAAGGCCCAGAGTTCCTTGTGGTTATGCACAAACCTCAGGTGTACATGGTCTGATAGAAGTGGGGAGCACCCTTGCACTGCGGCCTGAGATCTTGGCTTGTATTCAAATGCATGATGTGTCTACCGCTGACTGTTGTTATGCAACTGCCACGCGCTCCGCAGCGGCGGCCTGCCCCACCGGCTGAGGATAAAGGGTGCCTGGTAAGGAGCAGCCTCAGTACGTGCCCACATATACCCACTTTCCTGGCCAAGCATAGAGGCCGGCGCGGCCTGGAAGCGGCGCCTATACGCCCTTAAAACGTGCAGCCAGGGTTGCATGACCGGACCACCAGGGTCAGAGACAAAGGTGGGGGTGGCGCTCGAGGCTGGCCCAGGCACCCGTGATCAAACTGGACGTCAACTCCAATGGCAGCATTCCTGCTTGCTGTGTCAGGATGGCAGGGCGCTATGGCAGTTTGCTGGGGCAACAACAACAGCTCTGGGGGTGGATTGCTGCAGTGCATGGCATAGGGGCATGACGGGGTGCAGCAGGTCAAATTGCCCCAGCCATTGCTCAGCATCATAGCCCTGTTCCATAGGCCCAGGCATCGCTGGCACGCAAGTTCTGACGCCCCTGATTGCAAAACATGTCAAAGAGCATGAGCACAGGGGCTGAGCTACAACAGGAATGCCTGACAGCTTCTTGTGTGGTACATTCCAACAATTTCTTGTTGTTTCTTGAAGAAACCTTACACCTGTCCACTAGCCCTTCTGGCACTGTCTTCCATTTACTATTCACGATGTTCAGTGCAGGAGTTCTATTATTACTTATAATAGAAAATAAGATAGCATCTTGAGCTTAACAAATCTTGTATATCTAGAGAAATGAAAGGAGAAAGGAAAGAAGTCAATGGGGATCTGTCACACCGAGAGACTGCTGCATCCAAACTAGACCTACGGCATGGCCATAACACCATGTTTGCTCAAATACAGCTATGATAGCCGAAGGCAGGATTAAATACTCTGCCAACCTAAACCAACGTCCGGGTCACAATGCACTAATCTAACGTGACAGATCAGAAGGGTTAGGGTGTGGCTTTCCAGATGTACTCCTTGTTTCCATTTCTCTGGTGGGGGCTTGGCGAACTCTGTACTTTGGACCAATGTCTCCCTTTCCTCTATTGATGCGGGGCGATAACCTCTTTAGAAAGGAAAGTACTACGTAGGCAGTGAAACCACTCCCTACATCAATTAAGGAAAAGGAGACACATTGCCCCGAAGAGCTGTGAGTCTCCTCCACCAGGGAGAAGGAAGAACTAGTGAAGATCTGGAGGGTGACAAGCCGCTCCCTGCTCCAGACCAAGACCTTGAGAGCAACTGGAATTTCCAAGAGCGCGTCTAGTGATTGTCAGTATGTGTGCATAGAGCACAGCATGAGCATGTAGCTTAAGGGCAGTCTTATGGGCTTTTTGTACATCAAGGCCGAGCTCTTTAAGGTGATTCAAAGTGTGTGAGGTATGAATAGAGCCTCTCACACCAAGAAGAATCGTGTGAAGGATGACTTTCTTGGCCTTCAAGCACTCACGGCACTTTGGGCCAATGTGTCTCCTCTCCTTAATTCGTGCAGGGAGCGTCTTGCTGCCTGCATAGTTCTTTCTTATTCTTTATGGTCATGGTGGTGTGCTGCAGTCTCCCAGCGTGATAGCGTACAGAAATAAAAGACCACACCAGCCGGAATTGACTTGTTGGCGTGCATTAGATGAGAGATTTACAGCTAACGCAAGCACCAGGCAAATCCCTGCCATCAGGATGCAAAAATAAAAAAGGATGCAAGGGCAAACTTGCGATATCAGTCATGTTGCCTATCCTCTAGAATGGCAGCACTGGAGCTCCAAAAAGCATGGGGAATAAAGTTGCAAGATCTCTGACTAAACATCCCTACCACTGGTAAGTGGCACTTGGCAAGCAGTGTGCATCAATGTTATGGAGAATAAAGTGTGTGGGGCACTGTTGCGAGTGGTTAGGGTTAAGGGTTGGAGTAAGTGGCAAACGTTACAAGCAGTAAGGTTTAAGACGTGGTGTCTGATGAAATGGACCAAGGAGAATTGCAAGGGCAACTGGGCACATGGTGCATAAATAATCCGGGATAACTTTACCGGATGGCCAGTCTCAGATTTGTGGCATGAAGGGACACTGGAGGAGTTGGCAATTTCACATACCTCAGTCCTCTACATGAGGCACCAAGGGTCATGTGCGCATGTGCAAGGACACAATGTCAGAGCAGTGTGAAGTTAATCTTTAATCTTTCGAGCGATTTTTTTCAGGACTTCACTTGGTTGCAACTCAATTGCTGGTGACAGCCAATGGTTTGTATGATACTTGCATGAGCCCATCCCGCCCTCAACTCCTCGCTCATTGAACGAGACGTTTGCCCAAGCTTAGAGCGTCAATTCATGGCCCAGCTTTATTGTTGTAGCCCTTAGGCACAAACCATTCGCTCAAATCAAAGCCCTGCTGAAGTAGGCGCTCTGTCTTGGGCTGCGTGTACTTCAGGAGCTGGGGATGTAATGGCCCGTTGCTGGCAAGCATGCTCCTGGAGAAGACACTGCACAGTTTAGCATGAGCGCAACAACGGGGAGCGGCACTTGTAAAATTTTGCCAGTGCCATGGGCAGAACGTGACCCATGGGAGGGGTCTGATCCCTAGTAGATGCTGTGATTGATGTCATCAAATAATCATGGGTGGAAAAAGCTTGAGCACTTGGCATCAGAAGCACCTATTCCATAAGATAGCAAAATGCTCATGCAAATGTGCCCCGTCTCCCATCTGACTCATCTATTTTGAGCTTTCTGCACCAATGAACAGGTCGGCACATCAATTATTTGAATTTCCCTTTTAGTGCATGCCATGCATTTGAAGGCTCAGACCATCAATCAATAAAACACTTCATACGGCAGCACAAGCTGCCAAAATGGAAGGCAAGCTCTGTCAGCAGCAAAGGAAATACTTAGAGCAGTCACAGACTTTTCCACAAGATGTGCCACAAGCACCAAGCACCATGTACCTGTATGGCTGACCATCCATTGTGGTTAGCTTGCCCCCGGCTTCTTGGAGAATCACACAGCCCCCTGTCACATCCCATGGCTTCAGCTGGTACTCCCAGGTGGCGTCCACTATGCCTGCATCCGTACAATGCTCACACTTCCATACAGCAAGCATCTCTAGTATGGACGATGTGTAGCTTAAGAAACTTCATTGCGGGCAGCGGAATGATTGCATAGGCCGCAAGTACGCTGGACGTGTGTTGAGGGTGCCAGGCTGATTACATAGGCCACAAACATGCTGGATGTGTGATGAAGGTGCCAGGCTGATTACATAGGCTGCAAACATGCTGGATGTGTGATGACAGTGCCAGGTTGTCAAGCAGCGTATTCTGATGAAGGAATCATATGGAGTACTCATAAACAACAATGGGATGACTTCAGTCAGGCACAGCAAGCACCCAAGGAGGTAGCAGCCTTGCTCGTGCAAACATGCGCACACGAACACACATGTGCACAAACACAGACACGCACATAGGATTATAGAAAGCAATTTTTACATAGTTTCAGCATGTATACATGTGCTCATTTGCTGACTACAACTGCCCATTTTGTGCCAAATAAGCAGAGGGGCGACTAATTTAATGTCTGGGCATGCTCCTATTTGGAAGTAAACTGGATTTTTTATCATATAACTAGGCTGCTGGCAAAATCTGGGGCTAAGAAGACGACCCTGGTGGCCTGGGTTGGTGCTCAGCCTTGTTTTGGGCCTATTTTGGCAGAGATAGCGCACATGCGCCCTCACCTCAAGCCCATCACAGCTCCTTTTATCTCCAGAACCTCACAAGTATACTTCTGTTATGTTGCTCATTGATATTGGATGCTGAAACCCAGGTTTGGAGGGGTCGGTTATTTACCCATTGTGGCACCCATTCGCAGGAAATTTCCCAAGTAAATGACCAAATATGCACATCTCACCAACCGCTGGGTCTTTTTACTTCAATCCTTGCAATGATGTTTGCTTATTACAAGAACACAAAAACACCAAAAAAAACATGCGATTTGGTGCAGTGGGTGATCTGGTGTGGACATTTGGCTGTGAAAAGCAGGGTTCACGCCACGGCCAATTACGCATGGGCCCCGTGATGGCCTAGTTTTAAGCTCAGGTGCTGTAAAAAGCTTGCAAGTAGCGCTACATTTTGACGCCAAGCTTGAAACTAGCCCGTCGTGGGGCACATACCCTGGGAGAATGCCAAAACGATACCCATTTTGGGGCTCAGTTGCCCCCCTCTGCCAAATTAGCATTGCCAAACTAGAATATGAAATGTACGTACATAATGCGTGATACGTATACACCAACAATACATGTTCAGTATCTAAAATCTTCATATACGTTTTCCAACTACATCCTCAACCAACCACAAGCCTCAGGATATTAATGCTTAGTGTTGCTTTTCATGTTCCCGTCCTTTTTGCATGAAGTACCTTGTTGGTACCGCAGCAGGCTTACCTAGAGCAACGTGGCACAGGTCTACAGCCGCAGCCCCAAACCTTCGCACACCCTGAATTATGAGAGTCAGCAAGCGTGGAATGTGAGCACCATGTCTACTTCCAGCACCCCTGTGTTTCCTAATAAGTTGATGTAGGAGGCTTATTGAATGGGGGAGCGCACCAAGGCATGCCATTCCATCAGGTGCAGATGTGATAGGTACACCAATTAGCTAAAATTGAAGGACATGCATTGATGTCAAGTTCATACTATTCAGAGAAATTATGCCGTCTAATAAGCAGGCAGCAGTACGTGCCCTCCATCAATTGAGTATGGGTTGAATTGCTACAGGATCATATTCTATGGTCGCGCCACTTTGCTCACATCTGCCTTAGCAAGGAAACAAAAGCAGCATACTTCATGCTCTCTATTTCAAGGCATTGAGACAATGCAACAATAAGTCCGGTCAGGCCAGGTGCGTCATCGTCGTGAACCTGATGCAAACAACTCCTTGTAAGATTCAACTAATTCAAGTGAGATGCTAGGGCCTAGCCCAGGTGGGCACGGGCTCAGCTTGGTAACACGTGGTCCTGCAACTCAGCCACAAGATTGGTTTTTGTCGTTACATGTGTTGGCCACTCACACCTAGTGGAGCCCTTTCAGCATCAACATCTAACTATTGCACCAAACATACTTAGGTAATAGAGTTACCATGCCTGTACCATAAAGACTCAAATCATGCCTTGGATCAAGAATCGAACAGTCAACAGCCAGTGTACCTATGACAGTCAAGCTCATGAAGGATGCAAAATTGCACCTGCGATACATCCGTCAGCTCTTTAAAAAGCTCCATATTAGACTGCCAGGCTGGTCCATGATCGTAGCCAAATCCTGTGACCTGCATTGTTGAGGTTATCCAACTTCAACAACATCAGCTGCTTCACTTGCAGCAACAGCTTGATTTTGGCACCAGAAGCAAGCTAAGTGCTGCTGCCAGTCTCTTGGCCCAGTACCTGCACACAGGCTGTAGCAATTGAGGAGAGGACGATACCAAAATAGTCGGCCCTTGCCCCCCCCCCGCCCCCACTTCTTTATCTCTCTGCGTGTGGGTGTACCCCTGTCCCACACACTATCAGACACTCACTCCTATCCCTTCAATCGTTTAGCCCTCCTCCACTCGTGCTCTTTGCTCTGGACGAAGCACCTGCCAGCTCTACTCACCAGCAGAGAGCGGGTGACCTCAGGATTTGAGCTGGTGTGAATGGGTGTTCCATTGCAGTGTGCTCCTCCTCCTTTATGGGCTGTGTAGTTGCGAGTGCTCCAAGCAAGGGGGCCCCCCATGAACTCTATCACACACCTGTTTTGGCCCACACAGAACCCAACAGCTTCTTTAATTGATCAAGCAGCGTCCTCTGGAGAGGGTGCAGCTAATGTGTGATATAAGGTGATCCAGCGGCTGCAACAACCCTATGTATTAGGACAGGTGCATTGGCTGCATTTTGTGGTTGCAGCTAACTTGTGCACGGAACACTCAGTATTGAGGGCACGTCATACTTGAGATGAACCACGGCAGGTTCAATTAGCGGCATGTACTCACCCAACAATCGGTGTTCCAGAATGAAGCACCCCAACAGAAACTGTGTGGCACATTCCAGATGGAGAATGAAATGATAGCACTTGGTCATCAAAGCTTAAAAGCAAGAGACCAGCATGAGTGTCTGCTTGCTGCATGATAATGCCTTAGATGCACAGAATATGAATGTTCAGGACATATCAAGTGCAAGGCATATGATGGCTGAAAAACAGAGCGGCTACTCCCACAAACACCCGGACAGTAAGACCTGCTTGATCATGCGTCACCTTGCAATGTAACAATATTTGAGTAAGAGAGAGCACTGAAAATCAGCAAAGCACCCATTTTCGGCCACCTGCCCTTCACGCTTTGCCAGCCTACCATACACGTGGTCGAGGGTGGCTTGACCATGCACAGCTTATGTGATTTCTTGCACGATTTGGAATAAAAGACGCTACCCAAAATGAAGCCTGGCAGGCAGGTTCAGAATAAGCTAAGCGCCAGCACTGGGTGACTTAAGTCATGTTCTATTGAAGGGCCTTGACCACCGTAACTCCTCACCAGCAAAAGAAGGGTAGCTGTGGGCAAAATTAGTTGTGCCGTCAATAGGGTCCACCACCCACAAGTACTCTGACTGGGGATTCCCACTCACCCCACCCTCTTCACCGAGGATAGCATGGTCAGGAAATGCAGCAGCCACAACCTGTGTGTCCACACAGGTTTACAATAAGGCTGGCAGAGCTTGGAAGCTGCACAGAACAGCCATCAAAATGCATGGCTGTGCCGTCAAATCTCTTGGCAATAATCCAAGCATTGAGAACACACAGACACAGGAGATGACGCATAGCAAGCATTGGCACTCGCCTTGTGCACCCTTATCAGGAATGAGCATTGGCAACAAGGTTCTTACCAGACATACTTGTCTATAGCAGGCCAAAAGAACGTGAAGTGGTGCAATGCTGAAATCCAATTTTGTGTAAAACTGGGCATCAGGGTCCCTAGTGTTCTACAAACCTGGTACGAAATGGATGCAGACTCTCAAGACAAACGTTAGAATGGACACGGCAAGAGCCAGTGGAGGGCGGCTCACATTAAGGATCCTTGCATGTAGAAGCAAGCACATAGAAGGGAGCCCAAGATCTAAACATCAGAGAAGCGTGTTTCCAGGGTTTTGTTGACAATTCTTGGTTTGGATGATCTGTGATGCTGCTTATTGCTTCGCTAGCATGAGAGCAACGCACCCTAAGAATTGCCTCTTCACTTAAGCGGTCAGTCTCCGTAACCAGGTCCGTGGCACCCTTCATTGTAATCTTTCTGGGTTGATCAATTGCTGCTGTGATAACCTGAAAATTTGCATCATGCGCGTTCATGTCTGTGCATGCATGTCCGTGTTCGCATGTTTGCATGTGTTTGTGTGTATGTGCGTGTGTGTATATGTGTGTGATCATGTATCTGATGACGCTTTTTCTTCCCTTGCTCGTCCGCAGTAGCATGCAAGCACGGGCGTGCCGATGAGATTGAGTCCTACCAGCTCACTTAGTTTTGAGGTACATTTTGATTGGGAAATGTGCTAAAGTGAAATGCTGCCCACCTTTGCTCCTGCTTGGGCAGCTTCTGTTGCGACCTTCAATATATCAGGCAGAGGCACTGGGCCATGTTGGAGCCTGGCATCAGGGGTGGCAGAACTGCGGCAGAGGGCTGGCCTGTGCCCCAGCTGGCTGACTGGGAGAGACCTACAGCAGGAACTGATGGGTCCTGGACATGGGATGCGGTTTGCTGACAAGCACATGGATCTAGGTTGGCCAGTGCGGGCAGATTCTGGCTTGCAGATCCCAGCTTTAGCTGACACAGCCTTCTTGCATGGATCTTTGTAGAGGAAACTCTTTCTGAGACAAGTTAACATGGCTAAATCTCTCCACTTTTTAAAAAGTCCCCAGTCCCAACATGATGATCTGTACGACCTGCAAGCTTGCCGTGCTCGGTTGTGCACCTATGTGCAATAAAATTTCTTATAAGCCAATTTATATATCACTGCAGGCCTGTGCGGGGCCTGGTAGGCAAAAGTCTTTCCCGCTACCCCCTGAAACTCTTCGACTGCCCATCCCTTCTCCCCCCGAAAAAATTGGAAAAAGTACATATACCTTAACTTGAAGATGGGTCCCACTTAGCCGTGCCCGCTGCTCATACGTCCAGCAGCATCCTCGAGTGCCATCTCCCCGACCACAGCACCCACTCCACGGTGGTACACTGGTGAGTCCAGCGTGCTAAATTAGAGCACTAGGCATGGTCTTCAGCTGCCTTCCCTACACAGTTCCCTTATGCACACCCGGCCGACCTCGCGTCCTTAAGGACAAGCTTGATCCCCTCCTGCCCCACCCCCATGTCCTACCTGCGCCATTCCATCCCAAAAAAATAGATGCAATTATTATGCGCACATTTTTAAACCTTCAGACGCCTGAGGGCCGCGCCTAGGGAGCTCAGCGATCGAGGGGTTTTGTGCGTGCAGGCCCTCCCGACCCCATTCCGGCAGCCACGGCCCCAGACACGCAGGCAACAAGCATCGGAGATATCATTCGCGCAAGCTCTCGGAGTCTTCCTGCTATGGACTTGGCATGTGAGTCCAGCCTCTGGCTCCCACCCAGGCCCTGAAATGACCTGCGGGGAGTACACCTGTCGCTGGACAGTGGTGCAATGTGACCTAAATGTGACAAAAATAATTGCTTTGGGTGATAATGGGTCCTAGCTTCCGTGCTGAAGCACTTCCACTTGTGCGCGCCTAACTTGCATTGCAGGCATCACTGGCCTGGCCGGGGGCGCCTTGGACGGTGCCAGTGACCCAAACATATTTGAATGGTGGAGCAGTGACAACCTGGGGGCCGAAATTCCACCTGCTCTGCCACTCTTCTCAGAGAGGGACTGCGCCAATGGGCCTTCGCTACTGAACCTGTCCTCCATGGCCTGCGAGTCCACTGCCGCCTCGGCAAGCATTGCTTTTTCCAATATGAAGTCTGATATTTTGTCAAAGCCCAGGAGGAAGCCCCTCTGTAGCCTCAACCTGGCAGACCTGATGCTTTCCCAAAAGGATGATGCGCTCGTCTCACTTTTAGGTGCACAGTATGGCGGTGCAGTGGCGGAGCCAGGCTCGTCTGACCAGCTGCAACAGCCAGTGCAGAAGCTAATGGACAGCAACACACAAAAATTTGGGTGTACTCTGCAGCAACACGAGCGTGGCGGTATGAGCAGTGCTCAGCTGCATCAGCAGGTTAATTGCCAACGTGACATTCGGCGGCTTGGGCAGATTGCATCGGGCCACACTGCCTTGGAGGCATGCAACTTCGACCACTTCGAAGGTGGGTTAGCCAATTCATGCCAACAACTTGGCTATTAAATGCAGATTCTTGGGGTGCACGGTGCAAGAGCATACTCAGATGGACGCTCAAGGTCTCATGTGCCAAGCTCACAGGCACAAAGGCAGCCGTCGTAAGCTTTTCACCAGCCTGTTGAGCCGGGCCAACCTAAATCTCAAGATCTAGGGGTGAAGTATACGGTATGTGGGAATGGCCAGCGGCAGATGCACGGGGAAAGAACCAAGAAATGCCGTTGGATGTTAAGAACTGCTTGCAAACTCTGACGATGCACGCTTGACCCGTATGTCGATCCTAAAAGGCAATTAAAGGAGCAATGCTCTCTAGTAGAAGGCATGCATGCAAAAGCCCATCAGGATCACATGCTGTTCTAATTGGCATCTTTGCTACACCTTCCAGGCTGCACTTTATGTTCTGTGATGTATACAGAGATCTGTGCAGTTTAGTGTGGAGTCATGATAAAGGGCTAGCACGCAGCAGGTTTCAAAGAGGCATCTGTATGGCGCCAAATGTGTGATGCATTCATGCTCTTGTTTTTTTTTTGACAATTTTGGAGCTCATCCTTCCTGTTGGGCGCCTGTGCACACATGTACACACACACACCCCACTAGTACATGCACACGCATACACACACATGCACAGACGCACACCCTTACACAAGCTTGCAAGCATTCTTTGAGCAGGCCCAAACTCCTTCTCAAGGGGTAATCACACAAGTTAACACTGCATGCATGCACACGTGTACATGTATGATGCAGGCGTTCTTGAAGCTGGCCCAGCTCTCAACGGCCAAGCGTCCTTCCTGCCGGCCAAAGAGAGCTGCCACACAAAGGTGCTGGCCAGTATGCCTCCTACACAACGCATCAGGCAGTTGCAAGCACACACCTGCCTGATCCTATGCATGTGCACGCCTGTTCACATGTGCAGTGCACGTTACAAGATTAGCAGAATGTGGGTCCTGTGCACTTGAGCTGACCGCAGCTGGGAGCCGTCGGTCTGGGCACAGCTGCCTCTGAGCCTCAAGCACCCAGAGGGGCTGCACTCTGAAGGGAGCCCAATTCTGTACTGTGCAGTATGTCTGCAAAGCCTTGGAGCCTATGCACCCATATGTTGTCTGGAGGGTTTGGGTCCAGGAGATTAGCCTGAACCTTCAGTCACCCCGACCCCTGATTCCTTACCCTGGTGTGTAGATCCAAGCGATGCGTGCCCGGCAAGCATGCGAGATCCGGGCTAAGCTGAGCTTCTTCACCTGCCATGGATCATCCTCTGGGGCTCTTGGCACACCACTGCTAGCACCCAAAGCAGAGAAGCTTGCGGTTTTACTACGCACCTGCCCCCCGACCTGTGCCTGCCTGCCCGCAGCCTAGGGGCCACAGCACCAGCCCAGAGTGGACAGCCAACATGTGCCCTGCTCCCGCGCCATTTCCATGTGCGGGTTGTGACGTCCCTGGCCCTGGCACTCCCGTCCAGGCAAAGAAGCCCATGGTAATGGTGGAGGCCAAGTCAGCCAGGAACCACCCCAGCCACCGCAATAAGGTGCTTGCAGCACAACAGCAGCAGCAGCAGCAAGGCCAAGGCAGGGGCGGCAGCGGCAGGACCCCTGAAGCAGAGGGCATGGTGGTGGCCACATTCGTGCAGCCCGGGGCTACTGCTGCACATGGCCCCATGTCTGGGAAGGGTATTGGTGCACTGCCCCCCCGTGGCTTGGGGCAGGTGGATGTGTCTGCCACCATCACAGCCTTGCGCACGGTGGGGGAGGCTGGGGTTGACGCAATGGCTGTGGCTGGTGTTGCCAAGGGCAAGGTTGATGCCGAGGCTGGTGGTGGAGGTGCGGAGGTGGTAATAAGTGAGGAAAGCAGCAAAGGTGTTGGGATGAATAGCTGCCATGCCGGAGGCGGGGTTGGGGTGCAGCCGTTGGGACCTTGGGGTGGGGGTAGGGGTGGGGAGGCCCCGAGGGCGCAAGGGCAAGAGACCGAAGGACAGGGCACTGCTCGGGGCTGGGGTGTGGCGAACATGGGTGCTGGCAGGCCAGGGGGCGCCGGAGG
>LFCJ01001406.1_pt1 | contig 16706 bp, 25 predicted proteins | sample 643141 | NCBI WGS metagenome assembly LFCJ01 (sample SAMN03766243, study PRJNA286221) | soda lake metagenome | biome: soda lake; feature: Kulunda steppe; material: water; isolation source: sample B1-Br-g2 brine of Lake Bitter-1 | place: Russia: Kulunda steppe | collected 2010-07 | reverse complement strand
TGTGTGTGTGTGTGTGTGTGTGTGTGTGTGTGTGTGTGTGTGTGTGTGTGTGTGTGTGTGTGTGTGTGTGTGTGAGCCAAGCCAAAAAACATGAGAATGTGTGTGCCCAAATACGTATGTGTGCATGCGTAACCCAGATGCAGGGATGTTGGAGTAACAAAAGGACGCTCAGCATCCATCATGGCTCAGGTGATGGGAGCACGATAAGAGGGCACAAAAACGTAACATGGTGGCTAATACGACAAGCAAACCTTCCCACAGCAACCCTATGTGGCTAAGAGACAACTTGAGCATAATTTGGCAAGGAAGAACTCTCTTGACAAAGACAGATGGCCGAGAGTGAATGATTCTAGCATGTGCAGCAATGATAACCTGTTGCCAGCAGCATCTTGCACACTCACAAGCGAATGCCGTCAAAGCATTTTTGCAGGTGTGGCTGCACCGCCTGCACATTGCGTGTCTGGCTCAGAATCTCCAGAAGCTCGTCGTTGGACAAAAAGTAGAACCTGCACATCGGTCGCCACAAAATAAGTACTAGCCAGATCAATTGCAGAAATGTATACCTTGCACGCAAAAGTACTTGGATACAGGTTTTGTTTCATGCACACCAATAAAAACAATCCAGCTCAAAATACAGTTGCTCAGGCACTGACTGACACTGTCAGTGACAGTCATTAATACTAAGGTGGCACAGAATATGGCATGTTATACAGCTGTGAATGTGCATTGCTTGCAGAAAACTGTTTATCAGACACTTCTTGAGCAGTGTCACCATGAGTCAATTTTGTCAAGACAAAGTGGGGGACTGCACAGAGCCATTTTCCCTTAATTCCATAACGCTGAAAGATCTATGTGCATTGAAATGACCTTCTGCCATCCCTGCTTGTTCATTCCTCAAAGCATGCTCCTCCACAAGCTTGTGCTTCAATCAAACTTTTTTACTCCAATGCAAATCATTGCATCAGCGCTACCTCATAATTGACTTTCATCAGCTGGACCTGATGCAGCCTCAATAAACACGTGACATGGGCAACCTGTCAAAGATGCAGAGAGAGGCCCTGTTCACTCACCTGGGGAACATCACCCTCTTTGTTTCCAAGTAATCCTCCAAGTTCTTCTGGATAGTCTCTAGCGTCTCATTGCAGCGTTTGAAGGTATCCAGCACACCATGAGCAGTTGCTGCCTGCAGAGCAGAGCAGAGCAGAGCAGAGGAGCGCACAAGTGTTGGTCTTTACTAAATGACAAATGGCATTTGCTGCTGCTTCAGTGAAGCAGATGTGCTGTGCCACAGGCAACGGATGGGGCTCAGGAAGACCAATGTGCCAGGCATGATTTGGCGAAGGAGCCAAAAAGAAGATGATTCAATAATCGAACATTGGTACTCGGACAGCTTAGTGCAGTGCACCTGCTCTCTGAACATAGCCAGCCGCAGCACATGGTGCTAACTGAAAATATACCACTCTTCGCAACTTGAGCTGTGCGCATCCAATGCCTTGCAGACATGGTGTTTCCCCCATCCCAATACCCTGTGTATGAAGCCCTTGAGCTCACACCTGCATAGCATTGGGCCTGTCTTTAGCTTTGCGCATGATGTCCTTGAATTGGCGGTCCACAAAGATGAATGCCTTGGCTTCTGCTGGCAATTGCTTCTGAATGTCTTGGGCACTGTGAGCAGGTTTGGGGCCCACGGTTAAAAGGAAAACAGTTTGCATCAGCTGCAACACCTCTGCTTTAAATCCTCTGGGCAAGACTTCCTGCTTTAAGGTTGTGCGGATTTTAGCAGCTTACTTGGTGCCTGCTTACTGCAGGCCATCTGCATCCAATTAGCCCAATAAAACAGGCTCCACTGATGTTCTCTGTAGTCCAAATGGAATCCTTCCGTTCAAAAATTGCTCAATGGAAACAGCAGGAAAGCCGATTACTTGTGTGTGATGTAAAAAGCTTTAGCACAGAGCCAAACAGTACTCGCGCTCATGCAAGCGCAGACATGCATGGCACGCTTGCAGATAAGTATGTGCAAAAAGAAGACGAGAAGGCGGGCTAAATGACATGTGTGCTGCCCTCCAGGCACACCTAAAAATGGTCTCCAAGTAGAGCCACTGCCGTTGACATTCAAGCCACTCGTCCATTGTATCGCTGAAAAGGCGCAGCGCCTTTTCCGTCTTCTCAACCTCATGCCTGCAAGGACATGTGTTCAACGTACCAAAAGGTGAGAAACAAAGATTTTTTGCCTTTGTACCTACAAGCAAGCAGATAGTTAAAATTATAAATGGCAGAGCGCAGTGGCTTGTAGTTGTGTTGAAATTGGCCATCACAAACACAAAAAGCTTACTTTTCATGCCTGCCATTTGAATACACCATGTTAAAGAAAAAAGCATGCCATCAATTGTGTGTGTAGACGCTTCATATATTTATTTTCTTGTATGCTTGGTTGAACTTGATTTGTCTTAAAGCAATGCTTTGTGTACATAGCGTCCAACCCGTGAGAAACATAATGCAGGACGCCGATGGCCATAAAAGAAGCTGGCTGCATCTGCAAGGTTTAATCCCCAGTCACAAGTATAGGCTAAGGAAATTGGCACTAAATAGAAGCACTAGTATGCTTATCCCTGGGCTGGATAATGTACCATGTACAAAAACAGGATTCCACTCCATTTACACCATTAGTACCATGTGTCCCCCTGTGCACTATTAGAGAGAGACAGGCAGACAGAATGGCACACAGTCTCGAGCACTTACCTGATGCCACCAACAAAGCGGGATGAGCTGATTGTGGCCACAGAAACCATGCAGTCTTCCAACACCATCAACACCTCATCCACTCCCCCAAGAATGTAGGTATCCTTTAGCTCTTTGTAGCTGTTGATGGTAAATTCAGTGTGGCGCCACTTGTCATTGATCTGCAATGGCAACAAAACAAACAATTCAGTTGGACAAGGATGAAATTAATTTTATCACTAATTGCCGCTCGCAAAATAGCTCTGCATAGCTGACTTCAAGAAGCAGTAAGATAAACCTCGTTCAATATTTATACAGGAACATGGTCCATATCGCCTACTTGAATAGCTATGAAATAATTTCATGAAATTGGATTTTGCGAGAATGATACAATGAGCGCAATCCTGTAGGCAAACCATTGCAAGTTCAGAGAGTCATCAAAGTCAATTCCACATCTTTGCAAGCTGCACGAGGTCACAGGTCCCTACCTTGTCTAGCATTCCTTCTAGCGCAGCCTCTTGTGTGGCCTCCGTGCTGATGTGCAGCACCAAGTCCTTGTGTTCCACAATCTGTGCGCGTGTGTGTTTGCATATTTGCACACGTGCACACAGGTAGACATCAGAGCACGTATGTAATTGTTTGTTAAAGATGAAATTTTATTTTGGCGCATGCAGGGCCAAGCTGATGCCACAAGCAGGCCCAAACAGATGTAAGATTGTGTACCTTGTACAAAGGTTGCACCCCTCAGACAAGTTCAATGCCGGCTGCGAGTCAGCTACTCAAGCAAAGTGCAGCTCACTAGTTGCAATCCACATGAAATCGATGATATGCTGAATTGTGTGTCATGTAATAGAAAATCTGATGTCACATTCATGCAATACACTGACCGCTTCAAGCTTGTCAGTGGATTGGCAAACCCCGTGCTGGAAATCAACAAAACCAGACAAATTGACGCATGCAAACCTTTATGTCCTGCAGGGCCTGGAGGGTCAGGGTGTCCCCCCGGTCCACGTACTCCCCAAGCACATCAATCAGCTTTGTCCAGTGCCGGTCCTTGAGGTCTGGATTTATCAGGTTCTGCACAACTGGCACGAACTCCCGCCACATGTTCAAGGACGCACGCAGCTTGGGCACAACCTGCACACAAATCCGGGTTGATCTGGTCTGATTCAAAAATAGTCGACCCAACTGGTGGATCCACTAAAATAAAACCGCTCTTGTGGCAAAAGGTGTTTGCACGCACACATACCTGAACTCAACAAGTGTTCACCATCAAAGAAAGTGAAGCAATATTACATCCTGTTCCCTTTTTAAAGCATAAAACCATGCACTATGCAGGGTTTATGCTTGCAAGAGCTACAAAGCTACAAAATTCACTCAAGCTTTCTACACAGGAACTTGGAGCCGTGCAACCATTTATGTCACTCAAGCTCTATATCACTCAAGCTTTCCACACAAGAACTCGGGGCCATGCGACCATTTACGTCCCATAACTTCACCTTGTTGGCTTCAAGACCCCGCTCCAACTTGTTCTCACATTTATTTTTCCCATAAGCTCACCTTGTTGGCTTCAAGACCCCGCTCCATCTTGTACACCTGCTTGTTGAAGCGTGCGACGGCGGTTTCCAGAGCTGCACCATCGATCTCACTGAGGGGTGTGGCCAGCCATTCCTGCAGCAAAAGACAAGCAGGCGCTCTTGGTGAGTTAAACAAAGAAAGACTCTGCAAGGCTACCAAATGTAAACAAGGAAAAATCTGTAAAGCTACCAGGGAGTTAAACACAGGAAAACTCTGCAAGGCTACAAAGCCTTCTTGAAAAGTAAACCAAAATTATATGGCAGCATAACTAGGCACATTCTCTGGACCGTTAGCGCGTGAAAGTTGCTAGTGTGTTACCCTCTTCTAAGGGGCACCTCACCTCCACTATGAAACAAAATGCTGCTTTGCGATTTGCCAGGCACAAGCGCTGGGCAACACTCGGCAGAGCAAGGCGGAGAATGTGCTGTCATGGCGAAAATCAAGTGCACCAGATGGCAGCGCTTGTGTTGAGATATGTGCATCCCAAGCCCAGCAGCGAAAATTAAGCACGCGGAGTATGCGTTACCCAGCAGCATATTTAAGCCTGTGTGTTCCTCTGCCTATCTGCACGTGACTCCCGCCTGTTTTTCTTTGCCCATCTACAGGTGACTCACACCTGCCCATCTGCCCATCTGCACGTGACTCCCACTTGTGTGTTCCTCTGCCCATCTGCACGCAACTCCCACCTGCCCATCTACCCATCTGCACGTGACTCCCACTTGTGTGTTCCTCTGCCCATCTGCACGGAACTCCCACCTGAGTGTTCCTTTGCCCATCTGCATGCGACTCCCACCTGTGTGTTCCTCTGCCCATCTGCACATGACTCCCACCTGCCCATCTGCCCATCTGCGTGCGAATCCCACCTGTGTGTTCCTCTGCCCATCTGCACATGAATCCCACCTGTGTGTTCCTGTGCCAATCTGCACGTGACTCCCACAGGGTGTAGCGCAGCTTGACATCCTCGTCGCAGTCTGACAGGTCCTGGAACCTGCAAGCATGCTCGGCATGGTTTGGTGTGGCAAGCATTCAGCCTTGCTTGCGCCTGCATCTAATCAGAAATGATACCAGCTTGCATTGCATTTGCAAATGCAAGTGGATGCATCCAACTCTTCAGGTGTGAGCCTGTCTGATCAGATGCTATGTCAGCTTGCAAGACAATCACAAAACCCAGAAGCCCACACTCAATCGAACACCAGGCTAGTGCATTGCCACCCACTTGGTCTCCATGAGGCGGAACAGGCGCTGGAAATTGTTAATCTTGTCTGCCTCTTGTTGCAGTGCGGCCACCCGATCCAGCAGATTCCGCGTGTACTCAAGGACCTGCACCATGCACAAGCAGCGCCAGCTAAAGGTTAAGTCACAGAAGCAAGCCCAGATTTGAATGAGCCCAGAACGGTTTGCTGAGTGTCCACAGCAAAACACTACATCGTCAAGGTGTTAGAGCCGGGAAAGTCAGGCACTACGCCCTAAGGTGTAAATATCTGACGTCAGGATGCACAAACGATCATAGCTCCACTTAATATACTGCATTTTAGCATCTATCAGCTGCTTTGTGCCAGATTTAACAAGCAGGACAGGGTCTAGAGGCAAACGGTTTGGGGTCAGAAGCAATGAGTGACCTGATTCAGCTCGTGTACTGTTCAGCGCTTGTGTGCCACGTGACCACCATGGATTCTGATCGCGCCTGCTACCTCCTGCAATCTGTGTTTGTTCATGATTCATGGTCAAGCACGTGCATTGACAATGTACCAAGCAGGCATGTTGCCTCAAATGTCACTTCTTAAATCCCATTTGTTGAACCATTAATCAAAGCTTTGGATTGGGTGTTTTGACAAACGGCAAGATGCACAAGCCAATGCTTGTTCATACAACACGGATCAGGTTCCGGAATAATCACTCAGGGTTGCCACAAGTGCCTTGATTGTCATGCCATGATCTTGTGATTTTGCATCGGGTCAGTGGACACAGCACCTGCTCTGGTGGGGATTCATCGTCCAGGATCATCTCATGCTGTGCACTAAGACGGATGTCCATGACCTCCTTATTGATAGCCTCCACTTGGGATTCCAGGTCCACGTTGAATCGCATGATGTTTGAATCCCGAGAGGCATCAGCTGCAGGTTAGGGCAGGAGCATAGGAGTGTTAACCACCAACAGGGAGCTCCGAGACGGCCACAGCGCAAACAAAGCCATTCAGTCAAACGCAGCAGGTGGTGAGTCTCCTCCACCCACACCTCCACCTGGCATACTTGCGTGGGCCCACACTGGCTGCTCCACCTTGCATGCCCACACAGGTGTGCGCCCTACCCACCGCTCTACATGGCATCCCTTCCCATTCTCCACATGGCATTCCTACCTAGCACTCCACATGGCATTCCTACCCACCGCTCCACCTTGTATGCCTGCACAGGTTTGCACCCTACCCACCGCTCCACATGGCATCCCTGAGGGCTGTGTAGTCCGAATCCATGGTGGCGTACGATGCAGCTTGGATATCAGGAATTGGGATGTTGTACTCGTGCATCAGGTCCACAAAGCTGGTGACCTGCAGAAGGAACGCAAGCACAAAGCTGGTGACCTGCAGAAGGAACGCAAAACGATGCTGCTGGAACTCCACCAAGGGGTATGCCAGAAAATATGGCGGGTCAGCTAGTGTGTGTTTGTGCTTTGCAATTTTGGATAATCCTGGGGCCAGATCCTGAAGCAAAGAACAGCAACAGATACCAGCAAAGCAAAAGTGCTGTTGCGCAAGGCCAAACGGCAAGGGCATACACCAGGAAGAATTGGGGGCAAACCCTTTTCTGCACTCACCCGATCATACTCCCTGTCATATGTGTGCCGTTCCTTCTCAAGGGACACATACAGCTGCAAGCAGGCCAGGGCACAGTTCAGGCAAGTATTGCATTAACAGGCCTGGGTTGAGCAGGCCAGGGTAGAGCAGGCCAGGGTAGAGTAGGGCAGGGTAGAGAGGCCAGCAAGTATAGGCCAGGGTAGAGTAGGCCAGGGTAGAGTAGGCCAGCAAGTTTAGGCAAAGGTAGAGCAAGCCATGACAGAGAAGGCCAGGATAGCGATCAAGAAAGTCAATGAGTGCAGACCACATGGTATAGCAGGCTAGGGTAGAGTTCAGATAAGTAGGACAAGTACAGGCCACAGGGTAGAGCAAGGGCCAGGGCAAAGCTTCTACAGGTGGTCCCAGGCCTGAAAGACAGGCGCCGGCCAACCAAGAAACGAAGCAGAGCGCAACGGCCGACGACACATGCAGATCACCAGATGCAGCGTGAACAGGGTCGCATGAGCTCGTTGAAGACAGTAGGGGGGGGGGGTTGATCTGCATTGCATCCCATGAGTTCGATGGCAGAAGCTGGATCTCGTGCAAATGACACTCCAGGTCCAGGCATAAGCTTAAATATGTGGTGGTGCGCTCATGCGTGTGTGCCACACAATTCCAGCACCCCCTCTAATCAATATTGAAGCAGCCCCAGGTCTGTCAACAGATAGATCTCCCAGGTCCCAAAGGCAGGGCGGGCCACATGGAAAGCAGGGCATAAATAAAGCAGGGCGCACACGAATCAGGGCACAATCAAAGTAGGCCCAGCCTGGTGGCCATGCACAAAGCAGGGCAGGCCTGTGAGCAAGAACTCTGAGCAGACCACAAGCAGACCACACAATAATCTGAGCAGACCACAAGCAGACTACAAGCAGACCACACACTAATCTGAGCAGACCACGAGCAGACCACACAATAATCTGAGCAGGCTAAACCCGGCAAACATCAAGAGTCCGAGCGGGAGCGAACCCCAACAAGCCCCCGGCAGACTGAACGCATCCATCACAGACCTCAAGGTAATCCGCAAGCTCCTCCACGCTTGTTGGCGCTTGCTGGAGCTTGGTGGTGGCGGTGTGGACCTTGTCAATGAACTCCGTGTACCTCTACGCAAACACGTGCAGCACAAGATACGGCATTGTGAGGAGTGCGTGTGCCCCTCCGCAAACAAAGGCAAGAGAGGAAGGGCCCAAAAGTACAGTAGGAATGACAATTAGCGAACGCACCTCTGACGACAGAGTACGAGCAATGGTGTGAGGACTGGAGGCATGCATGCACATAGATAAGAAGCGGTGAGCGCACTGCTGCAGGCGCCGGAAAGACCTGATTGGCTTAGGCTCAAGACCATGGCCAGGCTGGGGCGCCAGACGTAATTAAGCAGAGGGCCGCTGGGGACGCGTATCATATGAGCAGAGCGGGGCATTGGACGCCCGTGTACAAACCCCTGTTAGCTGTGCTGCAGACAAGCTGGGGGAGGGGGGAAGTGAGATGAAGTGTTGCTCAAGCAGACGGCGGGTCAAACGAGGGCTTGACAGGTGAGAGCGCGACCCATTAGCACACATCATCGCAAGCAGGCAAGGCTCAGAAACAAAGTAGCTGCTTGCCCTCCTGTGGGATGTACGCGCCCACGCAAGCAGCTGCAGCCGAGTTGCACAGGGTGCGCGCACCTCTGCAGTGAGCTTGGGCAACAGGTTTGTGATGGCCTGCAGGCAGCGCTGAGGGGATGGCAGGAACGCCCGCAGCATCTCCTCCAGGTGCAGCACCAGCACACCCAGCTCCCTGCAAGTAAGGAGACAAGCAGCAAGCACCCTGTTCCTGGTCCTGAGCCTGAGCCACCCTGGTCCTGTTCCTGGTCCGGAGCCTGAGCCTGAGCCTGAGCCTGAGCCTGGGCTAGTCCTAGTCCCAAGCCAAAGCCGCCCTGATCCTGGTCCTGCTACTCACTGCTTGGGCTGGATGCGGCGGATGTCCTGCAGCTGGCGCCTGAAGTGGTCCATGTCGCGGCGGAAGGTCATGATGTTGCGCTTGCCGCTCTTCACTTCCTCCACCATGCTCTCCTCGCTGACCCGGCGATTTTCAATGACCAGATCCCTACCAAACACGAACATAAGGCTTTGAGCAGGGGAGGCGGGGAGGTTGCATGAAGCAATGGACCTGCCAGCCACACAACACAAACACACGGCTTTGGGCCGCGGAGGCTGCAAGAAGCAATGTCCATGCATGCCTTCAGACAGTAAGCAGATGGCCGCATCGTCCGGTGTCCTGGATCTTGCAGTTGTTGCTCCAACAGCTTATCCCTCATCCCTGCCAGCACAGCAACGGCCTAGAGAGGTCTTGTCCAGAGGCAGCAGCAGCAGCAGCAGCAGCAGCAGCAGGCTTGGAACCCACACATGGCACCCACCTGAAAGGCATGAATTTGTCACGGAGCTGCTCTGCCTTTGCAAAGGCATCCCTGATTCGTCCAGTGAGGTCCTGCACCAACTGCACCCATTAAGGCACACGAGGCACCAGTGCAAGTGAGGTCCTGCACCAACTCCACCCATTACGGCACACGAGGCACCAGCACAAGTGAGGTCCTGCACCAACTGCACCCATTAAGGCACACGAGGCACCAGCACAAGTGAGGTCCTGCAGCAACTGCACCCATTAAGGCACACGAGGCACCAGTGCAAGTGAGGACCTGCACCAACTGCACCCATTAAAGCACACGAGGCACCGGCGCAAGTAAGGAATAGAACAGGCAAGTCAGGTAGGAGACAGAGCCCTCACCATCCCATCGCTTTTGAAAGCTCAACAAGCGTAATGCAGCCCTAACCAAGCAGCTTGTGATGCACGCCAAAGCCACGCCCTTTCTCATGATGCACGTCACATCATCCCCAGAGCCACAGCAAATGATGTGCCATTCCAGCACAAGCTACACCTATGCAAGGCAAGGCAAGCAGCGAGAAAGAAGGGTTGCTTGGGCTGCACTGCAGACTCTGCACCCACAATCGGGTGTGATATACTGGGGGCATGGCTTGACTAAGCCTAGATTGCCGCCCACGAAGCACTCCTTAGGTCCATTCAGACTTCGTGAGTGCTCTTTGCCCGTCCCATTAACTTAAGAGGGCCGCCAGGTCCACAAAATGTTGATAGCAGGGAATGCTGCATGCTCGTATGCATGGCGAGTGCATGGGCACAGGGTACGCGACTGGTGTCACATCGTTATCACTTGTTTCACAGTCGTCACACGCACTGAAAGACGGGACGAAGAGCACACACCTGGTGGTGCTCATCGCCAACAATGATGGCCTCAAAACCTTCAATGTCAATGATGTCGCTGCTGTCAAGGGGCTGCTCCATGTAATCCTGCAGGCGCATGCAACACCACACACGCATTTGTTTTTGTTCAGCAGGCATGCCTGCCTGAATGCTTGCACGCAGATACAACATGCATGCTTGCGCGCGGACACAACATGCAAACATACACTTACATACACACATATAGGTGTTTGCTTGTGCTAGCACGCACCGGACAGGTCCTGCTTGAGGCAGGTGGCTTGAGTCAACAAAATCACTTATCCTGCTTCAAAGCCTGCGCCAGTGCTAGGACGGCCCCTTGCTGACAGGATGGCTGCCACATCAGCATGCCCACATGGCGCTAGGAATCCCACTGATACAGCACGACAGTGCTTACCACACTGATACAGCACCTCAGTGCTTGCCCACTGCTTGCCACACTGATGCAGCACCTCAGTGCTTGCCCACTGCTTGCCACGCTGATGCAGCACCTCAGTGCTTGCCCACTGCTTGCCCACTGATACAGCACCACAGTGCTTGCCCACTGATACAGCACCTCAGTGCTTGCCCACTGATACAGCACCTCAGTGCTTGCCCACTGATGCAGCACCTCAGTGCTTGCCTACTGCTTGCCTACTGATACAGCACCACAGTGCTTGCCCACTGCTTGCCCACTGATACAGCACCACAGTGAATGCCACCAGCCGCGTGCCACAGAGTCGCAAGGTGCATGCACGTGTGCGCAGCAACCGCAGGCAAGCACAGCACGCCAGCACGCTCCACACCTCGCACACACTTCAGAATGTCCTACGCGTGCATGTGCACAAGGAGGGGCAGCCAGGTATCGCGAGCTCATGGGTGCATACCTTGCCAGCTAAACCCACCTTCAGCTTCTCGTGCAGCAGCAGCCGGCGCACCACCTGCACCTGCTCCACAAAGCCCTCCTGGATCTCCATCACGGCGTTGTGGAAGGCCAGGGGCGGCGGCCTCAGCACAAGCGTCTCGTTTGAGGCTGCACAGCGGTGAGTGGCCCAGGAGCATACGTCCATCACGTCCCAAGGCAGGGCAAGCACATTGCTTGGAAGGCAGGAGGCAGAGTGGGGCACGCCAAGCAGGGTGGTCACACAACTTTAGGGTATCCTAAAAGGTAGGCATGCCCGGGGGCGTGAGTGCAGGCGGCGCACATGCTTGTTTGTACGCGCTCAGGGGCACAGCCACAGCCATTGACCGGAGGGGCGCGGCATATGCACAGATCTCCCTGCGCATTGCTCTGACGGAACCGCCTGTGCACTACCTACACATGCGCTGCTAGTGCATGCACTGCCTGCGCAGCACTGCCTGTGCATGCTCTGCCTGTGCATGCTCTGCCTGTGCATGCTCTACATGTGCATGCTCTACATGTGCATGCTCTACCTGTGCATGCTCTGCCTGTGCATGCTCTGCCTGTGCATGCGCTGCTAATGCATGCACTGCCTGCGCAGCACTGCCTGTGCACAACCTGTGCAGCAATGCCCGTGCCTGCGTCCAACCCCAGCCACGGGTTTTCCGCGCACTGATCCCCCTGCAGCGAGCGGACGGCAGCTCCTGAGCACGGCCGAGCCTGACGCACCATCCTGAGCACAGCTGAGCCTGACCCACCATCAGGCCCATCTAGGGGCAGCGACCAGCCCACGCCCACGCGCTTCGGTTCTCCACCGGAGGCCCCCTCCAGGCTTTGGTCAGTGGCTTGCTGATCGCGCGGCGGCGGGCTGGTGTCCTCCAGCAGCACCTGCACGGCCACATGGCAGGGCATACGTGAGATAGGCTGGTTTCTTTCCTCCAGAAGCACCTGCATGGCCACATGGCACGGCTTACGTGAGATCGGCTGGTTTCTTTCCTCCAGCAGCACCTGCACAGCCACGTGGCAGGGCAAACGTGAGCAGGCTGCTTTCTTTCCTCCAGCAGCACCTGCACGGCCACATGGCAGGGCATACGTGAGATAGGCTGGTGTCCTCCAGCAGCACCTGCACGGCCACATGGCAGGGCATATGTGAGCAGGCTGGTTTCTTTCTCCAGCAGCACCTGCACGGCCACATGGCAGGGCATACGTGAGCAGGCTGGTTTCTTTCTCCAGCAGCACCTGTGCGACCACAAGGCAGGGAATGGGTGATCAGGCTGGTTTGTTTCCTCCAGCAGCACCAGCACAGCCGCCAAGCGCGATGCGCGGTGGCGGGTAAAAAAGTTTGCATAACCAGCAGGCGCAGGGCCTATGTGGTTGACCATGGGTACGCAGGACCCCTTCATATTCTAAGCAGCCCACGCGCTTGCTGACAGGGAGCCCTTTGATAGAAGGGTGCGTGGGCTGCGGGCTGGCGCTCCTCCCTTAAGGGTAGCTTGCAATTGCGTGAATGGGGGGCTTCTAGCAGAGTGAGCAGTCCCGGGACAAGCAGGGCCTCACCATTTGTGGCCCACACCATAAGAGGGACTGACTGTGCGTCGCCGACACCAAGAGAGGGTCTGGCTGTTCTTGATCCACACCAACAGAGGGCCTGGTCGCACATGGCCCACACCAACAGACTCACCAACCTGGACAGCGCACCAACAGGCACTAAGTGCCTACTTACCAGCACTCAAATACCACAGCACAACTCTGACACACAACAAGCCTAAACACCAACAGCCATACTAGCACGGAAAGCGTAGCCCGGCCATCCTCCTTGGCAAATTGCTTTATCAGAGCCAATGCAGCGCCCCTTGATGCCTCAACCCGAGTCAATATTAGGGCTGCCTGCGCACCTGCAGCTGGAGCACGGGCCCTCCCCACTTGGCGACCAGCTCTTTGAGAAGCAGCAGCGGGTCTTCCTGCTCCCCGGCCAGCGCATCCCCCTCATCCCCTTCCGTTTGGCCGGGCGCCTGCAAGCAGTGTGGAGGTTCAGCCGCACCCAAAGCGCCTCGTATCATACTTGCCCAGAATGGCTTACTCGTTTGGACCTAACCTGCTGACTGGCCACGCGCGTGCATGCAGGCAGGGGCCAGCTATGCCAGCAGGCAGGGGCCAGCTATGCCAGCAGCAGCAGGGGCCAGCTATGCCAGCAGGCAGCTATGCCAGCAGCAGCAGGGGCCAGCTACGCCAGCAGGCAGCTATGCCAGCAGCAGCAGGGGCCAGCTATGCCAGCAGGCAGCTATGCCAGCAGCAGCAGGGGCCAGCTATGCCAGCAGGCAGCTATGCCAGCAGCACCTTGGCCCGCTGGCCTGGCTAAAAAGCACAGCACGCGGACTCTGCTTGGCCTTACGGGAAACAGCAGAAGGCTTGCCTGCCTATGACCACTGGCAGCCCCAAGGACATGTGAATAGACGGGTGGCCAGCAATCAGCCTGAACGCTCCACACTTGCCTCTTGAGCACCTCCTCCTCACCTGCTGTGCACGCACGTGCAGCCAACTTCCCCCGCATGCAAACAAGCAAGTTCTGGAGCAAGGAACCACAGCCGAGGGGGCCGGCCACCATGCCCGTAGGCCTGCATCACACACAACACCTGTAGCTGGCACGTTGGGCGCCCTAATAACCACACCCTGCGCCACACACCTCGTCCCGTGCACACACCTTTGGAGGCTCAGGCGAGCCAGGACTGGGGGAGGGCAAGTTGAGGCCTTGGGCCTCAATGGCAGCTTGGTGCACATCAGGGGGCGTGGCAGGCGTGAAGGCTTGCAGCATGTCAGACATCGAGCCCACCTGTGGCGGCACATACAAGGCAGCGCCCCGCACGTCACGCATTTGGATGAGACGCACCCACGCACACGCAAAAACTGGGTAGATGATGGGCCCATTGTAATTGGTGCACGGCATGATATGCACACAGAGCTACAGCAAGAAGTTTGTGCATGTGACAGTGCATGTCCTGCCGATCTCCAAGGCATGCGCTGCGCCTTCAGCTGTGTGGAGCAAGCACAGGAAAGAGGTTTGTTGCAGAGGCAGCGGCAGGGCTGCCTCTGATACAAGCTCAAGGCGAGGAGTGAGCTTACTGCAAGGTGCGAGGGGCTGTGTGTGGAAGGATGACAATGCAAATTGTGGAGGACTCCAGGCGATGAGCTGGCAATGCAAACGTTGGAGGCGGTGTGCTGCAAGTGAGCCAAATCATAAGGCCCCAGCTGCAAAGTTGCAGGGGCACAATTCCACAAGGCTTCCCTGCACCAGGTTTCCTTGGGACCATTCCTAGAGGATTGATGGCAAAAGAAAGGCAGCGTGCTCGCCGGTGAGTTGATCTGAGGTATTTCTTGAGGTCATGTGCCGACACTTGGATGAAAAACATTGTCAGGAGCAGTGCATCCAGCAAACTCAAGGACAGAAAGCGCCAGAGCATCCTTCAACTCGAATTGCAAAAGGCCGCACAGCTATGCACGTACCAGCAACAGGTGTAGCGCATTGCACACGTGGTAGTCAAGCAGCCGCACAAAGCTGTACACTCTCCTCTTCTCACTCCGCCGCGCAGCATTGACAGCATAGCTAAACTGCGCATCCTCTGCCATGTTAGTCGCCCGAACGACTGCAGAGCTCACAAGCAGTGGGTGCACAGACGGGGGCATTGCATTTTAAAGCATCTTTCCTAGCTGCTTTTACCAGCCAACACTGCCATCAAACGTCATCCTTCAGAGGCACATCCTGCAGAGGCATTTCCTGCAGAGGCGCATCCTACAGAGACACATCCTGCAGAGGCACACCCAAAGCCATCAATCAATCGTAGGAACAGGCACGCACACAGCCACGGTGATAACAAGGGATTGGTTTTCCTGACTCATCTTTTCCTGGCAGGTGGAACTCCTTGGGCTTGCAACTCTCTTTTGGCCCTTGATGCTAGCATGGAAGGAGGACATGCCCTTGACAGAACAAGCACACCCCTAAAGTCCCAAAAGCCCTGCGCACATTGTCACATGCGCTTGCGCATGTACGCAACACACACCTGCCAGCCGCACGCTGGTGGCAGCCGCGGACGTGAGCCTGTTGCCTGTGGTGCTGGACTTGTCCTTAGACGCAAGCAGTGTCTGCTCCATCAGCTCAATCGCCCTGAAGCACGCGTCCTGCAAAAGGTGAGGCGCGCATGAGAGCAGCGTGCACATGAATGTGTTCAAGCAAAGGTGCGCACGCGCGCGCATGCGTGCGTTAATGCTCCACAAAATCATGCGTGCAGGGCATATCCATAAGCATTTCCGGGAGGGTTGCAAAACACATGCACGAGACACAGGCTGCGAGCATGAAGCAAGAAGTTGCTGGACTAGTTGGCAGTCAACAGTACAGCGGCTACTGGGCTGAACATCCACTGCCAAGCAATCGAGCAGGTTGCTACCTGCATTTGCTAAGGCAGTATGGTGCCGATTTCTTGTGCTGGAGAGATACATGCAGACTGCTTGAAGCGGGGATGGGCTCAGCGGTCCAAGAACTGCGCGCAGCTCTTTCTAATGCAAGCCTCAAAGAACCACACCTGCGTAGTGTGCACCACCCCCCGCGAGAAATCGTGCAGCATGCGCAGCATTGCCTCCGCCTGCGTGCGGTGCCGGGCCAAAAACGACTCCAACGATGCAGGGGGCTCCCCGGGGTCAAGAGCATGCAGCCTCTGGGCTGACAGCTCCTCGCACGCGGCACGGATCTGCAGGTGTATGGTGTGGGTGATGCTGGGTGTGCATGCATGTGAGCTCAGGCAAGTGCTTGTGCAAATTCTCATCCACAGCGCGTATGCACGGTCGCGCAGCAACCACGCAGCACAGATGTGTAATCATGTTGCTGCCGTCAAGGGCTGCCCAGGGCTTCTGTCAAAAGAACAGCGGTCAAGGGGACGGCTCCTCACATGCAGCACTTGTACACACATGGGTGCAAGCCACAGGAATGAATGCCTGTCCATGCTCAACCCATGAGCCCGTGCTGCGTGCAGCTTCTTGGACCAAGAGCCGCCCCGGCCCATCAAGAGAGGCCCCTGTGTGAATTGACCTTGGTGAGCGACAAACCCTCCCCTCTCCCTTATGTCCGGCGCAGCGTGAACTTCCCACACAATCACAGCTTGATGTCTAATGCCCATGCACACACATGCATACATACATACATACATACAAACACACATACATACATACATACATACATACATGCATACATGCATGCATACATACAAACATACATACATACATACATACATACATACATAAAAATACATACAAACAAACACACATACAAACACACATACATACATACATACATACATACATACATACATACATACATACATACATACATACATACATACATACATACATACATACATACATACATACATACATACATACATA
>LFCJ01001405.1_pt1 | contig 16707 bp, 18 predicted proteins | sample 643141 | NCBI WGS metagenome assembly LFCJ01 (sample SAMN03766243, study PRJNA286221) | soda lake metagenome | biome: soda lake; feature: Kulunda steppe; material: water; isolation source: sample B1-Br-g2 brine of Lake Bitter-1 | place: Russia: Kulunda steppe | collected 2010-07 | reverse complement strand
CGCGCTCGGACAGAACGGCTCGAGCCCGGCTTACCTCGAACAGTCGCTGGACGCCACGGGGAGAGACGCCGACGTCGACGCGGCGATCGGCTCTGGTGGTTCGACAGAGTTCGCCGATGTAGTCTCTGAGCGGCCCCTCGACAGTGATATGCTCGAGGACGGCCTGTGACTCAAGCAGTGTCTCCCGATCGATGACTGGCGAGACGGTTGGGTCGGGTCGGTCGCGGTCGGCCCGGCGGTCGATGAGTTCGCGGGTACCCTCCTCGGTCGGATAGCCAAGCGAGGTCTTGATCATAAATCGATCACGCTGGGCCTCGGGGAGTTCGAATGTCCCTTCCTGTTCGACCGGATTCTGCGTGGCGATGACGACAAACGGCTCCGGCAAGTCATGGGTTTCGCCGTCGACGGTCACCTGCCCCTCTTCCATTGCCTCGAGCAGCGCCGACTGGGTTTTCGGCGGTGCGCGGTTGATCTCGTCGGCGAGGACGACGTTTGCGAACACTGGCCCTGGCGTGAAGTGAAACTCGCCAGTTTCCTCCTCGAAGACGTACGATCCCGTCACGTCCGAGGGCATAAGATCCGGGGTAAACTGGATACGCGAGAACTCGAGACCGAGTGCGGTCGCAAGCGAGCGGGCGGTCAACGTCTTGCCTGTTCCAGGAACGTCTTCCAGAAGGACGTGTCCGCGGGCGAGAATGCCGGCGAGCACTTCCTCGAGGACGCTCCGGTCGGCAACGACGGCAGAGAGCACTTCGTCGACGACAGTGTCGGCTGTCACAGCAGTATCGGGGACTGACATCGTTTCAACCCGTTGTAACGATACCTTATAGTTCCTGTCTGTGCGGCCGGAACGTCGAATTCGAACTCACCTAATACACTCAAATGAGATATTATCACTTGGTAGACCACCCATCTCTGGGGGAGAGTGTGGGATTGACGATGTCTGTATGCACAGAAGATTTATATGTATATCATGGGTCGATTAGGGTGTCGAGGTGGTGTAAACGAATCCAAAAACCCGAACAAAGCCAACGGTTGTAAACAGTTGGTCATGGCCTCCGTCTTGTGGTTACTCAGCCCGTGTCATCCACACCCACGTTGCTGTCACCCAATATCCCGTCGTCTGATCACGATATTTTCGATTCTGTCATCACCGAACGATCGTTACTGGTACCGACGCCCGTCGTGTGACTGTTTCTGCGACACTTCCAAGGAGCACCCGCGAGGCACCAGTTCGACCGCTGCTGCCGATGACGATCCGATCGACATCGCGCTCGTCGGCGAGACGGACGATCTCTCGCGGTGGAGTTCCGACGGACAGTTCGGTCTCGAGGTCGACGTCGTATTCGGCAGCGAGGTCGGCTGCCTCCGAGAGCAACGATTGGCCCTCCTCTCTGCGGTTTTCGACGAGGGTATCATAGGCATAGATCCCACCCTCACCGTAGGGGCCGACGCTAGGGTCGACGACATACACCGCAAGCAGCGGTTCGTCGGGATGTTCATCGAGTGCGAACTCGAGGGCAGCCCATGCGGGATCGGACTCGTCGAGGGCGATCAGTATCGTCATACCAAACGTACGTAATCGACCCGCATAATGGGGAGGGGTAGCGTGCCGGTGGAAGGCTCCGTCTCAATGACGGGCTGAAGATATCGTCTCAGCAGAATCTCGAGCCGACCGAATCGGAATGTTAACCAGTCGGCTCTCCTAGAAGGAACTATGAGATGGTTTCGTGCGATTGCGGCCGGCGCGCTCTCGCTTTTTTTCCCTGGCGCGGGCCATGCCTTTATTCGTGACTGGCTGCGTGCGTTGATGTTTGCTGGAGTGTACGTCTTTGCGATCGTGGTCTTTTTACCATCTATCGGACAGCTCACCGGCACCGGATCCGTAACCGAGAGCCTGGAACTGATCTCGAGTGAGCTCGATACGGTCGGACAGTTCGCGTTCTCGTTTGTCGTTCTCTTTGCGGCAATCGACGCCAGTCTCCGTGCACTCGGCTTCCCCCCAGGCTCAGGTCAGGGAACCGCCGACGGACCCACCTGTCCCGAATGTGGTCGTGAACTCGACGAGGACCTCGCGTTCTGTCACTGGTGTACGACCCGCCTCGAGCCACGAGATGATCACCCGCCTGAGGAAACCCAATCGGCCGAAGAAACAAACACGTAGACACAGCTTATCTCTCCCCGGAACGAGTGAGAGTCTCCACTCGATCACGAGACCGCGACCGGCGCGTTATTTTTCGATGATACTTTCCTCGACGGCTTCACCGAAGTGACGAGCCGTATCCTCATAGTACAACAGTAGTTCGTCACCGGCCTCGAGGTCGGTGACGGCTTTCCGACCCTCGCCGGTGGCGACTTTGATCGTCTCGGCGTTTTGAAGCAAGGTTTCGACCCGATCACCGTCGTCGGTCTCGAGGGCGACTCGGAACATGGGCCGTTTTTCGATCTTTACGCGGCCGACGATGGCCTCGCGAGTGTTGCCGTTCGTATCGACGACCTGGACTTCGTCGCCACTTTGCAGTTCTGAGAGGTATTTCGTGCCGCCATCCGGCGTGCGGACGTAGGCGTGGACGGCACCAGCGTTGACCCGGAACGGACGAGAGGCAACGTACGGTGAGTCAGCCGTTTCGGCGTGGACGAACACCAGTCCGCGAGCCATCGAGCCGACGAGCATCCCTTCGTCGTGTTCGAGCAGGCTCCCCGTATCCACACAGACGCGGTCTGCACTGCCGATACGTTCGACATCGAGCACCGTAGCATACTCCAACTCGAGGGATTCGCGTTCGGCCGCGTCGCGGACGGCGACGGTGTCACGAATCACGTCGGGATCATCGGAATCGAGCAAGACGGAGTCAGCACCGATCTCTAAGGTTTCAAACGCCGTCTTCGCCTCCTCGGCGGTGGTGACGCCGGCGATCAACTCCGTTTCCTCGCCGATACGGGCGATCAGATTCTCGAGTGGAATAATCGTCCAGTCGTCGCCGACGACGATGGTGTAGTCTGCTTCCTCGGCGGCGGTTTCAGCGAACGTCTCGTACTCTTTGCCGAGAATGCGAACGTACGCGCCCCGTTCTGTCTCGCCGTCACGCCGGAGCGTCGAGAGATCAGCCGACCCCGAAAAGTCCTCGGGCAGGTCGACCGTGCCGTCACCTTCGCCGTCTTTGCCGACGATGACGGCGTCGGGCGTGGCGGCTGGATCGTCGTCTTCGATATCGTCGACGAGCGTTACGTCCCCGTCGGTTCGGAACGCAGCGACGTTGATATCACCCAGTTCGCGCACGCGGGCTACGTCCGCTTCGTCGACCAGTACCCAGTCGACGCCGGCCTCGAGAGCCGTGGTGATTCGCCTGCGGCGGTCGTCCCAGTCGCCGACATCCTCGTCGGCTTTAATCCAGACAGTCATAGTTCGACGCTCGAAGGGAACCGGCTTGAACGTGGCGAATCCCTGCCCGGTCTGGGCCGGCCAATCCTCGCCAGTCTGTGGGAGGCCGGGAACGACACATCGTGGTCTCTCTTTGCCACGAGTGCATCGATTCGGCACAAAAACCCATCTCTTGTGGGGTTGGTGTATAAAAATTCGAACGGTCCGTCGCGTCGCCGTGAGGCGACGATAGAAATCCGTAGTTACAGTCGAACGACGTTTTTCGCGCGTGGACCCTTGGGGGCCTGCTCGATGTCGAATTCGATCTCGGTACCTTCCGTTAGGTCCTCACCGCCAACGTCTTCCATGTGGAAGAAAACGTCCTCGTCCGCGTCGTCAGTGTCGATGAAACCGTAGCCGCCAGTGTCGTTGAAGAAATCAACCTTACCGTTTGCCATTGCAACTCAACGAACAGCCACGATACGCATAAGTGTTGGCATTTGTTTTCCCGAGTCGCTATTTTTCATTACATATCACGAAAGCAAGGACGATTGTGTGCGTTCATCCACACAGCTGCCCTTTTATTCATATCCATTGTCGAGTTCGACACAATTAGCCGGAAGTGCCGTTTGATTCGACGGTTTCGTTTACCGGTCATCGAGGCAGTCTTCGATCCACTCGACGTGGGCCTCGAGTCGCCGCTTTCCTGCGGGCGAAAGCATATACACGTCGTAGAGTCCCTCGGTTTCCGTCTCGAGGAGGCCGGCTTCGACCAGCGACGACAGCGACCCGTAGAACGATTTGGGCTCGAGTCGCTCGTCGTAGTGGGCCTCGAGTGTGGATTTAAGCCGCTGACTGCGGAGTTGCCCGTCGGGGGCAGCGGCGAGTAGATAACAGATATCCCGGCGGCGACCACTCTGGAGCCACTTGCTCATACCCACTCTCTCGTGTGGGCGCGTTCGAAGATTTCGATCTTGCTCGAGTGCCGGGGCGAGTGTTTTGAGTGCCGAGACAACTCACTCGAGGCGATTGCGGCCGACGGTAATCAGTAGCCAGCCGATCCCGCCGAGTGCAGTGAGCGCAGCCACGAACGGGATGCCGAGCTCGAGGATCGCGCCGTCGGCGACCCGTTCGTGGCGAAACAGAAACTGCCAGCTGTCGGGATTGCCGACGACGACGGTTCCTGTATCGAACGCAAGCGAGTGAAAGACGGTGGCAACGATCCCGACGACGGTAAGTGTAAGCGTTCCGACGGCCCCAGTACAGAACGCACCAACTGCGGCCGTCCCGGGTCGACGGCTGTCGACATCGGTCGTGGCGTAGACACCGAAACCACCGCTGGCTTTGGCCGAGTCGGGCAGCGGGCCGATCCGCACCGTCGGTGGATACTGCGCGACGACCCCGGCCATCCAGAGGTCGCCGATGGAGCCGGCGGCATTGAGTGCAAGTGCGACCGCGAGAACTGATGAGGGGTACACGAACAAGAGCACGACCCCGAGGGCTGTGATGAGGAAAACGGGCGAGAGAACCACGACGAGCATCTGGGTGCGTGTGTACGTCGTCTGTGTTTCGGCGTAGGCATACGGCAGGAGTAAATACGAGAGGCCAACGCCGTAGTTCGGTCGCCCGCCGTAGCGGGCCAGACAGATCCCGTGTATCGATTCGTGGACGACGACGATGGCGACGACGAGTCCACAAACGGCGAGCCATCCCGCCGGTTCGATCCCCGACAGTCGCCCGATCGTAACCGGACCGAGCGCTCGCTCGTCGGCGACAGCGACCACCATCTCGAAGGCGTACGCGGAGATCAAAAAACCGACGACGGAAACGACCAACCACTGGAGGGAAACCACTCGAGTGAGCCGAACGGCCGCAATCAACTGCGGCGGTCGAGACGGGGTCACAGCCGACACTCCCGAGCGATCGAAAAAAGTGGTGTCGATCCCCACCGAGTGGGCTGCCGGAATCGATAGCTTCCCGGTCCCTGCCTCGTGAGTAGCGACTATGACCGAGACGGACGAGCACGCCGAGGCCAACGGAATCACCGCGACCTACACCGAGACCGAGACCGAACGCATCCTCGCGTTCGAACCCGCCGCCGACTCGAGCGTTCGTGGGCGCGCGGCGATCGCCCAGAACATCGACGGCTATGCCATGCTGAAGGTTCGACCGAGCGCAGACGGAGACGAACTCGAGCGTTACTATGGCTTTGATATGGCCCTCGATCACGCAGCGGAGTTGCTCTCGGTCTCGCCCCACGAGTTGCCGATTCCGCCCGCCGCTGATGATCTGGGAATGTGACTGATACTACCGGCTGTACGTCATGGATCGCTGCCACGGGGTAGCGAGAATCCCCACACAGGTACAGCTGGCAGTATGATTCGGTGGTATGATTGGTTACGAAACCGACGAGCCGAGAACGAATATAGCGACGGCGATTGCGATGGTCCCGAACCCAAGCGGCACGAACCAGAGGATACTGGGCAGACTCAACAGGACGGTGATCGGCAACATGATCTGTGAGAGGACCAACAATGCGACTATCGAAACTACCAGTGAGTTGACAAACAGATCCGACGGCTCAGAGACGGTCTCGGATTGGGCGTCTTCAGCCGGTTCCTCGAGTGCCAGTTGCCACTCGGAGCCATCGTGTGTAACGGCGACCGGATCGCCGAGCATGCCGGTTAGATTCGCGGGCATCCGTCCGATGTGCTCGAGAAACCGAACGAACTCGTGATCGTCGGGCCAGGTCTGGGGCGGGATCGAAAACGAGCGGGTAAACGTATCACCACTCGGGAGCAGGAATTCGACGTCGACGACGTCACCCGCCTCTGGATTCCCATCTCGTGGCAGCCGAAGCGCTCGAACCCACGCCTCCTGTCGTTCGGCGTTCTTTCGATACCCCTCGAGTTGTTCGGCCAGCCGCCCGAGTGCGTTCTGTTCGACCGGGGTGGCCTCTACCTCGGTGGCCGTCCCAGCGAGGAGGTCACGTTCGCGATCAGGCTCGAGGCTGACCGTCCGTACCAGATCGTCCCGTTGTGCCTCCCGTTCGCTCATTGTAACTGCCAGTACGTACTCCAGTGCTTTTGGTGTTGTGCGGGGATGTGCCACGCCTATCCGAACCAGTTCGGGCATTGATGTGGCCGCGCCGAGCGCCGGTAGACGCCGGTCGAAAAAAACGGGAACGCTAAATAGCCGGAGTCGAAGATACGGATGAGACTAGCCGTGGTATCCGACTCGTTTCCCAGACCGATCGGCACCCGCCGGCGCTTTTCCGGACTGCTCGCAGCGACTGCGCTTGGCGTCTATCTGCTCTTGATCGCCGGAGCGACGACGTCGCTTACGAACGCCGCCTCGGCCTGTACGACCTGGCCGACCTGTGCGCCACCGGCAGATCCGCTAAGCCAGACCGAACTCGTCATCGCCTGGGGTCATCGCCTCATTGCGGTCGCCGTCGGCTTGCTCGTCGCCGCAACCGCCGTCGCCGCCCTCCTCGGTGACGTCTCCGGTCGCGTCCGCGGCGCAATCGTCGTCGCCGCCATCCTCTATGTCGTTCAGGTCGGCGTCGGCGCGGCAACAGCGACGCTTGGCCCCGCTGCGATCGCCCCTGGATTGCACCTCACCCTTGGTGTCATCGTCTTCGCTGCAATCGTTCTTGCACTCGCGTGGGATCTGGCGCTTGCGACGGGCAGCGACGACGACACCATCGACGAGCCAGAACCACTCGCTGAGACGCCCGAACCGAGCGAACGCGACCTGCCAGCAGGTGGCCTCGCTCGAGTTCGACTGACCGCCTTTGCCTATTTCAAGATGATGAAGCCACGCCTGATGTGGCTGCTCTGTCTGGTTGCCGCCGCAGGGATGGCACTTGCCGCCGGCCCCGCACTCGACGCACAAACGATCGTCGCCACCCTCGGTGGTGGTGTCCTGGCTATCGGGGCCTCGGGGACGTTCAACCACGTCTTAGAGCGTGACGTCGACCAGAAGATGTCCCGGACGGCCGACCGACCGCTTGCGAACGACCTCGTCCCCGTTCGAAACGCACTCGCCTTCGGGGGCCTCCTGACGGTCGCCTCGATCGCGGTGTTTCTGACCATCAACGTCCTCGCTGCGGCACTCGGGCTGGTTGCTATCCTATTTTATAGCGTCGTCTACACGCTGTTGTTAAAGCCAAACACAGTCCAGAACACCGTCATTGGCGGGGCAGCAGGCGCACTGCCGGCGCTCATTGGCTGGGCAGCAGTCACGAACGAGATCGGCCTCCCTGGACTCGCACTCGCGGGCGTCATCTTCCTCTGGACGCCAGCACACTTTTACAATCTCGCACTCGCGTACAAAGACGACTACGCCCGCGGCGGATTCCCGATGATGCCCGTCGTCCGCGGCGAGACCGAAACCCGCAAACACATCCTCTATTACATCGCGGCGACGCTCGTCGGGACGGTCGTCCTCGCCTGGCTCACCGGACTTGGCGCACTCTATGCCGTGACCGTCGCCGTCTTCGGCGGTGTCTTCCTCTGGGCTGCCATCGTGTTGCACTTCGAGCAGACCGAAGCCGCCGCCTTCCGGTCGTTTCACGCCTCGAACGCCTTCCTCGGTGCAACCCTTCTGGCCGTCGTCGTCGACGCGCTGGTGATCTGAGACATCGTCACCGACGAACTGTTCGGCACAATCGACGACGTACAGTAATCGATGATACACAGAGCAGGCGAACGGAACGTGGGTGCGCGTCGGATTTATACCGAACTCGCCCTAATACTCCCCTGTGAGTACGCGAACGAGTGCGCTCGATGCAGTCGTCTTCGGTGTCGACATCCAGAGCGGTGACGTGCGTGGCGACGCACCCTCTTATGCGCTGGTGAAATACGACGGCGACGACCTCAGCCGGGACGTCGTCTCCCACCGAAAGCTCAGACGGCTGATCTACGACGAGCAGCCGGCGATCATCGCGACGGACAACATGTACGAGCTAGCCGCGGATAAAGACGAACTCGTCCATTTTCTGGGCTCGTTGCCCGCCGAGACGAAACTCGTACAGGTAACCGGAGCCGAACAACCCGAGTCGCTCTCGAGGGTGGCCAAACGCCACGGCGTCCCCTACGCAAAGAAGGCGATGGCCGAAGCCGAAGCCGCCGCCCGGCTTGCCGCCCACAACGTCGGCTATGAAGTCTCTGCGTTTACCGATACGACGACGGTCAAAGTCTCGCGTGGCCGCTCGACCGGCAGCGGCGGCTGGAGCGAAGACCGCTTTACCCGACGCATCCACGGCTCGGTGAAAAAACGCGCCCGCGAGGTCGAATCCGAACTCGAGACACAGAATCTCGAGTACGACGTCGACATTCGGGAGGCCTACGGCGGTTACGCAAACGCCGTCTTCACCGTCGAGGGCCGCCCGCAGGACATCCCGGTCTCGAGCAACCGCTCGGGCGACGTCCGCGTCGAAATCGAACGCGAACGCCGCGATGGGATCGAGTTTCAGCCACTGGTCAAACGCCGCGATCACGTCGTCGTCGGGATCGACCCCGGGACTACGACCGCCGTCGCGATCGTCTCGCTGGAAGGGGAGATACTGGACGTCTGGAGTTCCCGGACGAGCGATAGCGCCGACGTGATCGAGTGGATCGTCGAACGCGGCCGCCCGATCATCGTCGCCGCAGATGTCACGCCGATGCCCGAGACGGTCGAAAAGTTCCGCCGGAGCTTCGATGCGGCGGGCTGGACGCCCGAACGGGATCTGCCGATCGACGAAAAACAACACCGCACCCGCGAGAATCCCTACGACGACGACCACCAGCGCGATGCGATGGCCGCAGCCCTGTTCGCCGTCGACGCCCACGAAGACCAGTTCGAACGCATCGCGAGTAAACTCCCACCCGGCATCGACCGCGGCGAGGTCACCGCCCGCGTCGTCGCCGACGAGGAAAGCGTCGAAGCCGTCCTCACAGACCTACGCGACGACGGCGACGACGAACCCGAATCCACCGAGCACGAACCCCGCGAACTCACCGAGGAAGAACGCCAAATTCGGGACCTAAAACGACAGGTCGACCGGCTCCAGTCACACGTCTCGACGCTTGAAGACAGAGTCGACGAACGCGACGACCGCATTGCCGAACTCGAGGGCGAACTCACCGCGAGTCGACGCGAAGAACGCAAAGAGATTCGAAAAAAACGTGAGATGACTCGCCTCGAGCGCAAGGCCCGTCGGCTGCGACGCGAACGCGACGATGCTCGCAACGAGGTCGAGGAACTCGAGGAGAAAGTCGAGCGGATGAAAGCTCTCTGGAAGCTCGATCACTCGAATTTCAGCGACGTGTCGGCAAAAAAGGAGGGACTCGTCCCCGTAAAGGTCATCGAGAAGTTCACCAAGGGGGCGATCCGGGAGGCCGACGAGCAGTACGGTATCGCCGCCGGCGACGTGGTCTTTCTTCGGGATGCAAGCGGTGCGGGTCGGTCGACAGCGGAGTTACTGGCGGGCTTTGAACCGCGAGTCGTTATCAAAACGGGCGGGCTCTCGGAAATCGCCGACGAGATTCTTTTCGATGCGGAGATTCCGGTCGGGCCTGCGGGTGACGTTGCGATGCAGGAAGTCGACGAACTCGCCGTTGCCCGCGAAGACGATGTCGAGGCCGTCATCGACGACTGGCACGAACGCGCCGAAAAACGGAAACTCGATAAGAAGGCCGCGATGGTCGACCAACTTATAAGCGAACACCGCGCCGGCAACAACGAAGTCTGATCACTCCGTCGTCTCGAGCGGTGACAACACCGCTGGGACCTCCTCGACGGGCACCTCTTCGGTCAGGTCCTCGGGTGTGTCGACCGGCCCGTTGATAAAGAGCGCGTGGCCCATAAGCCCAACGGCAACGAGACCGAGGACGACGATCGACACCTCGATCGGGATGGGCGTCGCGAAGCCGACTATTGCCCCGGCTCCCAGACTCGCCGCGATGGCGACGAGCACGAGATCGTAGTAATGAAGCGTATATCCCATACGATAAAGACGACTCGAGGAGACAAAACGCTTGGCCGTCTCGAGGATAGTGCTGACGATCGAACGAAGGCACGGCTACCGCAGAAATCGCTCCAACCACTCGCCGTGGTCGTCGTAGGCGTCTATGACCGACGTGTCGGCGAGTTCGAAATCGTCAAACTCGAATCCCGGTGTGACCGTACAGCCGACTAACGTGTAGCCGTAAGCTTTCGAGACCCGAGTCTGCTGTGTGTCGGGCGTCACCTCCGCACAGAACCAGGTATCCCGTGGAACAACTACCTGAAATTCCTCGACTCCGATCGTGACGGACTCGATTCCGTGTTCGTCGAGTTGGTGGATCGTTACCGGATCGCCGTAATGAAAGTGCCAGAGTTCCTCCGACTGGAGTCGATGCAGCGCCGAGACGTCATCTCGCTCGAGCAAATAATAAATGCTCGTCGCTGTTGCTCGCTCGTCGGCATACCGGTCGGGCAACGCTTCCGTTTCGAGTTCTGTCTCCGATCGGTGTGTCCGCCTGTAGTAGCCTCCTTCGGGGTGTGGCTCGAGGTCGAGTTGGTCGATCCAGTATTCGGCATCGTCTCTCTCGTGCATGGGATCAAAACATCCCAAACTGTCCGAGCACGCTTGAGATCAGCGATTTGACCGTCAGGCCGAGACCGGCGATTGCGAGGGCGATGCCGCCGGCGATAAGGGGATTTTCGTACGCGATCAACCCGATACCGGCGAGCAACAGGAGGATGCCGGCAATGCCGAGGGGACCGAGATGGCGAAGCATACCCACCCTACAAGAGGCAAGGCGAATAAACGACGTGGTTTCGATAGGTCACTCAACTCCGGCGGTGTCGATTTCGAGTCCCAGACGGGACGGCAAGTCCGCGGACGGCCGCGAATCCAGTGGAGCGATCGATAAAGGGTTAAACCACTCGATGGCCAACGAGCGACCATGAGCGATGACGGTACCGGCGGTCGCAAAAACCTCCGGATGCCTGACGACGACGAGGTGTTTGCGACCGTCACGGACATGCTTGGGGCGAATCGGGTGAAAGTCCGCTGTGCGGATGGCGAACAGCGAACCGCACGCATCCCTGGGAAGATGCAAAAACGGATCTGGATCCGCGAAGACGATATCGTGCTGGTCTCACCCTGGGACTGGCAAGACGAAAAGGCCGACATCACCTGGCGGTATGAAAAGGCAGAAGCCGACCAGTTGCGCCGGGAAGGGCACATCCAGTAAGAGCCGTATACGGGAGTTTACAGGCCAGCGACGTCTTCGATCGCGTCAGTCAGCGCCTTGATCGACTCGAGATCGTGTTCGCCCATGTGGCCGATACGGAACGTCTTCTCGCCGAGTTTCGAGCCGTACCCGTTCGAGAAGACCATATCGTATTCCTCGCTGACTGCCTCGATGGTGGCAGCGACGTCGATTCCCTGGGTATTCTCGACGCAGGTGACCGTCTGGGACTCATAGCCTTCCTCGGGGAAGACAGCAAAGTGCTCGCGAGCCCACTCACGGGTGTATTCGGCCATCTCGCGGTGGCGTTCGTCGCGAGCGTCGTGGCCTTCCTCGAGCATGTGTTTCATCTGTTTGCGGTAGGCCAACATGATCGGGATGGCGGGCGTCGAGTGCGTCTGGCCCTTGCGGTCGTAGTAATCGAGACAGCGCTGGAACCCACCGTACCACGACGCCGAATCCCGCTCGAGTTCGCGCTCGTAGGCGGCGTCGCTGACGGTACAGACCGCAAGTCCTGGCGGCATCGCGAAGGCCTTCTGGGTCGAGGTGAAGATGGCGTCGATGCCGTGGGCGTCGATGTCGATGTAATCGCCGCCGAGACAGGAGATGGCGTCGACGACGAAGTACGTGTCCGGATACTCGGCAACGATGTCGCCGATTTCCTCGATGGGATTTCGCACGCCAGTAGAGGTTTCGTTCATCACCGCACCGACGACGTCGTACTCTTTTGCCTCGAGGGCCTCGCGGACGTCCTCGGGTTTGACCGCCTCTCCCCACTCGTATTCGATACGGTCGACGTCTTTGCCCAGTCGTTCGGCGACGTTGGCCTGTCGTTCGCTGAAACTGCCACAGGTCAGACACAGCATCTTCTCTTCGACGAGATTCAGCGTCGTCGCCTCCCAGAACTCGGTGCCAGAGGCGGTGAGAATAATAACGTCGTCGTCGGTTCCCAGAAACTCCTTGGTGTCTTCGACGATGGTCGTATAGAGGTCGGTCATCCGATCCATCCGGTGGCCGAACATCGGCTGGGCCATCGCCTCTATGACGTCCTCGCGAACCTCCGTCGGGCCTGGCAGATATAACGTCTTCTCGGGATAATCGTCTGTATACTCCTGTTTTTTGCTCACGAGATTCACCTTCACCCGTAACTCGGTCACACGACCGTATGGTCGTTTTGATGTAGTGACGGATGGGGCGTCTCACCGACGGTTCATACTGCCGGACGTCCGTCGTGAATCGCCGTCCCGGGGTGGCGATCACATAGTTCCGTCCGATAGTATCAGAAGCTTCGATCTGACTGTGCCTGTTTATCGGTTGGAGAAAAAATCGTCACCGAATCTGAGGTGGCGGTCTCTTATTCGACGACGATGTCGCCGATCATCGTCCCCGTGTGGGGCTCACAGACGTACTCGGCCATCTCGGGGCTGGCATCGAAGGTGAGGAACTGATCGTCGCCACCTTCGGACGCGAGGTCGGTTACCAGATCGTCGACGATTTCGCCGTTTTCGTCCCAGATCTCGATGTTGTGCTGGGAGCCGTCGCCTTCGTTCCAGCCCATCGTGTACTCTTCGCCTTCCTCGAGGATGAGGGTGGGGTTCTGTTCGTCCTCGATGTCGGAAGGTGCGATACCCTCCCATCCGGGAGTTTGGGCGTCGAATTCGATTTCCGTACCGGGCTCGATTGCGATACCGCCATCATCACCGTTGCCATCGTCGTCGCCGTTACCGCCGTTGTCATCGTCCGAACATCCTGCAATAAGGGCAGTCGCGGCTGCTGCACCCGTGACCTTTAGTGCCGTCCGCCGTGAAATGCTGTCTCGCGTCATCAACGCATAATAAGAATTGAGAGAATAAAAAGGGATATCCTCTATTGTTACATCGCCATGCCATCACATACCATTATAAATCACTCGTGTATCCACGATGGTGGATATTTGCTATACCATGGTATATGGAATTAATATGTGTATTCCGGTTGCCCGTTCGGTAGCTAATCAGTGAAACGGTTATTATGAGCGAGTTATCGCGTCGAACACGACAGTAACAGCTAATTTATCCTCGCAGTCGCCGCGGAATCGATCCGCACATCGATCAGGCGTCCGGATCGCCGTCTATACCCTCCGGAACGCCGATGGAAAGCCGAAGGAACGCTGGAACGGCAAGGAGTGCAATAGCGATCTCGAGGCCGCCGACGGCGAGAAAGGCCAGGTCGTAGCCGTAGCGGCCGGCGACACCGCCACCGATGAGGAATCCACCGAGAAATCCGAGGCTGCCAGCGAGGTTGAAGCCGGCCATCGCGAGCCCGCGTTCGCTCTCATCGGCGATATCGGTGACCAGTGCCATCGTGGCGGGTGCGACGAGCGCGCCGAGGACGCCGACGGCGACCATCGCGAGGGCAGCTGTCGCGACCGTCGGGGCAACACCGACGGCAAGAATCCCGAAGCCATAACAGATCGAGCCGACGACGATCGGAGCCGTCCGACCCGCGCGGTCCGACAACGCCCCCATCGGATACTGGAGCAGGGCAAAAGGGGCAAAGAAACACGCAAGCAAGAGGCCGGTCGTCGCCGCATCAACGCCAAACGTGGCCTGGAAATACAGCGTCCCGACGAGGGCGAAAAAGCCCGCAGTCATCCGGTCGACGAAGCCAAACGCGTACGGAACCGACAGCGTCGGCCGACGTTTGACTCCCTCGAGCAGCGCTCTGAGGCTGGGTCGGCTATCGGGAGCGCGGTCGCCGACCAGTGTGACGAGTCCGCCGACGACGACGAGCAACGCGGCGGCGACGACGAGCGGGGCGACCGCCGCGAGTTCGGTAAGTTGGCCGCCAATGGGAGCACCGAGGGCTGCGCCAAGTCCGATGGCGATGCCGGCTGCGCCCATATTCCGACCGTGACCGCCATCTAAGTCCATCAGCATGGTGATCGTCAGCGAGAATGCACCGATCGTCATCGCCCCCTGGAAAACACGGAGTGCTAAGACGCCCTCGAAGGGAATCGAGCCAATCGTGGGGACGAAAGCGAGGACGGCGTAGCCGATTGCGCCAGCCAGTGCTCCGGCGACGATCAACGGCGTCCGCCGGCCGGTAAGATCACTCGCTACACCCCAGAGCCCGACGAAGGCTACGTAGCCGATAAATTCGGCGACGAGAAACCACATACTTGCATCGAGGGCACCCGTCGCAGATGCCCCATCGGTCGTGTCGGCACCAAGTACCTCGACGAGCGTCGCGATCCCTGGATAGAGCAACAGCTGTGAAAAGAGGACGGCGAAGACGACCGCCGCGAGCACGATCCGGTCGCGATCGCTCGAGTACACGCCCGGGCGTACGAACTGGGGCACTAAGAACTCGTCCGTCTCGCCGACTGATTTGGGGCCCAAACCCGTGTGTCACTGTCTCGTGTGTCACTCTTGGGTAGACGACTGCGGTTTTTGCCGTTACTGAGACGCATATGAACGTAGAGAAGTATGCATACTAAACATGAGCGACGACTCGAGCGACGGGTCAGAAACGCCCCGCGGACTCAGGACCCAAAGCCTCCATGCCGGACAGTCCCCCGATCCGGAGACGGGCGCGATGGCCCCACCGATCTATCAGACGACGTCGTACGTCTTCGAGGACGCCGACACCGCTGCGGATCTTTACGCCTTAGATGAAGTCGGGTACATCTACTCTCGGATCGCCAACCCGACCGTCAAGAGCCTAGAAAAACGGTTAGCTGCCCTCGAGGGTGGGGCAGGTGCGGTCGCAACAGCAAGCGGGATGGCCGCCCTCGATGCTGCGGTGCTCGTGCTCGCAAAAGGCGGCGACAACGTCGTCTGCTCGACCGACACCTACGGTGGGACGACGGCCTACCTCTCGAAGACGGCCTCTCGGCGGGAAATTGAGACCAGATTCGTTCCAACACTCGAGTACGACGCCTACGAGAAAGAAATCGACGAGGATACCGCGTTCGTCCACGTCGAAACGATCGGAAATCCCTCGCTTGTCACACCGGACTTCGAGCGCGTTGCCGAGATCGCCCACGACCACGGCGTCCCGCTGGTCGTCGACAATACCTTCGCGACGCCGGCGCTCTGTCGGCCGCTCGAACACGGTGGCGATATCGTCTGGGAGTCGACGACCAAGTGGCTTCATGGCTCTGGCACGACCGTCGGGGGCATCCTGATCGACGGCGGCGACTTCGACTGGGGCGAACACGGCTACGAAGAGATCGCCGGCCCAAACCACGCCTATCCCGACGTCGATTTCTCGCGGGACTTTCCGGATGCGCCGTTTGCCGCCGCCGTCCGCTATCGTTCGCTTCGCAGCCTCGGCAACCAGCAATCACCCTTCGATGCCTGGCAGACGCTACAGGGAATCGAGTCGATGCCACTTCGCGTACAGAAACACTGCGAGAACGCTGCCATCGTCGCCGACTATCTCGAGGACCATCCCCACGTCAACTGGGTCACCTATCCCGGCCACGCCGACCATCCCACCCACGACAACGCCTCGAGGTATCTCACAGATTACGGCGGCATGATCGCGTTCGGACTCGAGGGTGGATTTACCGCCGGCAAACGCTTCTGTGAATCCGTCGAGATTGCCCAGTTTCTCGCCAACATTGGAGACGCCAAAACGCTCGTCATCCATCCAGCGAGTACGACCCACGGCCAGTTAACCCCCGAGGAACGGGCCGAAGCGGGTGTCACCGAAGACCTCGTTCGGCTTTCGGTCGGCATCGAAGATCCCGAAGACCTGCTTGCCGATTTCGAGCAGGCAATCGAGGCTGCTACTCAGGCGAGTTCAGACCGCACACGGGTCGATTCGGAGGTATCTCAGTAAGCCGATGACGACCAAAGAGCGCGCCGATCTCGGCGAATTTCAGTTCCTTTCGGGTGAGTCGATTCCCTCCCTCGAGGTGGCCTACGAAACCTACGGCGAGTTTACCGGCGATAATGCGGTGTTGATCTGTCACGCCCTGACCGGCAGCGCCCACGTCGCACGGCGGCCCGACGCCGGCGACAAAACGGCCGGCCAGGCTCGCGCCTGGTGGGGCGACGTCGTTGGGCCGGGGAAAGCAATCGATACCACGGAGTACTACGTCGTCTGTGCGAACGTTCCTGGCTCCTGTTATGG
>LFCJ01001404.1_pt1 | contig 16709 bp, 12 predicted proteins | sample 643141 | NCBI WGS metagenome assembly LFCJ01 (sample SAMN03766243, study PRJNA286221) | soda lake metagenome | biome: soda lake; feature: Kulunda steppe; material: water; isolation source: sample B1-Br-g2 brine of Lake Bitter-1 | place: Russia: Kulunda steppe | collected 2010-07 | reverse complement strand
TGTAGCACCGTCGAAAATCAGCAAGTGTTCGGCCTTCGCCAGCGGCGAAGCCGAACACGAATGCCCAGACGAAGGCAGGAATCTGGAGCTTCCGATCACGTTCGACCACGCCGAGTTTCTCGGCGTGATCTTCGAGAAACTCAGATGGAAAAAGGCTAGTGAGGCGACGCATAAGTCGGGTTGAGGAGGCGTGTTTGGACACACTGCTTCCTCCTCATTCCTCTCGAAAATAAGGCTCGATGAGCTACTGCTGTACTGCGGTTCTGTGACTAACTAAAGACGGATGACTCGATCATTTGGTGCAATAATGCTGCTACAGGACCGGTTCCCAGACGTCCGAACACTTCCGCCTCGAGTACGAGTTTTGATTTGGCGTCGCTCGTCCCATACAGACACGGCCACGCCCGTTGACTCGAGTCTTCGCCTCGTCAAATGTGACCCGCAACGGCGTAGCCATCGGCGAGTCCAGTGGCTAATCGCACCCAATTCGTTCACGCCCAGACAGCGCCCACACATAGAATTTCTCTAATGGTTTTCCAGTTGTTTCGTTGATGTCGTCGCCTTCTATCGTTTTGTAAGTGTTTGTTCGTGCGAAAGTATATGATCACAATAGAATCATCCGTGTCGTCAGCAATGGTTCCACAACAGATAGGTTGGAGTCCACTAGTGTGTAGTTTGTTTTGATTGCTTCCGGCATGCTAATATCACTCTTAACATGCTCGAAATGGACTAGTTCACGTATTAGACTACAGTATCCGCCACACCTCTGCTCGCCAAACATGGCGGCGATCATCGTATAAACCGTTTCGGTTGTTACTACAGGTCTGACTCTGATGTCAAGCTAGTGTTTGCGTTTTTATATGCTTGCACCCACCCAAAATCTGTCCAATCCAATATCTCGAAGAGACGTCCTATTGAGACATGGATAATGCAAATTTTTAGCTATCTAATAGTAGTTGCTAAACTTTTCACGACACTATTAAAAATCATTCTCAAATGAAAATGATTCGTTGAGTAAGCACCTGGAATAGTGTTGTTCAGCAATTTTGTAAAACTCTGGTTCTTGTTTTGCACACTCCTCATGACTTTTTGGGCAACGAGTTCGGAATGAACATCCAGAGGGAGCATTTGAGGGGTCTGGTATTTCTCCTTCCAAATCGATACGCTCCGGTTTTAATCTAACATCTTGCTCTGTGATAACCGGTATTGAGGACAACAATGCTCGTGTGTAGGGGTGCTGCGGATTGTTGAATATTGCTGAAACCTTCCCAACTTCTACTAATTTTCCAAGGTACATGATTCCGATCCAATCTGCGAAGTTTTTCACCAGTGATAAATTATGTGTAATGTATAAATATGTAATATTATCTTTCTTTTGAATCTCGGCTAATAATAATAGCACTCGAGCTTGGACACTAGCATCAAGTGCGCTTGTTGGTTCGTCTAATACAATAAATTCAGGATCAACTGCAAGTGCTCGAGCAATCCCAACTCGTTGTTTTTCTCCGCCAGATAACTCTGATGGGTATTTGTGTTTGTAATCCGTCGAAAGTCTTACTCTCTCGAGTAGCTTATCAACTCTGGAATTCCGGTCTTTTTTAGTTCCTATCTTGTGTATTGCTAGTGGCTTCGTAATTATATCGCCAACTCTTTTTCGGGGGTTAAGGCTCGAACCCGGATCTTGATAGACTATCTGAGCATTCTTTCGGAACTTTCGTAATTCTTTCACGGAGAGTGCCCGTACATCTGTTCCATTCATTTCAATTGAACCACTGGTCGGTTCTTCTATTCGTAGCATAGTTCTCCCTAGTGTAGATTTACCGCATCCCGACTCTCCAATAATACCAAATGTCTGGCCTTTAGGAATAGTAAGACTAACTCCATCGACAGCCTTGATAATCTCTTTATTAAAATACCCACCACTAGTAAAGTGCTTTTTTAGATTTGTTATGGCTATTTGCCCGTCTTCTTTGTTGAAACCTTCGCTAGGGTCTTCTTTTCTGTGCTTATCTGCGATCAATCCTGAGTGTTTGTGTTCTATCATGGTTTTATTATGGGCTTTTATTTTCCAGTTCCACTGTATCTTTCTCCCACGGAGGCGGACCAATATACGTCTCGGAATCCCTCTTACGCTGATCTACATCTGTGTGGCTTTTATACAAGTGACAGAATACTTCGTGATCTTTGTTGACTTCTCTTTTATCAGGCCTTATTTCTCTACAGGTTGACTCAGCAAAGTCACAACGGTCCGCGAATCGACATTGTGATTCGACAGTAACATAATTAGGAACTGATCCATCCGCTCCCTCTCCAATCCCTGTTGAGAGCGACGGAACACTACTTAGTAACGTTCTTGCGTAGGGGTGTTTCGGACCTTTGAACATCTCACTAGTCTCCGATTTTTCAACAATCTGGCCTGCATACATCACGTTTACTTTATCGCTTACTTCGTGAGCAACACCGAGATCATGAGTGATATATATAATGCTTGTTTCTCTTGTCTCAACAATATTTGCTAAAATCTCTAAAATCTTAGCTTCTGTTGTTACATCTAGCGCTGTTCCTGGTTCGTCGGCAATAAGCAAATCCGGATCTGTTAACAGAGACATTCCAATTAATACACGTTGTCTCATTCCGCCTGATAGCTCGTTGGGGTAACTCGTAAGGACACGTTCTGGAGATGATATTTGTACCTCGCCAAGAACTTCTTTTGCTTTTTTTATCGCCTCCTTTCGTTCCGCTTTCTTTAATTGTAACTTCTGTTTCAAATAGTCTTTTACAGTCCCCTTATCATTACCATACATAATTATATCAGCCATCTGTTCTCCGATTGTGAACACTGGATTCAGAGAGCTCATTGGATTTTGCATGATCAGACTAATATTTCCACCCCGAACTTGACTTCGTTTATCCACTGAGTCGTTGTAAATCGATTCACCATTGAATCGGATCTCACCCTTTATTTTAGCCGTCGGCACCAGACCCAAAATGCTCTTTGTTGTTAGACTCTTGCCACACCCTGTTTCACCGACCAGTGCTACAGCTTCACCTTTCTCAACCGATATATTCACCCCATCTAACACTTTAGCCACGCCTTCATACGTGTTGAACTGTACCTTCAAGTCGTTAATCTCTAATATTGGATCAGTCATGGACATCAACCTCTACGTCGAATACGTCACGCAGTCCGTCACCTAACAGGTTAAACCCGTAAACGGTGTACGCAATTACTAAACCAGGGAGGACAGAAGCCCACCAGGCTGTCAATACGTAGTCTCTACCTTGTGCAACCATCACGCCCCAATCGGGTGCAGGTGGTTGTGTTCCGAGACCAACAAACCCGAGGCTGGAAGCGACAAGGATTATAAACCCTGCGTCGATTGTTGCTTTCACCATTATTGGTGTAAGGATATTTGGTAAGACCTCTTTAAACGCAGTATTGTACCACGTTGCTCCCAGAGCATAACTGGCCTCAATATACTCCTCCTGCTTGACGGACTGAACTTCACCTTGGACAATCCGACAATAGTTTGTCCACCAATACACCGATATCGCCACCATGGCAATATATATATTGGGCCCCATTAGCCCTGCAACAACCATTGCTAAAACCAGTGCTGGTATAGACATAAAAACGTCTGTTACTCTCATTATTATAGCCCTGACCCATCCGCCTTTCACTCCAGCAATTAGGCCAAGAGTGCCCCCAACAGAAATTGAAATCCCTAGCGTAATCGCTGCCATTTGAAGTGATATTTGAGCACCAAACATCACTCTTGATAATATGTCTCTCCCGGCTTCATCAGTACCCATTGGATGTGTAAGGCTCGGTTCCGCAAGGCGATTTGTAACATCTGTCGAATCTTCACCACCGGCTCCATGGGCCGGATACGGCGCAAGGAACGGTGCAAAAATGGCAACAAAGACGATCGAGAGAACAATAAAACTCCCAACAACTGACAATTTGTTTGACGTGAATCGTGAATATAGTCTTTTTAAATTGTCTAAGCGTTCTTTCTTTGCTGACTCGCCATCTAACTTTTTTTTATCAAGCTTTGCATCAGTCGTATTTGTTGTCTTGTCGTTTTCTAGCTCACTCATATTAACCCTCCTGACGTATTCTTGGATCGAGATATCCATACAATACATCAACAGTTGCATTTGAGATCATGTATGTAATTCCCAGGACCAAAACCACTCCAACGATCGCATTGTAATCTAAAGCTAGAATGGCCTCCAATGCATACCTTCCTACGCCATCAATCGAATAAATGAGTTCAACGAAGGTTGCACCTGAAATCATTCCGCCTATTCGAAACCCAAGTACAGTCAAGGTACTACTGAACGCGTTTTTGAGCATATATTTGAATGCAATCATCCATGATGGGATCCCATATGATCTTGAAGTCATAATATAATCCTCTCGAGAAACCTCTATCATTTCTGATCGTACAAGCCTTGTTATTTGTGCCATTGTTGACCAGCCTAACGCGGTAGCAGGTAACACAAGGTGCCAAGCTGCATCCATAAATAGTCCAATATCCCCCATCAGAAGACTATCAATAGTATAGAACCCAGTAACGTGTGCTGGTGCAGGACCAGAAATCCTTCCAGTTAAGGGGAACAGGGCAAACCAAGATACAAATACAACTTGGAATAAGATTGCAAGCCAAAACCGCGGAAATCCGATTCCCGAAAGCGCAATAAATCGAGAAAGGTGATCTGGCCACTTATTTTGGTATATGCCTGCTGTAACGCCCAATGGAACCCCTAAAATAATGGCCATCGTGAATCCGACCATAATTAGTTCTAACGTAGCTGGGAGTTTTTGAACAATGTCTACCATCACATCATTGTTTGTTCGTATTGATTGTCCAAGACTCCCACTCAAGAGATCTTGTACAAAATAATAGTACTGAACAGGTAATGGTTCTTCTATCCGAAGTTCTTCTCGATAGGCATCGTAGACTTCCTCTGATGCCCCAGTCCCAACTGCAGCACGAACTGGGTCGTTTGGGACCATACGAACGAGTACAAATATGAGAATACTCAGTCCGACGAATGTGAGGGCTATCTGTGGTATGCGATATAATATGAATTTTTTAAATGATGTCATTGGTTTGTATGTGAGTGTCTTTGCTGGTGTACGTTCTCATGGCTTCACGTTGTAGACTCTATATTTTTATCCTCTTATAACTTACTACGTATGGATTAATATGGGGGATATACGCCCATACGTCTTCTATCAGGCCAAAAATATAGCTTTTACCAAAACACTGACCACACATCCAAACAAATTATAATGTTCGGTTACGAGACCTGGTATAGGTTTATAATTGATCGAAAACAGTGCTATCAAAAGATGCAACGGACTAATCGGTGAATGTCTTATGTCATTGATATATCCATTACTAACTAGTATTTGTCGTACTGTGGATGCATGCCTGAAGTTACTGATTCTAATTTCGGATGGATTCTGTCTCCGGGTTTACCTAGAGAAATCCTACCGTGAATCGCTTTACCTGTTGAGCGAGATGCCACAAATACTGCGGATATCGGCCTCAACGCGGCCGATCTCTCACATCATTGGACGCTAAGTAAAGGAGTTTCTCAGGATCAAGATGGCCGTCTGGCGAGTGCTGCTGCGACTGTCGTTGCTGTTGCACGAGTCCTCTGGTCGAGCGGCGATGGATGCGACTATTTTGACCGCGAAACCGCAAGCGAGCACTACTGTCGTCGAACAAATTATCGCATCCAGACACACAAAGTAACAGTCCTCGTTGACACCGTAACGCAGGCCGTTCTCGAGGTTTATTGTACGACGTAGAAACGTCACGGTACGCAGATCAGCTGGCAACTCGCCCGCCGCAACTCGGGCGAGTTGGGTAGCCTCGCTGCGGACAAAGGCTACGAAAAGGGTTACGTAAAAAACTGAGGGAAGAAGGGTTCAGACCGTTTTTAAAGCATCGTGAGTTCCGCCCCATCGATCACGTGCACAACGCGCGGATTGATGATTCTCTCTACGGCCAGAGGGCCCTGTCTGGGACCGTCTTCTTAGTGATCAAGCGTACGCACGGCGACGCCGAGCGTGCGCGATTCTGGTATCGAGAGTTCCGTGAAATTGTGCTGATGTGTGTCGTCTACAACATCAAGCGTGCCGTCAAACAGCCAAATCAACCGCAGTTTGGCGATTCACCACGGCCATTCGCGTAGGTATTGTCACTTGTTTTTTTTGTTAGGCAATATGGACGTTATTGCGTGGTTGTAAATTGAGCAGTGAGTACGAAATGAGAGACCGTACCAATAAGAATAGTCGTTTGAGTGTCTATTCGCTGGATTAACTCGGAGACTACAATATTAGCACGGTTCTTCTAGTCGGAAACCGTTCGTATCATTTAACATCATCTAATTGCTTTCGCGATGTCACCTCTGAGATTACTATTTTTCATTCAACAATATGCCTGCCAGTGAAATGAAAAACTTGGACAGAAGGTGTCTTTGACTGTTCGGCTTATTATGCGATTTATAAACGGTACTACTGCTCTGCTGAATTACCAGATCTGATTACAAATTTGAACTACCTGCACCACCGTCAATTGGTAGTGCTGTCCCGTTAATATGATCCGAACATGGTGAACATAGGAATGTTACGGTCTTTCCAAACTTTTTTGGCTCACCGATCTGACCGCGTGGATTCCCCTTGCCACGCTCAGTTAACCCATCTTCATAGGAACTATATTCTCCTCGTTCTACACCTTGTTCGATTAATTCTCGAATACGCGCAGTTTCATGGGGTCCTGGTAGGACAGCATTTGCTCGTACGTCCGGCGCAAGTTCTTTTGAAATGGTCTTTTCTAATCCAATCACACTCATCCGGACGGCGTTTGATAAGACGAGCGAATCTATTGCTTCCTTCACACTTCTAGACGTAATTGTCACAATTGTTCCTGTTGTCTCTCCATCTCTGAGGTGTGGTGCGGCCATGCGTACTGTTCGAACTACACTCATTACAAGAAGGTCGTAAGCATCCAACCATTCCTCATCTGTTGTCTCAAGGAACGGGCCACTTGGAGGTCCACCTGCAGATAGTACTAAGTGGTCGATTGTCCCAAACTCTTCAACAGTTCGATTAACCAACTGCTCTACGTCCTCTTTTGTGGTCAAATCTCCTTGTTGTGTCACTACCGTTCCAGTAGCGACCTCCCGAATCTCTTTGGCAGCTTTTTCGAGTCGGCCCTTGTCACGACCATTGATCACAACATTGACTCCTTCTCGAGCAAGTTCTGTTGCAGACGCTTTTCCAAGTCCGCTACTAGAAGCCGTCACTAATGCCGTATTTCCACTTATTTCAAGTTCCATACGCAACACGTAGAGTCACAGGGATATAAAACATGTGAAACAACTGGTTTTGAGAACAAAATCAACGAGGTACAATTTTATTTTTACTGATGGCTATTCTGTTACATTTTCTAATAGTAACTACAATATATTATCCACTGGGTTCTACGATTTGATTCTCGAGTCCGGTATACTCTCCTGTCTCTTCGACTGTTCGGACATTGTTCTCAAGTATATCTGCTAATCGTTCCCAATGATACGGAGTATGGCCCGCCATATGTGGCGTGATCAACACATCGTCCAGAGACCACAGGGGGTGGTCGTTGGGTAACGGTTCAGGGTCAGTTACATCTAGCGCTGCGCCTCGTATTTTTCCTGTTTGTATTGCTTCCGCCAGCTGATCTGTCTTGATTATTCCGCCCCTGGCCATGTTGATTACAACGGCTTCTGGTGGGAGAGTATCGAATTCGTCCTCACTAAGGAGGCCCTTGGTTGTCTCTGATAATGGGCACGAAATAACAACATATTGGGAGCGAGCAAGTGAAGAATGGATACTTTGTTTGTCAAACCCATATACTTCATCTGTTGGACCACCTTTGCTCGGGGTGTATCGAATTCCGATTGTGTCGACACCAAACCCTTGGAGTCGACGGGCAACTGCTAACCCGATCGACCCAAGTCCAATAATAGTAACCGTAGAACCTTGCAGCTCAGATGCTTGATAGTGGCTCCACTGATTTGTCTGCTTTTGAAGCCAACCTTTGTGAATATTTCGCGAAAACACGAGCATATTTCCGAGTGCCTGTTCAGCAATTCCTGGTGCAGCTGTTCCCGATGCGTTCGTTGCTGCAATGTTTTTTTCTCGTAATTTCTTAAGTGGAAGATGGGTATATCCTGACGTTGTTCCGGCAAACAGCCGTAGAGAGGGAGCGGCCTCGAGGATATCGTCTCGGAGCGAACCGCCGGTTATTATTTGTGCTCCTTCTGCTAATATACGTTCTTCATGCGGGGTGGCCCCAAACTCTACGTCATAGTTTGGAAGCCGTTTCTGAATTTCCTGTTGATAATCTTTCATAGATAATCGTTCTTCACCTTGACGAAGAACCAATATGTCTGGGCTTTGTTCTGTCATTGTTGGTTTGTACGGTTGTACAGTGTATGCTTTTACATTCAATGTTTATACGTTTTATGAACGTTTATAGAAACAGAAGTTCTATTTGAGGGCTTGAGAAACGAATTAGTCGTAATTGATGCTCCTCTGTACAGCGGATATGCTACCTACACCGCGTTCAAGTGTAGCACTTGTTTGATTAAATGCTGGGAATATGGTGTCGTATTGCAGCATAATATGATTGCTACGACGGTGTAGAATTGCCATCGATTGCGTTCAACAGAAGTTATTTATCCTCTGTAACAAATTTATTTCTAGTAATGAAATTAAAAGGGAGAGTAGCAGTTGTTACTGGTAGTAGTTCTGGTATCGGTCGACGTATCTCCATCGACTTTGCTAAACAGGGTGCAAAAGTCGTTCTCGCATCTCGAAATGAATCATCTCAATTAGATTATGAACGAACGACAACCGAGGTAATTCAAGAAAATGGTGATGATGCAGTCTACACGGAGACAGATGTTACGAATAAAACAGATATAAATGAGATGGTTGAAACTGCGATAACTGAATATGGCTCTCTGGATATTTTGGTTAATAACGCAGGAGTTTCAAGCTCTAATCCAGTACATAAGGTGGCTGAAAAAGAGTGGAAGCGCGTACACAGTGTAAACTTGGATTCAATCTACCGCTGCTCAAAAACCGCAATACCACATCTTAAGAATAGCAGCTATGGTCGAATAATAAATATCTCTTCCCAACGTGGTTTGTTGGGTGGGGCCGCACCGGAGAAAGCGGCATACGCTTCTTCAAAAGGAGCCGTCTCAAATCTCACCAGACAGATGGCACTCGACTACGGTCCTGAGGGCATTACAGTCAATGCAATCTGTCCGGGGCCAATCAAATCAAACATGACGCGGGTTGACAGCAAAGAAAAAAAGGACCGACTTCTTTCAGGGCTGTTAACATCGTTTGTGGGTAAACCCAGAGATGTTTCGGCGACTGCTGTACTATTAGCAAGTGACGAGGGTAGGTATATTCATGGAGAAAATATTAGTATTGATGGCGGGTCACGAATTAAGTAGTGTCAGCAACTCGTGTATGAGAAGAATTAACACTATTGCGAACAGACGTGTGTATGCAAATGACCGTTGATACTGTAATTACTAATGGAAAAGTAATTAGAAGTGGGAAGGTAACTAGAGATTCAATTGCAATTAACAACAAAAAAATTGTTGCCGTCGGAAAATATGAGCAGTTACCGGATGCAGAGACCGAAATTGATGCCGCAGAAAAAATTGTGATGCCAGGAGTTGTTGACCCGCACGTACACATAGATGAAGTTCCAGAAAATAGAGCAGGGACATATAGTTCAGAGACCGCAGCGGCGGCCTTAGGCGGGGTAACTACGATAATTGATTTTGCATGGCAAGGAGGTGATCGGAGACTACAGGGCAGCAGAACATTAAAAGACGGAATCAAAAACAAAATATCAAAGGGCAAAAACTCATACGTTGATTATAGTCTCCATGGTGTGTTAAGTAGGGAAAATACGGACACGCTTGATGAAATAGCTCCAGCAATTGACCTCGGTGTTACCTCATTTAAAATGTTCATGTCGAGTTCTCCTGTTGGTGTCGATACTGGATTTCTTAACCTCGCTTTCGATCGAATCGCAGAACTGGATGCTGTCGCCGCAGTACACACAGAAGACCCTGCTATCTGTGATCGGTTAGCTCAAACTCTTAAAAAAGAGGGAAAGAACACTGCAACATACTATCCGCAATCAAGGCCTGATTATGCAGAAGCAATTGCAGCTGATACAGCAATCAGGATAGCAAAAAATAACGGCGTTAAGTACTACGGTGTACATACAACATCAAAACAAGCTGCGGACACAATTCAAACCCATCAGATCGACGGATCACAAATAAGAGCTGAGACGTGTACTCATTATACGACACTCACTGAAGAAGTATATAGTAGACTCGGGAGTTACCCTCAGATATCGCCCCCAATTAGAAGCCAAGAAGATGTTGAATCGATACATCAACACCTACATGATGGAGCACTCAGTGTTGTATCTACTGATCATTCCGCCTATCATGTGGAATCAAAAGAAGTAGACAACTGGTGGGATAGCCCCTTTGGAGCTAATAGCTTACAGGTAAGTCTATCTGTTTTTCATGATGAGGCAATACACAATAGAGATTATACATACCCACAGTTAGTTCAACTTCTGTCTACTAATCCTGCGAATACGTTCGGACTGAAAAATAAGGGATCAATTGAGCCCGGAAATGATGCAGACATTGTAATATTTGATCCGAATACGACCTACGAAATTGCCTCTTCAGAGAACGCCTCCAATGCCGATTTCTCAATCTATGAAGGGAAGGAAGTTACTGGTAAGGTCGAAAAAACGTTCGTACGTGGGACACTCGTAGCTGACCAGGGTAATCTTATCGCTCAACCAGGAACTGGTTCCTTTATCAAGCGAGAAATTCCTAATTGGAACTAAATTTGCGACATAACAGCTAAGCTATTGTTACTGATACTCTTAGAAATAAGACAACAGAATGTACGGCTTTAGGAATGCGTGTTCGAAGATTCGTCAGTTGTATGATATTCTGTTAGCGAAACTGCTCTTTGTAGGGGTATTCTTGTTTTTGGGCACTCTATATATGAGAGTTTAAGTAACAAGCCTGTTCCGAAATTTTTAGCATCTCAGCACCTGGCACTGGCTCAAACACTTTAATACCGCTATTGCTACGATCAACCCAATTAGGAACCGTATCGAACTCTTGTTGAGGAGGTTAGAAACTATACTATGTTAGTATGAACTGTTAGTTAAATACAATCTCTGCCACCGGTTACCCGTAACTCAGTTCCGGTCACAAAAGAACTGTCATCGGAAACTAAAAATAGAGCAGCTTTTGCTTGGTCTATTGGATCACCAAGTCGTCCTAACGGTGTCTTCTGAGCAATCTTTTTGTCTTCCTCCTCAATCTGTTTTTTGAATTCTTCATCTTCATCTAATGAGTCGAGGTTAAAAGGCATTGTTGGTTGTCCAGTACGACCTGGAGTCAATGTATTTACTCTAATGTCATAATCAACCAGGGCCATTGCGACAGAGCGAGTGAAATTGAATACTGCTCCTTTTGAGGTCCCATACGCTACCGAATCTGGTTCAGCGTTGTGCCCTGATGTGGACGCAATATTGACGATTTTCCCACCGCCATTTTCTTTCATTGATTTAGATACTGCTTGAGTCACAAGAAATAGGCCGGTCGTGTTCACCGAAAGAACATCTTCAAAAAGCGATCTATCCATCTCAAAGAATTCACACCTTTCTTTGACTGCGGCATTGTTCACCAGAATGTCAATCCTACCGAACGTCTCTTCGACTTCGTTAACCATATTTTCAATTTCCTCTTCGTCCGAAACGTCTGTTCGGATGGAAATTGCGGTCCCACCTGCAGCATTAATTCCATCGGAGACTTCTTTGGCGTTTTGCTCATGAATATCTGTCACTGCTACTTTTGCACCTTCTTCAGCAAATAATTCAGCGATTGATCGTCCAATATTTCGACCAGCACCAGTTACAACCACAACATCATTTTTTAGTTTTTCACCCATATTCTCAGTTTTGTAGCCAAGTATGATAAACCTTCTTGATTATCGCCCCCATGCAAGACGGCACGTGTCTAATAGGACTGAATTTGGTAAGCCGCCAGCCTGCGTCGCGTTACAACTGGAGAGCTGCAGCGGGAACAGCCGATGGTTCTTTTCTACATTCTCCCGTTTCACCGAGAAGGTTGATGATGGCTGAAAATACAGGTTGTGGCTAAGGCGAACCTACTATCCTGTCGGATGATATTGGATTTTCCGTCTACGCTGTTTTTTGCTGTAATACCTGGGGTTTCATTTGTAGAAGTCCTACCGCAAACCACTCTACCTGTTGATGGAGCCGTCACAAATAATGGGGAGATTGATAGTCAAAAGACGGTCGCCCCTTCTTATTTATCACTGTTAAAAGCGTTTAGTACTATTAAGATAGTAGTCTGGCGAGTGTTGGTGCGCCTCTCCGTGCAGTCAATGAGGCATCCGGTTACGCTGTGATGAGTTGCAGTTATATTCGGCGTTCATTTTCCAATCTCGCCGCTAACAGGAGCGCACATTGGCCTCAATTATTTGATAAGATGATGGGAGAATTTAAGATAGCAAACCAAGTCTGGTGAGTGCTTCTATCTATTCGCATGTCATGTGTGTGATTGACCGAAACTCTACGACATACGATCGTTGTCTGAGACTGTTTCTTCTAAGGTCAGGCATGTGTTCGACGGCGGTTCGAGTGTGTGATCTAAATATAGTTAATTCCGTGAAACCGTGTTGATGTGTCGTCTACAACATCAGCCGTGCTATGAACTGTGTAAATTTAGTATCGCATTGAAATTTACTATGGGCTGAAAGATACGGACTGTTTCCGCGAATGTTTCACTATCCGGAATATTGATGTTTATACAGTATATTTGTAGTTGCAATGGCGGACAAAACAAAAAACGAAATTAAGTCGGTCAAAACCGCAGTAGAGATACTCAATATATTAAAAGAAAATGATGGATTGCGATTGACCCAATTAGCTAACAAGCTGGATTTACCTAAAAGTACTACGCATAGATATTTAAATACGCTTACAGAAAGTGAATTACTAATCCGGAATAAAAATACATACCATATCTCCGGACGATTTATTGATTTTGCGGGTGCAGTTTACCGTCGTGACGACTCATATTCAATGATCCAAAAAAAAGTAGATCAACTAGCAAATGAAACAGCTGAACTGGTACAGTTTCTTATTGAAGAACATCATCGGGCGGTATATGTATTTCAAAAAGCAGGCGGTAATGGAATCCAATTGGATACTGAAGAGGGTGCAGTTGAACACCTCCACTCCACAGCAGGTGGAAAAGCAATACTATCGACATGGTCTGATACTAAAATTGAGGAGTTCTGTACCCATCGTGGCCTACCCCAGATTACTCCGGAGACAATTACAGGTAAAAAAGAGCTGCACAAAGAAATTGTGAAAGTAAGACAACAAGGATATGCAGTCAACGACCAAGAAAATATCAACGGAGTTCGAGCGGTTGCAGTTCCGATTAACAACGCAAGTGGCAGTGCGATAGGTGCATTGTGTATCTCTGGACCCATTAACCGGATCAAAGGTCAAGTATTTACCCAGGAGATCCCGGACCTTTTACTCGGAGTGAGTAATGAACTCGAGCTCAACTTTCGGTTTCAGGGACAATAGATTGGAGTCAGAACTTGTATTTCCACGATGTAGAACATAAGAACAGTACCTTATTCTCCTAAGTGATATATTCCCTTATCCGCTTCACCATTTACGGTTGTACGGCTGTAATTCAACTATGGATTCGGCCGATACTATATTATTCCAAATAAAACTTAAGATAGATTTATATATTTGATTTTTAATTTTTTATAAAGACCGATAACACTTGTTATGTATTACGGAACCTTGTCTCATATCACTGGTTCAAATCGTATGGCGCCAATCCTATGATCGATTACTCATATTTTCTGAAGTGTACTCCTGATTGTCTGCGCTTCTCGTTAGATATTCGATGTCTATTACGTCCTTAGAGTTACTCAAATTGAGTCACAGTAAGATAGATTTAGAAGGTAGCATACAATTCTTTTCATACCACGGGTTTGATATGGTTCGGATTTTCAGTCTATTCATTGGGCCTACCAAAACAATAATCGGGTAAAATCCGTTATAGTCTAGTCTGTTTTAGACTGCTGTTCCACAGGGTGTTGTCTTTCCACGCGAAGTTTTCAGATAGATAAATCGATTCGAAATAGACTATCAATTTGACCGCAAACGGCGAGTGGTTCAACAAATTCGGTAGGACACTTTTGAAAGTATAAGCTTAATTCATGTGACTAAAATTAGGGGATTTTTTGGCCGTGATGAAATTAAGGAACTTGTCAATACAGTGTTTTTCTTTCAGGTTACAAATTTGATCTGCCTCAGCTTTCACTTGCCTGCTACTGTGATTACTGTTCCGTGGTATTCCTGAGTTCTGTATGACGATCCATAACTCATACGCCATATAAAAAGACTTACCTTCTAATCTTTAGAAGATAATGGAATATTAGATTTAAACCTCATTTTGTCTTTATTTTGTGGCATTTTTAGCATATATAGTATAGTATTTTCGTTGAAACGGTATAATTAGTAAATATCCATAGATTTATGTATTGTACATACTTTGTTTGGGTATGGTCTCTGACCTTAATCGCGGACGCAGAAACGTCTTAAAAACGAGTGGAGCACTGTTCGGCGTCGGATTAGCAGGATGTTTGGGTGGTGAAGCTGAAGAAGTTGATGGGGGAGTAGAACAACCAGAGTATGTTGTGCGCCCGGAGATGGGGTCGGATTCACAGGTTTTGTCAGAAACGCTTGATCCCGGATTTACCGGCGCTGATATTGATACGACTGGAAACGTTTACCAGATGCTATACGACTTTTTGGTAGCTGAAACGCCAGCACCAGACCACGAAATCGTTCCGCAACTGGCCACTGATTGGGATATTGACGGGACAACGGTTGAATTCTCTCTGCGTGAGGGAGTTCAATTCCATTCCGGGAACGAACTAACCGCCGAAGATGTAGTTTATTCCTTTGAGCGAGCTGAGGAGATGGATGGTCCTGCTTGGGCGCTTTTTAGAGGTCAGGTTGAGACCGCCAATATGCATACGCCAGATGATTACACTGTAATTGTGGAACTTGAAGAACCATGGTTGCAATTTATTGGAGCACTGGCTAACTTCGCAATTGTTGACAAGGACACGATAGAAGCGAACGAGGAGGATGGAGACTGGGGTCATGAATGGATGCAGGGGCACGCAGCGGGCTGTGGTCCGTATAAGCTTGAAGAATTTGATAATGATGCACACATCCGATTTGAGCGATTTGAAGACTATTGGGGGGGCTGGGATGACCACGATAATCCAATTGAGAAATTTGAGGGCCTTATTGGTCAAGAAGATTCAACTATCATCCAGATGTGGGAATCTGACGACGCCCACTATGTCGGTCATAACTTAGCCAATGAAACATACGATCGTCTAGAACCGGAAGATGATACTGTAATATACGAAGTGGATACCATTCAGCATTGGTTCATGTCCTTTAATACGACAAAAGAGCCATACGATGATGTTAACGTTCGAAATGCGATTTCCGAGGCAGTTGACTACGAGACTGCACAGGATCTTATTATGCCGGGTTCTCAAGCGGGGGCCGGTCCAGTACCACGTCCACTCGAGGAACACAACGAAAATATAGAACCTGGCGGTGCACCGGATACCGATGCTGCACAAGACCGTATTGATGCTGCGGATTATACCCTTGACGAGATAAATGAAGCAGGAGGTATGCGTTTCTCGGATTATTCCGGGTCAGGTCCGGTTAATGAGGTACCTCTCCTCTTTCAAGACAATCTCGGCTCTGTTGGAATCGAATCGGAAATTCGAAATGTAACCTTCGCGGAGATCTCTGAATCTTCCTCAAACCCGGACGAAGCAGTTAGTGGATTCGGTGCCAATTACAGAGGTGGTGGCGGAGCGCCGGTAACTGCCGACCCATATCTATACCTCTCGCACCACTCTAACGCCCTTGGCTCAAACTTTTATAGTTTACACTGGTATCAGGATGATGAAGTAGATGAACTGCTAGAAGCTACCAGAGACGGTGCAACGTACGAAGATGTTCGCGAACCAACAGATGAGGTACAGGAAATATTAGACGCCGAAAAGCCAGTTATGTGGGTCTCGAATCCACGACACTTTGTTGCGATGAAAACGCAGCTAAAAGGATTTCAGTTTAGAGCGACGACAGGTCAGCGTATGTATCCATACGACTGGGATTGGGATCCAGAAGCAACTGCTGAGGATCACCCAGACGCAAGAGACCCAACAGACATGGCCTAAAGCTTGTAAAAGATAGTTCTACATTATTTATATAAATCTGTTTGAGAAGTAATCAGATTCGTTGAGTTTCTTCGATAAAATGCTTGTATACTTGCTCAGAGATACAACGTTGATCATTCGTCTTTACCTAAGACTCACACCTCGGTTGTGTAGCAGTAGCGAGCGTCTCCTGTAACACTGGCCGTTGCTGGTGGATTTTCTGTGCATCTTCGATCAGTCGTTCGAGCAGCGGTGGCGGCGA
>LFCJ01001403.1_pt1 | contig 16726 bp, 17 predicted proteins | sample 643141 | NCBI WGS metagenome assembly LFCJ01 (sample SAMN03766243, study PRJNA286221) | soda lake metagenome | biome: soda lake; feature: Kulunda steppe; material: water; isolation source: sample B1-Br-g2 brine of Lake Bitter-1 | place: Russia: Kulunda steppe | collected 2010-07 | reverse complement strand
TCTCTCTCTCTCTCTCTCTCTCTCTCTCTGTGTGTGTGTGTGTGTGTGTGACCTGTCTGCCAGTCTCATTGATATGTTGTTCCTCATGACCTCATTGCATACCCTTTGCGCAGCAACAACCCAGACCAAGCTCTCATTGCTGCCTTCAAGAAAGTGGGCGAGATCTGTGAGATGATGGGAGTGGTAAGGCTCATAAGACTCACACCCTCATGATGCTCCCACAACAAGAGCCACTCCAGGAGCACTTGCAGCTGCGTGCGGTGTAAGACATCCAGATCACTCCCACCTGCGTGCGGTGTAAGACATCCAGGTCACACTCCCACCTGCGTGCGGTGTAAGACATCCAGATCATACTCCCACCTGTAGGTGCTGCAGTGCACAAGTGCATGTCATGGTGCAGTCAAGGCACGCGCCTGATTCCTGGCAGCTTTCCCCTGGATAGCTTGGATATGGCGAGCGTGAGGGTCATGTCCAGTGAGAGATATTATGGATCGCGGACCGCCAAAAGGGTTGAGCTGCTGCAATGCTGCATTGGCATGAAGGGTTGATGTTGATGCTGATGCTGATATGGCATGAAGGGTTGATGCTGATGCTGATTTTGATGCTGGGGAGGCATGAGGGATTGTGCTGGGATTTGCTGAAGTGGCATTGCCTGCACCAGGAACAATGTCATGCCTGCATGTTCCAGGCATGTGATGGGTGCCTGAAATGGACTTGATGCCTGCCAGCGCTCTGCCGTGCTGGAGGGACCTGTTTGCCTTCCTGTCAAGCCCCTCTTCAAGCGCTTGCTGCCACCTCCTTGTGCTCTGTCTCCTTGCAGTCGAACCCTGCCGTGAAGGACTCTGGCTGCCAGATCTACAAAATGGCTGCAGAGAGCGGGAAGCTGAAAGGGCGGGGCGTCATGGTAGGCATGCGCATCAAGTGCTTGCATTTGGACAAGGCTGGGGGAGGTTGGAAGAGCAGGGTGTCGTGGTAGACGTGCGCAAAAAGTGCACGCATTTGGAGCAGGAAGGGGGAGGTTGGAAGGGCAGAGCCTGATGTCGGGCCTGTCTGTTATGCTATAGCTTTCACCTCATGACACTCCTGTGGCAAGCATGGGGGCAATGTTTTCCTGCCAACCAGTCGACCAGTCGAAAAGCTCACATCATGAGTGCTCATTATCTACAAGCTCATCCAGTGCGCCTGGCAGTAAGGGCAGCGTGATGCTTTGACACCAAGGACCCAAATGCCTGCCCTGACCATCCGCATGCTTTTCTACAGCATTATTATTTTGCCTGGCATGGTACATGCCACTTTCCCCATGTGCACAACCCCCATTGTGCTGGCAAAGTGTGCATGCGGAGCTTAACATCTCACGTCACCCTGCCAGGCACACCCTCCCATCTTTTGCCCCGCAGCCAATCGCTGCCGCTTGCCTATACCTGGCCTGCCGCCAGAACAACGTGCCCCGCTCTTTTAAAGAGATCACAGCAGTCATGCCCGCAGAGGTGAGCCTGTGTGCAGTTCATGTGCAGTTCTGCTGTGAGCTGTGCGAAGGGCCACAAACTCGCACCCCTGATCATGGCGCGCTGCGTGCCCTGGTCATGGCGACAGAGGTGGGCCTCAGTGGATCATGCCGTGGTGCGTTTCGGCAGTAGTTGATCATGCCGTGGTGCCGTGGTGGATCATGCAGTGGTGGGTGGCGGCAGTGGTGGATCATGCAGTGGTGGGTGGCGGCAATGGTGGATCATGCCGTGGTGGGTGGCGGCACTGGTGGACCATGCAGTGGTGGGTGGCAGCCGTGGTGGATCATGCCGTGGTGGGTGGCGGCAGTGGTGGATCATGCCGTGGTGGGTGTGGTGCGTGCCGCAAAATATGCCCAAGCTCCAGCAGCGCCAAGCTCGGCTGTGGCGCCAGAGGTGCACGCGCTCTCTGTGTGCCGACAACTTGCCGCCCTCTGCAGTATCTTTGTGGCAATGAGAGGGGCACCACTGCATGAATGCAAAAGGGCAAGAGCGCATCACAGGGGCTGGGACCGCCACTGACGTTGCAGGGAGCTGACAGGCAGCAGCGCACTGAGCCCAGCCGTGTTGGCTCTGGCAACCTCTATGATGGGCACTTCCCTGTGTCACCATGCTCGCGTGGCCGTGGTACTGTCTTGCTTACTGCTTCTAGCGACGCTGTCGCCTGACGGCAGTAACCCTTGTAATAGGCTGTGGCTGGCGCTGCCCTGCTTGTATGGGTGCAGCCTTAGCAGCAGCTGCTACCACACCTTGCAATGTCGTACAGTTGTGCATCTTTTTTAGCTGCTGCTGCTGCTGCTGAGTGAGAGACGCTGGAGCTGCAGGCAAGCAGTCCTGCAGCCTGCCTGGAGAGTTTATAGTTTGACTCATGGCTCTGCGCGACTTTGCGGACTGGAGGCCTGCAGCCTGGAAATAATGAGATAGTAGTCCATGTTCATGGCTGCTGGCATGCGCTGGCGGACACCAACTTGAAAAAGCCTGTTGAGTTGATTGGCTGGGGCGGTTGAGCTGAGCTGAACACTGCTAGCACAGAGGTGTTTGCTAGTGTTGGGAGAGACTACCGATAAACGGTGCAGTGACCGAGCGGGGGCAAATAGGAGGCGCAATAACACCATTTTTGCGGCAATGCTGATTTTGTGGCGGTGCGAACTAGCCTCGGCTGGCCGGGGGTCTGTGGAAAAGCAAGAATGCAAGCGCGGGAGCAGGGCAATTGCACCTGCCCGCAACTGTTGCGCTGGCCATTGCGTGCGTCAAGGCAGGTGGATGTAAGTACAAATGGTGCGGTCACACCATCGCTGCAAAGAAGCGGGTGTGCTGAGGGGAGTGTGTGCAGCGCAAAGGTCAAGCGCTTGCACGACGATGCGACCTTTGTGCCATGCAAGCACAATCCTACTTCCATGCAATGATGCCAGGCTGCTTGTTGGGTGTGTGGTCAATCCTTCCACACATCAATGTGGATTCAAAATCCCACATCCGAATGCAAGCGTGCACAGCACGCTCCTGCTCAGGCCTCTCCCAGGTCATGGGAGCACGTGTGTGTGTGTGTGTGTGTGCGCGTGCATGTGTGTGTGCGTGTGTGTGCGTGCATGTGTGTGTGCGTGCGTGTGTGTGCGCGCGTGCGTGAGTGTGCGTGCGTGCATGCATGTGCGTGTGCGTGTGCGTTTTTGTGTGAGCTCATGCGCACCTGCCAACCGTCTGCAATCGGGCCTATATACTATTCCACAAGGCATCAAGTCGGTGTCCGCTGGCGCCCACAATGTGGCAAAAAGAGCCTCTGCTGCAAAAGCTTTTGCACACCCTTTCTGGCATGTCCTAGCACTTCGTTGAGCAGGTACGCCATGTCTGGCCTGTGCAGGTGTCAAAGAAGGACATAGGGCGCTGCTTCCAGGATGTCATGCGGCTGCTCAAGGAGACCGCCAGTACCAAGTGAGTGGCAGTGACCAGTACCAAGTGAGTGGCAGCCAGTACCAAGTGAGTGGCAGTACCAAGTGAGTGGCAGCCAGCGCTGCAGGCCAGGAAGTCACGTGATTTTGCTTCGGGGGGGTCATGTAGTTGCTCGAGGAGGCTGCCGTACCAAGTCGGCGGCAGCGTGGGCTGGCGGGGTCAAAGCCTGTGTCAGGAAGCAGCAGCCTCATTTGCTTTTGGGCACAGGAGGGTTTGTATGGGTGGCGCTGCAGTGAGAGGGACAACACAGCTAGGCAGTTGCTTGAAAGGGAGCCAGGCAGCTGTAATCTCAGAGCATCTCCTTTTAACAGCAGCATGCATATGTGTACCCTCTATCGAAGGGTCTTCCGGGAACATGGCAGGTGCTTGGTATTTGGATGCCTCCACACTTCCTAATCTACTGGTCAACATGGCAGGAGCTTTTTGATTTAATTTCCTGATTCCCACCTCTGAATGGACTTACAGATTTTGGATGGTTTGCATGCTGTGCTGAAGCACGTGGCTAGCTCGGTCCACTGCCATGCTGTTTTTCCTAACCATAAGACCTTTCTCTTGAATTGGTCCACTACTTTTCTAAGAAGTGGACCTTTCAACCAAGAGAAAGGTCTTTTGGTTAGGACTACTTTTCTAAGTAGTGGACCTTTCAACCAAGAGAAAGGTCTTTTGGTTAGGAAAAACAGCATGGCTGTCCTATGTTGACACTCTGGTGCATATGGCCAGGCCTAGGGTGCCAGTTGTGGAGGCATCTGAACTTATGACTTGTTAGCAGCAGCTCGTGCCAGTTGTGGCATGCCCAAGGTGCACATGTCACATGTGACATTTGTTGCCTGTGTGCACAGGGCCGATGCCAGCACCAGCCTCGCCGAGCTGGCGCCCCTGATGCGCCACCCCGCAGACTTCATCAAGCGCTTCTCTGCAGGTGCGTAATCAAAGACTCATTGCATGGGATGCTTCTTGCGTCCGAGGCTTAGGGGCACCATTCGGTGTACAGTGTTGGCTCATGTGGGTCTGCTTGCGTCCAGTCCAAATGGCCCCTCATTGCAAATTGTATCCGGCATGGGGCCCATGCCCCGCGGGCGCGTACACACGTGCCCCTGTGTGTGTGGAGGCTTGCCATGCACATGGTCCTCTTGCAATGCGCGCTGCATAGAGCCCGTGCCTAGCAGGCGAGCACGCACACACACAGACATATAAACACAAATATACACACTTATGCCATTGCAATGCGTCTAGCAATGAGGGCTGCTGCGGGTCAGCCCACAGGTATAAGACCATCACATGCACCTTGCTTTGCACATGTGCAGCACCTTTGTTCAAAAATGCACGCATAGGTGCATGCGTGTGTGCGCGTTGTGCATATGTGCATGCATGCTTTCTTCTCTCAGCCGTCATTTTTGCAGGCACCGCAACCAGACCTGTAATTTTGGGACCTTTGCGGACATGGCGCACCTCCTCCCACACTTACCCCATGAGAGTCCTCAGACTTGAGACCTCCTTTTATTCCTATAGGTCCTCGATCCTTGAGCATGTGTGCATGTGCCTGTTCGCATGTGCTCAAAACATCGCATCCCACAGACCCGCATGAGTTGTACGCGCTAACCCCGCTTGTATGTGTGCATGTGCCTGTTCGCATGTGCCAAAACCATCGCATCCCACGGACCGCCCTGCTTGTATGTGTGGTGCAGAGCTCAGACTGGACTTCCAGACCCAGAAAGCATGCCAAGCTATGGCCTTGGCAGCCAAGCCAAAGGTGAGGCAAATTTGTACAGCCACTGTTGTGTCACGACAAATCGTGCATAATTGTGCATTTGTTGTACATGGGTTGTGGATCTGACACACCTATTCAACAATGATGGTGGTTTGGCATGACAGCCTGCCCCTGGTTGTGGCCATACATGCATGCGCTCACGTCTGCATCTGCATCCAAGGGCCTCATTCTGAACATGCAAACACGTTCACTGGCATGGCAGCACCAATATTACCATAGAGGTCTGCAAAAGACGATGCGTGGATACCCCTCTCCTGCCCGTTCATCTGTCGACATGGCAAGTCCTGCTCATGCAGCACAGGTTGCTGCATGGATGCCCCTCTCCTGCCCGCTCATCCTGCTGACAACAGTAAATCCTGCTCGTGCAGCGCTGGTGCTTGCATGGATGCCCCTCTCCTACTCGTTCATCTGCTGATAACAGTGAATTCTGCTCGTGCAGCACTAAAGCTTGCGTGGACCCTCTCCTGCCCATTCATCTGCTGACAACAGTGATCCTTCTCATGCAGCACGGGTAGCTGTGTGGATGCCCCTCTCCTACTCGTTTACCTGCAGGCATAGCACACCCTGTTCATGCGGCACGGGTACCGCTCGTGCAGCTTGGTCGCCAAACACCAAGCAGATTCAATGCCCGCCGCTCATGCAATGCTGCGTATACTACCGCTGTTGCATGTCGGTGGCCACATTTGCAATGTTTCCATAGAGTGCGAGAGTGTGTGTGTGCGTGTGTGTGCCCGAGTGCCGCTGGCGCTCCTGTAGAGAAACTCATCCATTGCAATGCTGCGCAAGCAGCGTGAAGGCTGCTGGCGCAACTCGGGCACCTGTCCCCCATATGTCCATGTGCGCCTGCCCTCACTCACCCACGTGCATCTGCCCTCACTCACCCACGTGCATCTGCTGGCCGTTTGCTGACGCAGGATGAGACGGAGGCCTCAAAGCTTCTGCCTTGGGACAATCGCAGCCCCCTGTCCATAGCTGCGGCCATCCTGTACGCTGGCGCGTGCATCAACTCCAAGGTGGGAGGCAGCAGCAAGACCCTGCCTGAATGCCCTCCGTCGGTCCGGCTGCTTCTGTCTCACTGCCTGCCCATCATTTTGTTACCTGTGAGCTTTAAATGCTACGGCATGGCTAGCAGGGTGTAGCTTTACCTTGCCATGGCCTTCTGGTGCCACGTTGCGTGCATGCGTGCACGTGCTGTTTGGGCGCATTTGCGTTCACTTGCGTAGCAGGGTCTTGTGGTACGTTGTGTGAATGTGTGTGTGTGTGTGCACGCACGTGCCCATGCCACAGTATCTCTTTGCCACCCTATCTCTGCATGCATATTTGTATGCACTTACCATTGTCACGTGAACAGTCACTGCCAGCTTGTCACGTGTACAGTCACTGCCAGCTTGTCGCGTGTACAGAGTCACTGCCAGCTTGCGTGCCTCAGCCAGGGTATCCTCAGCTCAATCTGGCAGTAAAAGGGCTCAGCAGCGGTGGGGCTTGACGACCGCATCTGGGCAGGCTCACATTCCAGGCTGGGTCGCGTTCAGATCAATCTGGCAGTAGTACAGTACAGCTCAGCAGCAGTGGGGCTGGATTAACCCTTAAGGGCAGGCTCACATTCAAGGCTGGGTCGAATTGATAAGGCCGCTCCACTTAATGGTACTGTGCAAATCACACGTCTTCAAATGGCGCACACGCATACATATTAGCTTAGGACTCAGGGCCACCCCGTGATGGATAGAAGGCGCATTCAGAGGGCCACCCCCACTTACCCCGCATGAGCAGGGGCTCAATGCTGCAGCCTCCCACACACTGAGGTGGCTCTCATCACTATGTGTGTCACGAGTCTCCATTGCTGGGCACTCGATCCCTGGCTGGCTGATTTGCCAAGAAGGGGAGCAAAGTGGCAGTTGCTGCTGTCCTTCGGTGGTCCTCAAGGCAATGGGCTCACCCCATAGGCGCAGCAGCTGGTGCTCGTCCTAATCATTCTGGATTGGGCTTTCAAAGGGTGCTGGGCTGCTGAACGTCGTATGAATAATGGCCTGTTTATTTGGGCAAGGTGGCACAGAACCTGGCAAGTCTATGGCTTACACATGTCCTGTTTTTGGGACTTTTCGGCTTTTGCTCCTTCAGGGGCATTGCAAGCTATACCTGCATAGTCCAATGCCCTATAGGCACACTGTCACAGGCACAGCTGCACGTGCCTTTGCAAGGAGGCGCCCACATGGCCACGTTAGGGTAGGGTGTGTGTGTGTGTGTGTACTTGTGCCCACATGGGCCCTCTATATTTGGTTGTGGGTGCATAGATGCCAGGCTATCGGGGACACAGACTTATCTGTGCAAGACCGTGTGATGGTGACGCGTCTTCAATTGAATGTCTGCGGCTTTGCCTGCACAGGAGCGAGTCTCTTTGCAAGACATTGTTATGGTGACAAGCGTGTCCCTGACAACCATTAAGCTTGTGTACAGGTCAGTGGCATGAGAGGTGCCCATGTGCTTGCACAAGCTACCTGCGGCCTCAGCTATAAGTCAACATCTACGAAGGCCAGATGATCGGCTGTATGTCTTGCGCGGCCCTTAGTTCACCTGGCAAGCTTCAAAGGGCCTTGCCTGGTTTACGTTTTAACCTGAGTGGCATTTATGGAAGCCTAAATGGCATTTGTTGAAGCCTAAACGGCTTGCAGCAATCTAAAGGGGCCACCTGGCCAGCAGGCGAGTCACACGTGTGTGGGTGTAGGTGTGCGGGTGGGGATGGAGGTGGGGATGTGGGTGTGGTGTTCTCCATGCACGGGCTATCTGTGATCTTCTCGTCTGAAGAGATCGATCTGCCTGCTGCTATCAGCTCCCGGCGCATGAAAAATTAGGTATTCCCTGAGCTTTGTCTGCGTTGACAAAGCAAGGCAGCATTCCCTGCATGTCTGGATGCTACAGTCTTTAGAAGGGGCGTTTATGTGGAGCAAAGGTTTTTGTAAGTGGAGCATACTTGCGCGCGCAATGATCGTGCCAATTTCAGAAAGTCTACTTTTAGGGGATTGAGTGGGTCAATTGCAGCGGCTACAAGGAGGATCCTGCTAAGCAACCCTTGCTTGTGCCCTCACCTCAGCAAGTTGGCTAGCATGAATAGCTTTTTGTTGATGATTTGCAGGCCCAAGGTCATGCTGGTTTTGGTTGAAAGAGTAAGCATCGTTTGGTGTGGAAGGATTTCGTTTGGACAGAATTGCATTGGATAAGTATCCTTGTTTCTCCTCTCATACATACTGAGTTGGTCGTTAAGGCCTCAGCTATCATGGACTGTGTTCATTCAAGTTGTGAAGAACACCCATCTCTCCTCTTGAGCCATTTAAGGCTGCTCTTCTGCAAGGCTGAAAGCAAGCTGTGCCGGAACGCCTGCCTGTGGTCAACCTCTTCCCAGTTGAGGTGAACACTTGTCCTCCTCTCAAGCCAGACCAGGATTCTCTTCTTCAAGGCCAAAAGTAAGCTGTGCTTGAATGCCTTTCTGTGTTCAATTATAAGAACAACACTGAGTGCTCTTCCTGCTTGACAGGGAGCTGTACTCGCGTTTAGAGATGCTGCTGCCTCCTGGCATTGGCTACGTTGAGGCCTTGATGAAACTGCCGGTGCCAGAGGGCTTCTCTAGAGCGCAGCTGGTGCAGCAGTGGCAGCAAAAACATCAAGCTAAGCATCCACAACAGCAGCAGCAGCAGCCGCAGCAGCAGCAGGCTGCGATGCAGCAGCCAGTTGGACAGCAGCAACAAGTAACACAGCAGCAGCTGCTGCTGCAGCAGCAGCAGCAGCAGCAGCAGCTTCAGTACCAGAGGCTGGCGATGATGCAGCAGCAGCAGCAGCAGCAGCTCTTGCAGCAGCAGAAGCAACTACAGCAGCAAAAACTCAACCAGCAGCATTCACAAGGGCCCACGGTGCACCAGAAACAGCTACAACAGCATGCACCCCTTGCCCAGCAGCAGCAGCCGCAGCAGCAAGTTCAAGCGCAGGCTCTGAAACCGCAGCAGCCGCTGTCGGCACAGCAGTTGCAACAACAGCAGTTGCAGTTGCAGCAGCAGGCAATGCTGCAGCGAGCGCTTGCTCAGCGCCGCCAGCAGCAGCAGCAACAGCAGCAGCAGCAGCAGCAGCAACAGCAGCAGCAGCAGCAGCAGCAGCAGCAGGCATGAAGGCTGCAAACTTAAATGGTAGCACTGTATGATGGACCAGCTTTCCTGCGTTTTATCTAATGCAATTCTTATTAATGCATTGCAATAGACCGTGCAGTTCCGCTATGGAACGCCTGCAGTAGGTTTCAAACTCTTTTGTCAGCTTGCTGTTCCTGATGTATGTTTTTGTCCACCAGCTGTGTCTGAATTTTGTTTTTCAAGTAGGAAAACTGGTTCCACCATTTTCTGGACTGATTGGTTTAGCCTGATGAGTCTTTCAAACAAGACGTTGTTGTTATTGCAGTTGTGCATTTTTCCTTGAAATAGTCACTGCCGCTTCTACGTGAAGAACCTCACACTACAAAAGCACCATTGCTTCTGATTCTCAACTCCAGCCAAAGAAATGGACCCTGAGATGCACAGATCATATGTCTGACTTTGCTCCCTTTTTCAATGACGCTTATCATTCAAGGCAAAGTTCCCCCCGAGGGTCCACTGGCGGTGTGCATTAAGGGCAGGAGCAAAGGTGCAAGCACCAGGTCCCCCACCATCCAAAAAGAGAAGTTCATTTGGACTTCAATAGCTTCTTTTGCTTTACTTTGCTAGTGAAGGGATCATACAGTGCATATGTCCTAGTTTAAGTTTACAATGGGTTAAGACCTTCAGCCAAATGGGTTGGCTACTGGGCTTGCTGGGCACCAGCCAGACAAAAATATCCAAGAAAGAAAAGAAAGAAGGAAAAACCACGCAATCAGCAAAAAGGTCTTCACATCAATTAAGGGGCCACTAAGAAAGAAAGCCCCTTCACTAGAAAAGAAGAAAGCAGTCAGTGACTCTTAAGAGGAGCCAAAGTGTGAGGAACGTAAATAACACCCCCTACACATTCTCTTAAAGAGAGAATGACATGAAGGTAAGGTAGGGTTCAAGGCTGTATCCGCCGAATGACATGAAGAACATGGTCTCCTATAGTGCTGCGTCTAAGGTGACCATGCTGAGCATGGGCAGCTTGGAGCTGCTGCTCAGGGCGAGTGTCTTCACAATACTTGATCTCAATAAGATGGGTGGCACGACGCTGCCACGGGAGGTTCTCGGGGCGAGTCTGTCTAGACCGGTAAGCAGTGGCTGGTGATGGGAGTCTGCCTCCAGCTGCGGTGGCTGCCGCTAAAGAACCCTGCCCCCTACCCAAAACCACCTTCCTTCCAATCCTTAAAGTACCTTTAGTAAGGCCTTGATCATTGGGATGGTTCTGTTGATTTTGGGAATTCAAAATCATTTCATGATGGCGTCAGGGCGAGAAGGGCGAGAAGTGAGTCTGTCTCTTCGATTGTGGTTTATAGCAAAATTCAAAGCCGGAGGAACTCTGGATTCCGCTGTCACAGGTATTTGAAGATTTTGCATACGATGCTTGTCAGCACTGTCTACATCTGTGGATACAAGACAGGATCCTAGGGAACCCTTACTTATGGCTTTCGTTATAAGTCTGCCTGCGATTGTGGCGTTCAGTCGCTATGTTTCTAATGATGGGATGCTGGCACCCTGAGAGGATGTGAAGTGCACTGTCTTGGCAGGAGCAGATGGGGCAACTAAGGCTGTTAGACTGCTTGAAATGGACAGCGTGTTTTTGGTCGTAGATCGTGCCAGCCCGGTATTTAGTCACTGTCTCTTTTTCCATGTGAGAGATGCCAGGTATAGACCAGAAAGCATTACCGATTTTGCTGTGGGCACTCATATTCTTGATAAGATTCTGGTAGGAGGTGTAAATGCTGGCATCAATTTGTGTGTTGCCTAGTTTGTGGACCTTATGCATGTGTGCTGTACAAAAATATCAATAGTCTCAAAAAGAAAAAGAAGTTATTATTCGTACGTTTGCTTCAAGAGAACCAATTTCACACCCTCAGCACTGATTTTGTCAAAATAAAAGGCTCCAGTCACTGCCAGCCACAGTGTCTCTTCGTTGGAAAGTTGTGGATCATTGTATCCTTATTGAAACAAATAAAATCCATTTGATTCGCGTTATAATCACCCATTTGAAGTTATACGATGTTTAGATGGGTTAAAACATGATTAAAACGGGATTCAAGCAGCTTTTTTGGATAGTCGAAGCATGAAAATCTGCACTTGAATCACGTTTGATTCAGAGCGCCCTTCATCTGAATTGGGCTGAAAAGGCCCTGATGCAGTCTGTGGCAGGTGCCAGATGAATACCAATTGATTCAGTAATTTTTACATTTGAATCAGTCCAGACAAATCATCCTCTGTCCAAATGAATCATCCTGTGTCCAAATGACATCATGGACTATTTTTTGGCCGGCGAAGACCAGCAACAAACCAATCAGCCTAACGACCAGGCTGGCGGTTAACCCTGGCTTGTAAGTTGTAACTTCCCGACTCAACAAGGTATCAATGAGTTACAGCAAGTACATCCGCAGGTATGAAAAGGCAGAGGAACTTTCTTTTTATGCAGTGATACAATCACTAGTAGCTCTCTTCTCAACCACTCGTAGCACTCAGCCAGCCAGCTAGTAGCTCCAATTGACTGAACATGCAGTGCAGCACCGTGTGTGCAAGCTTTCGACGCTACATCTAGAGAAATTGAATTGCCAACACATTTCAGCAAGACAGCGGGATAGTGCGGTTTAAGATTTGGAATGGCTTTTCTCCAACAGGCAATTTGCACCAAGCATCATGGAGTTGCATCATGGAGTTCAAGCAAGGTCCCTAAAAGAGGTGTACATTTTTCTTTGCTTGGATTTTCTTCCAGCTAGCTAACTTGTTGAAGTCGTCCTTTATCATATGAAATACCTGCAGATGAGGAAACGAACCAGCAAGCCACATCACTCCAACATGATTGTACACCAACTTGGACACAAATATTGACGCAAGTGAGCACAACAAGCATTCTTTAGCCTCTTAAGGCACCTCCCAATAATAATAATAATAATAATAATAATAATAATAATAATAATAATAATAATAATAGTGCCTGTTTCAGGCCCAATGTCGACAAAAAGGCAAACCATGTGATTGTCACTGCACCTGTTTGAACTCCTCGTCCGATAGGTAGTTTTCTTTTTGTGTGGCATCGATACCATCTTCTAAACGCAGGCTGACTAGCTCAGGGTAAGGGATGATATCCTGCAAATTGAGAGGCAGGCGATACCTCACCAAATGCTGTTATCTTGCATTCACCTTTTGATTCATCATTCTATGCGCCCCTTCAGGGGCTGGAAGCTCTTTTTGAATGTGGAAAACATGGCACGCATACTGTATAAAGAAAAACACTTCCAGTGCTATGCTCCATGCGTTATACTTAAGGATGGGTAAATAGGGTGGTCCAGTCTGCCAAAGAGACTCGGCGAGACTTGTTGTTGACGGATAGGGCCTAGATGGGAGATTATTATTAGAAAACTGCTTTTCAATTGCTTTCACAGGCGCGTCCTTTGGTCCTGAGAATTTTCATGGAACTTCAATATACTTAAAACAAATTATTTTGACAGATTCGGGCATTTCAAAAGCAGGGATAAGTCACAGGCTGTTCCTTCCTCTCCCCACCTGTTCTATCCCCCTCAATTCCACCCTTATCAACCTAGCTGCTCAATCCTTAGCATTCTTTTCATTTTGTTTGGCAAGGAGCTGCACGCTGGACTCCAGGTCGCCCACAGATAAGTTCTTGTGTTGCAGCAAGTGTAAATCAGCTTCCGCGCACGCGCCAAAGCAAGCCTTCAGGAGTGCTTGGTGCACATCTGGCCCCAAATTGGGCAGTTGCGCTCGCAGACACAAGCTGTGAGAGCATGCATAGCAGGTGCGCTGTGGCAAGGGTGGGAAAGCCATGCTTGGAAGCCCACAGGCGCAAATAAATGAAGCACTGAATGGTGGGGCCTGAAGTACCTGCTGCTGCCAAGCGCTTTCCTTCCATTTCTCCTTCCATTCTCTCACACATTTGAAGACACATTGGCAGGGGTGCTAGCTCCCTGGAAGGGTTGGTAGCCCATTACCCTGTCAGTCATGTCCAAGCTCATCACATCATCACGCTCCTCATCGTCCCACACCACCTTGTCTCTCATTGTAAATCTATCTTAAATTTTATGAATAGGGGTCGGCGTTGGCCTATAGCGCTACATAGCGTACACCGCACTGCTCCTGGCAATCTTGCGATTAATTAGTTGATTCCGGCACCATCTCGCAACCCGCCAGGATTAAAATGAATTACTTTTTTTAAGGACTTGCAAGGTATGGTAGTTTGGTCACTGCCCCTCCCGGGCCCCCCCCATGGACTTCCACGCCCCAATCGGGCAAAGGACACCTTACGACGTGGATTGCATAGAATGGAAGTGCTCAGAGGGCGTCGGGCAGCCCGGGGAGCTGCCTGTCCGCCAAGACCCAACCCTGGCCCTGAGAGTTAATGAGTGTGAGAGGGTGCTAGCCGCTGCCATTGCTGCCAAACCCCCTCCTCCTCCACCTAGGTCTGTGGGCTGCAAGGCTGGAGAGGCCTGCTTTAGCAATCCCCTTAGGGAAGCCTGTGGTGTGGGTTCAACTGCTACCCTTACGGTTGCCCAGCCATCAGGTGCATGTGAGCTTGCGCCTCCACTTCTCAAGCCGAGGAGCAGCAGAGGCATAGAAAGCAGCTGACTGGGATTAGCAGCAATGGATTTGGCTCAGGTTGGAGGTGAGAGGCAAAGGGCATGTGCATGTGGCTACGGGCCTCACCATTCCTCGATTGAGGCAATTCCTCAATTGCAAGATAAAGCAATGGAGTGAATGGCAAAAGGTGTTTGCACTTAGTGTGGCAGAGTGATTTGGAAGAAAATGGAGAAAAACAACTTGTCTATCTTACTTTGAAAGTATTGAGAGGGGCAGGGGCAGGGGAAGGAAGAGGGCTTGGGAGGAGTTAGATGGAGAAATGGAGGAGGGGAAGCCTCCCCCACTGAGTGAGCTCTTAATGGTCTGGACAAGCAGATGAATGCATAAGCAAAGACCTGAAATTCGCAAAATATGGGTTAAAATCTGGGGCCTTGCAACCCTGTATTACTCGCAAATAAAATATTGCAATTATTTGGGTCGTCGCAAGATTAAGGACTCGCAAGATCAAGCGAGCAGTACGGTAGCGTATGTAGCGCGATAAAATTTCCAGGATATAACATGCCTAAATGTCTTGCTGACTCGCTCGTTTCAGGCTCCCCTCGAGTGATGGATTGGCCTTACTTGATACTATGAATCAAATCAAAATATTAAATCAAATTAAGATATTTATCGCGTATTTTGCGCTTTGAACCTCTGAGACTGGCGCTATTACATCATATTCTATCCGACACTGAAGTTTGGTGACGAAATTTGGGCTGGCAGGGTGAGATCCGGCATATATATATATAGCGCCTGAACAATAGTGCGTGAATGAAGAAGTCAGTGTGCATGGGACAAGGGAAAGGGGAGCAGAGTGGAGTCAGGGACTGCAGCAACAGCAGCAGCAGAAGCAGCAGAAGCAGCAGCAGGCTTGACAGGTTCCGCACATGAGCAGCAGGCTGAAGAGGTGACGGAAAAGCAAGCAGCAGAGCGGGAAGCCCATGCAATCAAGCGCCAGTTGGATGCAGCGCGCATTGGCGGCAAGCAGCGTGCACCCTACTGGAAGACCTTGGTGCCTGTGCTTGTGCCAGCGGTTGACAGGTTGAAGTGCATGGTGAAGTGCATCAAAGCTGGTGATGGTGTTTGTGGCAAGCTTTTGAGCTTCAAGAATATTGCGAAGTCAGCAAAAGATATCAACACTTGGAATGGCTGCAAGGTGTGCGGATAGAGCAGGGTCAAGCAATGCTGCAGCCAGGGCCAAGCACCACTCAAAGCGCGGGCTTCAAGTGGGCAGCTGAGAGCACAGATAGCATAGCCAGCAGCAGCAAGCAGGCCCGCACAGGCCAACAGCTCATCACGCAGCACATCGTCAGCCAGCATGCAATGCATCAAGCAGGGGCAGATGAGGATGTTGCTCTGTCCCTTTCAGACGTAGTGATTGAGGACGAGGAAGATGCGGAGGAGTGAGGGGTTGAGAAAGAGAGCTTATGGCTCATGTGCTGGAAGTAAAATAAGACTTTGACCTTATAGCAACTGTTTGCACAGGGCTGCTTAGCACTTGGAGGTATGCAACCATGAGTTGATGCTGTACTTGGTTTGATTCCAACTTTGACAGGCCACTTCTTTCTGTGGACTCTTTTACTGGAAAAAGTAATTGGTTGTGCGCTCCCGGCTCTTTGAGAGCTACGCAATGACCCCCCCGGGGGTCTGATTGGGAGGGATGGGATTTTCGGTACATACGGTTTCTACGATATACGGGGTATATACGGGGTATATGTACGGTATTAAGTTATGAAATTTTCCATACACGGTTTCCAGCAACCCTACGTACATATACGGAGCAAACTGTACACACGGTTTGGGTGTACAGGTAACACAATTTCCCCCCTCCCATATACCTGCGGTATGTACCGAAGGTATATGTACGGTTATAATTGTACGGTGTTCAGCAGCCCTAGTTATATTGCTATGTAGCGCTATAGATTTGTCCATATAGCACCATATGCCGACACCTAATTATTAATGGTTTGGGAATATTTCCAAGCCGCCCGCGGCCGCCTCAGGTATACGTAACCTGTCCACACATCTCGGTCACACTCCGGATGGCCCTGCGCCCTGACGCCGCGAGAATTCCACGGAAACAAATGATTAAGTTTTTGACGCCTTCCGTGAGAGGTCCGGGACCTGGGCTCCGCGGGACGGCGGATGGATATTCCCCGGATATTGCACGGACCGGCACCCTGAGACTCTGCTTGAGACTATGTCACAAGTACAACAATTTAAAGTCCAGCTTTCAAATGCATATTATGTCCACAAATTGCGGAATATGCAGAGAAGACAATCGCGAAGCTTCTGGTCGAAGCTTCAGCACGGATCCAACGCTGCTTGGAACGCACTCATATTAACCGAAATCCACATTGTAATTTTTAATTATCCATGAACTTCGGAATGCGCTGAAGTGTATCACAGAGTTCCGGTCAACGCATCTGCACGGAACCAATGCTGCTTGATACGCATGCAATATTATCCTTTCAAAAACATTCTTAATCCTTGGAATACGGGATACGCTGAAGTGCAATCGCAAAGCTTCCGGCCGGTTGAAGGTTCACGATTGAACCTACGTCATATGAAATTTAAACAATGATTGAAAATTTTCAATATTTCATGGTAACATCGATCCTTTGTCCCAAACTTGCACTTCATCCGCGCTGGATCAGCGACACTGACAGTGTGCCACTCAAACCCCTGTAACTGAATGTCCCTATTTCCAGTTATGGGACTTCAAGTTTGCCAGCATGCTGCTTAAGAGACCTGTCTTT
>LFCJ01001401.1_pt1 | contig 16730 bp, 26 predicted proteins | sample 643141 | NCBI WGS metagenome assembly LFCJ01 (sample SAMN03766243, study PRJNA286221) | soda lake metagenome | biome: soda lake; feature: Kulunda steppe; material: water; isolation source: sample B1-Br-g2 brine of Lake Bitter-1 | place: Russia: Kulunda steppe | collected 2010-07 | reverse complement strand
TCAGGCAAGTACTCCGCTCTGCGTCAGGCCAGCCCAAAAGTCCTGTGACCGAACTGCTCTCTTTCAGAAAGGAGAATCATCGGCACACATTTGGTTTCAATAAGAAAACCAAATCTAAGTACTTACACCTTGAAGGCATGCAAAATATAAGGGGCCCCTACAGAAAAGGAAAAAGGGGAAGAAAGGAACGAATACTTCTTTCTGACAGTGCACACAAACAAGTCTTGACATTCTCATACAGCTCAGGCTTCATCCGAGGCATGCCTGCAGGAATGGAAATGTCCTTTTAGACTGCCCGAGTGTAGACTTGACAGAGTTGTGCATCTAGCACCACCGCTTCTTCTGCACCCTCTCTACCAGCCCAAATAGGTAAGGTAACCTAAGTAAGGTTAGGTTACATAGCTGTATCCGCTGAACAAGGGCAGCTTAGCTGCAGCCTAAAAGGCCTGCAACCCAAACCAGAACTATAAGCGCTCATAGCAGACGAACTGCAGCTTAAATAGGCTTAGAGACTTTGTCAGCGAAGCAGACACCAAAGGCCTGGCATTGTACGTGCATGAGTGCCTAGAATGCTGTGCCTAGATTTCAGAACACCACCTTGCATGCCTTTTGATGGTTTTGGTTGCAGGCCTGGCTTCAGCTAAGCTACCCTTGTTCAGCAGGCACAGCTTTGTAATAAACCTGCATTTTTGCAATAAACCTAACCTGCAGGAGTAAAACACTCTTATAAAGCATTTAGTCCCTGACCTTGTTCTGTGGAAGCCTGAGGTGAGGTTTCTCAGACATGCTTTCCCGAGAAGCAGAGTCTTTTCCCTGATTTGGTGGAGAGGGCGCACAGTGCTTCTGCTTATAGCATACTCTTTTCCGTATTTGATGTAGGGAATGCTTTACTGCCAGTACTGCAGTGCAGGCGTATTGTTTAACTTAAGCTAGCTACGACGAAGCTTGTCTCTTCAAAACTAATTTAGTTTTTCAAAGTCTAGCTCCAGACAACTTTCCCAAGTGGCCCCTTTTCCTTAATTGATGTGGGGAGCTTTTTGCTGCTTGCGCAGTTTTTCTTTCTTTTCTTTCTTTCTTCTTTTCTTTCTTCTAGACAACTTGTCTGGATCTTAAAGCATCTTGAAGATGAGCCCTCAGCAGCTGAAAAGCACAATATCTTTTTTGTTTCCCCCCACCATTCAATTTAAATTTGAATTTCAATTTGAAGTTGAAGTTCAACTTGAAGTTGCTATTATGGAGCTAATGTTCTACATAAGAGTCGGCTGGATGCACAGAAGAAGAAATTACAATGCCAACAGCAATCCCCTGAAGGGTTATTGGACACCCCTGTTTGCGCGAGTTAAGGGAGAAGTTTACGGCTAGTGCAATCACCAGGCAAACCACCACCGTCATGCAATTAGCTATCATAGCTCCCTACTATGATAGTAGTGAGAGAAATTTCCTGGGCATGCGTTCACATGCATGCTTACATGCTTTGTTGCTTGTCATGCTGAGTATTGGGGGTGCAAGCCCAACGGATTCTGTAAAAGCTGCTCTATATTGGAAATTATGCCAGGTTTTATTTTTTACTGGTGGCTTAATCTAGAAAACCTCGCAGAAAACCTATTGTCAGGTATCCTGTTGCGTATGTGTAGCACTGAGCAGGGAATAGAAATGACGGGAAGCTAAAAAGAACTACCTTACCGACGGCTTTTTATTGCGAGGGAGATTTATTGCGAGGGGCCTGAATTAATTTAATTTTTTTGCGAACTTTGAATCTTTGCGATGGGTGGCCAAAAGCAATTAAACTTTGCGAACTCCAGTTTGCGAACACCAGTTCTGAGGCATGCACAACACAGTCCAAGCATGCACAACACAGTCCAAGCCCAGTTCAAGCCCAGCTGCCCATTCGCTCAAGCAACCCAGCGCTAGAAAGGCTTAAATAAATAACTGTAAACTTTGCGAGGCCTGGATAAAAGTAATTTCTTAAGGTGGAGGTTTATTGCGAACCCGCTCTGGGGGTTAATTAATACCTCGCAAAGAAACCGGTGTCGGTAAGGTAGCAGCAAATCTCACTCATCCCCTGTTCTGATGTTGGTTAACTTGTAAACTTGTTCTGATGTTGGTGGCCCATGGTGCTTGCATGTGCACCTTTTGCATGTGCACCTTCTGCACGCCTTCCTCGTAGACACATACCACCAAGCTGGGCTTGAGATGGCGTATCTTTCTTTTTCGTACTTTAAGCCACAAACAGACTGATGCAAAAAATGGACAGCAGAGTCTTCTGATATCATATCACGTATGATACATTTGTGGAAGGTTTGACTCGCGTTAAAATGAAAGTATGCAGGTATGAAGTGGGACATGAGTTGTAGAATAGCAGTTGGTACATTAGATGGTAGTTAATGTGTCGAACCCCTCAGGTAGAAGTGCACGGGTATGGGATGCCACGTAACATCACATAACATGCAACACCAAAAAAAACTCAACAACAAGCCAACCTCCAGCCTGGTGTTAATTGCACGCTTACACAGGCTAGATCAAGTTCATGCACAACGCATTTGATGGAGGAGTTCAAGCAACTGCACTATCTTCAGACGTGACATCTTCTGCACATATCCCCTTAACCTTGCTAGCGTTCAGGGAGCAGCTTGTATGCATCTGTGACTTGTGTGAGTCTAGCCTCATCACAGCTCCTGCCTTGCTGCAGCTCCTGCCCTGAAATTGAAGCTGCACGCAGGACTCAACATCCTGATGTCCAGCTGCAGGTGAGGTATCTGGGAGCAGGAGGCCCTCCTTGCTAACTACACAAGTTGTTGAATGCTAGTCTTCCCCCAGTAAATCTCGAGCACGCGGCCGCTAGTGAGGCATCTGCCTGCCTTACGGGGCAAGCTCCTGCATCACACGGTGGCCCCCCTCATAATCCAGACGCCTCACTTGTTCACTGTCTTTCTGGTCGCCTTGATAACATCCTCTACCTGAGGGAGGGCTGCCTGCTCAAGGCTCGCGGCATAAGGCATGGGCACCTCGGCACCTGTGAAGCAGTGAGCCACAGCAAAAATACATTTTCTTAAACCTTCTTCTGGGCTGCACCTGCTTTCTGTCATAATTTCAGCCACGCAACCTTGAGTATGGGCTCTTTTTTTCAAGCCACGTGCATTTGTTACCTGTCACTCTTGCGATGGGGGCGTCCAGGTCATCGAAGGCATGCTCTTGCACCATTGCGGCTATCTCGGCACCCACTCCACTTTGTGGCCATCCCTCCTCTACAGTCACTAACCTGTATGTGTATATGTGTGTGTGCATGTGTGATTTGCTAAAGAAGCGAAACCTTGCTCAAGGTGCATTCATTTTCGTTTTTACCCGTAAAATGTACCGCATGAGTAGATGGGGTTTAACGCACAAATGCCCTGCATACCTGTGCGTCCGTCGAACGCTATCCAGGATTGTGGCACGATCCAAGGGCTTGATACTCCGCAAATTTATGACCTGAACGAATGTACAGATAGATGTTGAGAACACGCAAGGACTAGTTTGACTCAGTAACAAGATGAATGAGCAGACTCTTGAGTCACAGCTAAGAAATACTGCTTCCTCCTGGCAAGGGATCAGGGGTAAATCAAAGCACATGTTCAATAGGACAAGAGGTGACAACCATAATGCCAAACCTCCTGAGCACTGCACCCTCTTCATAAGGCATGTAGCATGTGCTCCTGGACTGGCCTGCAACTACAAGAGTCTGCATCCATAACCCACAAGAGTCTGCATCCATAACCCACAAGAGCGCACCTCGCAGCTGATACCCTGTGCCTGAAGCTGCTCCGCGGCCTTCAGGCAGTACCCCACCATCTTGCTGAAAGACACCAGCGTCACGTCCTTCCCTGGCCGCATGATCTTGGCCTTGCCAATTGGCAACAAAAAGTCTTTGTCCAGAACCTGCTTTTAACCATAGGGAGCAGGTAGCATGAGGAAAATGTAAAAAAAATTGACTAAGCCCTCCAGGATGCCCTGGTGGCATGTTTTTAAGGAGAGGCAGATGGTGATGTGGCGGCCTTGTCTTTCATGGTGAGGGTGGCAAAAGCGAGGCAAAAACATCCTGGACAGCTCTGGATCCTGCAGCTCATGGAGGCATGCCTTCCCTACCCTGCTCTTGTATACATGCTTCTGTAGTTTGAGCATGCTTGGATGCAAACTGGTACTCATCCGTTGCTGAGAGGCTCACGAATGGACCCGGATGCCAGCAAAAAAACTCAGACAGGCATGCTGAGTACTTAATTCAGTCACAGTAGGCTCTCCATGTGCTAACCAACAGAGCACGCGGCGCAGACAGTGCTACCTAACCGGTACTTACATGAGATGTGACTGGGAATACAGACAGTGCTACCTGACCGGTACTTACATGAGATGTGACTGGGAATGCCTCGCCGTAAACAATTTCGTTTTCCAGGAAGATGACTGGATCAGGGTCCCGGATGGCAGCTTTCAACAGCCCTCGGCAGTCCTCTGAGTCATAAGGGGCCAGTACCTTCAAGAGCAGGTTGCATGAAGTACAGACTCCATGAAGCATGTCTTGTGGTCAAGAGAACTGCACAGCCACAAGCTAGGTGCAATAAAGGACCCGCGGGCACTCACGCATGCACATGGTTATTTTCGAACATGGCCTAGCTATGCGTGTGACCCTGGGAAAGGGAATCCTCTCTGCATGCCATGCATTCACATACATCTCGAGGGTATGCACAAGTGCGCATGCGTGCGTGGGTACATGTGCACGCGCACACATGACTGGGCATGGCTGTGGCGCACTGTGGCTGCTGCGCCACCCCACCTTGAGGCCTGGCACTTGGCTGTACCACGCTGCGAAGCACTGTGAGTGCTGCGCTGCCACGCCTGCTGCCGCTCCATTGGGACCCCGGAACACCACCGACACAGGGATGTCTCCGGCTGACATGTACAGCGTCTTTGCCGCAGAGTTGATGAGCTGGTCCACGGCTTGCATGGCGAAGTTCCAGGTCATGAACTCGCAGATAGGCTTAAGGCCCGCCATGGCAGCACCCACAGCTAGGCCAGAGAAACCAGCCTGCATGGAGCATGGGTGATTACAGGGGTGACACGCTTCGTGGGGGCACACATGTAGTATGTGAGCACAACTGGCTTCCCTCAGCACCGTTCGACTGCGCCCTTGCAATGAAGTAAGCACAGGCGCAAGGGCTACATGTTCTGCACAGGCTGATGAAGCAGAGACGATGCAAGCAGTGGGTCCACCGCTGGCTCTCTGCAGGCCTTGCGCACCTCTGTGATCGGTGTATCCTTCACACGCTCAGGGCCATACTTTTGAAGCAGTCCCCTGGTTACCTGTGGCATACATGGCAGGTTCAGAGCAACGTAAGAAGAGGCATTATTACGAGAAGTCAACTGCATCTGCAGTGCCACTCGTGAATTGCTTCCTCACATGACCTCATGGCGCACCTTGTATGCTCCCTGGTACTCGGCGACCTGCAAAGAGCACGGGACAGAACAGGATCAAAGTGTCAGGGTCAAGGATATGGAGGAGGGGGCTCTGCATGCACACCATGGCTTATGTGTGTCTGCGCGTGCATGCGTGCCTCAAAGCCAACGAGCCTCCCTGCTCAAACCAAGCCCACACTCGCACACCTCCTCTCCCAGCACAAACACATCCTTGTCCCGCTCCATCTCCTCATCCATGGCTGAGTTCAGGGCATCCCTGACGGTCATCATCTGGGGCGAGCCCTGCACACACCAACGGTGCACATAACTTGAGTATGCCGTTGGTGTGCAGACAGTCATATAGATGGGCGCCTTGTGCTTGGCCCGGCAACCTACTGAGGTTCACGTTGCATTCAATGCGAGGACGTGTGATCCCCATTGCGTGCCCACACAATGGAGAAAGGTGCCTGCCCTTCCGATCAATGACGAAAGGGCACCAAGCGAGCTAGAGCTCAACATCAGGCACATTTCCAGCAAAAAATTTCAAATACACTCTTGCCTGTGCTGCCATGTAGCGTAGGGGCATGGCGGTGGAGGAGGAGGTAGGGCTCGTAGACAGGGCCGCACAGCGCGCCTGCACACATGCCAAAGCCAGGAGGTCACGGAGCGGGTCCTTCTTCAAGAACCAGTCCATCAGACAAGTTTTTGTAGGTGCTAGTGCGTGGCAGGAGGGGGAGACGGGACTAGCCTAGATGGGCAAGACACCCGCTGAGTACTCACAGATTGCAACAGACCGGCATTCCGCAGAGCCCCCCCCAGCACGCCCCTCAGCAGCGAAGACATTTTCGCGCTTTAAATTTCTCCTTCCTTATACCAGAGCTGTCCCTTTCGAGCTGAAGAGCTCCCAAGGGCGACTGAGAGCTCAATTTTTTTTAAGTAACAATGAAACGAATGCAACAAGAGAAGATCGCAGCCAGAACCACAGTTCAGCACACGGACCAAAGCCCATGTATTTCCAACTGCGTGCGTGAACACACATGAACGTGGGTGCTCACACATGCACACACATGGGCATGCAAACGCACACATGCGCAGACGTATCCTCCTGCACACAACGTGCATCAACACACGAGAACAGGGGCATGCACATGCACACACGCACACTAGTAAACACGTACAAGCGTACACAGAGTCAATGTCTTTCACAAGAATAAGATGAATAGATGTGTAGGGCCTCTGCTGGCCTGTGTCAGCCTGCTAAGGAAATCGCTGCATTCCTATTAATCGCACTCTCAAACAGCATAACCCTGTTTGCCTTGCAGAGCTCGCCATGAACACTAGTGATTGCCTCTCCAAAAGCACACAGGTCATAAGTACATTTGCGCAACAGCTGCTCTGCAGGATGTTGACTAGACCAGCAGCAATCATTAGTAAGGACTCGGGGCATGTCATCACCAATTCCTTAATCACTATGGTTGCTCGCTATGAAAAAGGCACTGAGAGGTTTGGATCTTGGGTAAGGAAAAAGGATGAGCCCATCAGTTGTCCCTGAAGGATTTCCTCTTCTTTTTGGTCATCACATTTGCCAACTTCAGTTTCCTACAAAGAAGGACGTAGACATGGCCACAGTCAAGCCCTGAACAACTCCAACGGGTACAATAATAAGGCCTTCAGTCAACTTGACTGAAGTGCAACTGCTCAAATGGGTAGCCCATGCCAGTCCCTGATTGTTTGCATTAGGGACTGACCAGCGGGCCATGCTCTGGTGTTTGGCTGGAGTACAGGCGCGTGTCTCTTGTCAGGCGCGTGTCTCTTGTCAGGCGCGTGTGCAACCTGATGACATGCCCATCGTCTGGGGCAGAGCACGAGACCAATGCTTGGCCTGGCTTGCAGCTCAAGGCACATGATTGCGGCAGCGACAGCGGGCCGCCCACACCTAAGTGTGATGAGAGCGAGCCCTCCTCCAACACCCTGCAGGGCATCTGGCTGGGGGTGACGGGCCATGCGGCACCACGGCCTGGTAGGTATCCAGTTTGCTGGTTGTAACAACAGGGTCTTGTGGCACCAGTATGCTGGAGTCCGGTGTGCTGGTTGGAGCATTAGGGTCTATTGCCGACCTCTGCTGGGACGGAGCATCTTCCCCACCCACAGGTCCTACCTTTCGAGGCCAACTGCAACATTTCTGGCAACCAAGCCTGCTGGCAGAATGGCAAGCACTGACGCACGCCAGCTTCCATACAGCAGGGGGCTTGAGCACACTGCGCTGCTGGCGGCGCTCAGTGCAAGGATCATACATCAACAAACGCATGGCGCCTGACGCAGTATCTTGGCAACCTCTCACCACAAGCCAAGACAGGGGCATGGGCTGGGACAGGTAGCCTGGCAAGCCGGCCTCCTTTGCAAGGTGTACCACGTTTGCAGGGTCCATGCCCATGTTGTATAGCGCCCCCGTTGCGTTCTCTTTTGTCTGCGTGGGGAAGGGGGGGCAAAGCGTGCGGGCGCGCGAACTCAGGCAGCCAAATACGCGTCCAGAGCCGGTAGACCGGCTAATATGCTGTAACATGGATTCATGCATCCCCAAAGACTCTCCAAAGACTGCTTTGACGTTTGCGGACAGCCCTACCCAGTTGAAAGACGCTCTTGCTGGAACACACCTACTTTGCTGGCTCTGGGTTGCCAGGAAGAAAAGAGGCCCAGCACACACAGGCCTCAGCAAAGAGCATGTGCAGCAAAGGAAGAGATGCAGATGTTGGGCACTGGGCCACTTGCCTGCCATAGTGTGCAGCATGCTCAGCTAACGCGTTTCACAATCCTGGCACAATCTGATTTGTACAGCACAAGCTGGTTCTGAAGCCAGGCCAAGGCGTGTAGCACGCAACTAGCTAGAGGCAAGCAGTGGACGATTGGTGACGAGGCTCGGCTGCCCACTCAGTAACATATATGGTGCTCAAGCCTTGGCCTGCATCAGCCACTTACCTGGATGTGAGGAATCTTCAGACACATAGCCAGGGTGTGTGTGCCACCCAGCTCTCCCACCTGAAAAACACACGCGTAATTGCGCGCACACACACGCACAATTGTCTATGCTAGGCACACACACGCAGACAAGTGTCTATGCTAGGCACGTCAAGATTTCCCGGCGCGTTGGCCTGCAGCTGGGACGCAAGGAAGCACATGCTCATGCGGTCGAGACGTGCATTTACACACTTACAGTCAACGGACGGGATCTGTGCAGGGGCATTGCACAGGGGCAGGCAGGGGGCACAAGCACTGAGCAATGTCCCGCAGGCAGGGGGCACAAGCACTGAGCAATGTCCCGCAGGCAGCGGCTTCAAGCACCAGCAGGCATGGCAAAGAACAGGGAGGGGGAAAAGGATTGCCATAAACAACATGGAGGATCCGGGATGCTGAGGGGGCATGGGGCATGCATGCATGGCACATGTGGGATCCTGAGGCGTGCGGGCCAAGCAACTTCCCAGCCAACTGGCTCTATCCCATGCCCAAGGCTTCAGTACTGTGCCGCATTGCACCAACAAGGCATCAGTACAATGTCGGGGTCCCTCCCCTCCCCTCCATGCCTGCTCTGCTCAGGTCCTGTACCATGAAGTGAGCAAAGCTGTTGCTGGCCTGCATGTCCGCACAGCGCCAACAAGCAGCATGTGCACACGAGACTGTTCTGAAGCACCAGCCTTAATGAACAGCAGCTCATTGTGTCGTTGCCCTGGCATGAAACTTAGCGGCCAAGGGACACTCCCAGGGGCCATCGTAGTTCCTCAGCAGCACACAGCTTTAGAGCGCTCCCCTGGCTCCCCCGGGAAGGGCCTTGGTGACAATCAGGCAAGCGTCCATGAGGACACCATGGAAGGGCCTGATGCTTGTCAACATGGGTTCAATGTGGATGAGGAGGTGGGTGTGTCACACAAGAGCCTGGCTTGATAGTTATGGCAGAAGCATGCGTGTTGTACGGAGCCCTCAGTTGGAGGCACGCTGCTGGAACGCTCCCAGTCACCTCCACTTTGGCCTGGTCCAGGAAGGTCAAGTGGTGCAGGACCCCCGTGGCGTTGCAGATGGCAATGTCCGGAAAGCTAGGCGGAGGCAAAGGCTGGGCGCGTTGGGACCTCCGGTCAGGGGCGGCGGCCTCAGGAGCTGGCTTGGGTTTGCTGCGCTTGCCTGCAGCACAGAGGCAGCACGGCATCAGTTTCAGGAGCTGGTTTGGTGCACCTTGCATGCTGCTGGTGTGACACACACTGCAGCAGCACCTGTGGCTGGAACAACACCTCCAGCGAATTTCGCACTGTAAGCAGCCATAAGTGTGTACAAACAACGGTTCCCATGCACGCACCTTTGGCTTTTGCATAAAGGAGACAAGTGGCAATGATGTGCAATAAAATGGGCACTCCTTTCTGGTCCAGCACCTGCGCCCCAAAAGGGAACAGAGCAGCAAGGCATGCATCGTCATCAACAGGTTCCAGGCATGAAAATGACTTGCCAGGGTCTCAAGCAATGGGGTGCAACTTCCTGCTGGCCTGAAAGGTCAGCTCCCAAGATGCTGCCGCCTGCTAAACTCATCTAGCCCGCCTTGCTCGCAAGCAGGCCATCAACTTCAAAGATAGCGCAGATAAATCTTGTGTGCATCGTCTGCATGCTCTGCGTGGGCTGCTGACAATCAGGCTGACACTCCAGCCTTGCTGCTGGGCAGTCTCAAGACGTTGGTCACAAGGAGAGAGTGGCCGTTAGCAGCGCTGGGTCAATACAGCAGTGGTTCTGACCCTGAAGGGTGCAAAATTCGAGCACTGAGGGCCCTGAGGGAGCATGTACAGCTGGGCTGCACCCACTGTCTGTGCGCCCACTGTCTGTGCGCCCACTGACTGTGCGCCCATTGTCTATGCACCCATTGTCTGTGCGCCCACTGTCTGGGAAGACATGCACCCCAGGTTCCACACCCTTCCTGCTGCACTGCCCCACATGTGGACCCCCGGCCCCACACGCCTCCTGCAAACACCCACTATCTCAACTATGCACCCCCGGCCCCTTCCTGCCACAAGCCAAACGCAGGGGTTCAGACGGTCGCGAGTGCGCAGCCTGCTGGCATGCACACCGCATCCCCCGCGCGCAGCCCACCTGCTCAGCAACGGCTAGGTCGCTTGTGGCCTCCCACAGAATACCGCATACGTACGCAGCTTGCTCGTCACTGGCCGTTAAGAGGGTGGACACCATCGCCCCCAGGCTGCCTGATGCTGCAGAGGCCAGAGCAAGCAGGAGGCAGCAGGCGCGGGGCATGTGTGTGGGTGTGTCTGTGTGAAAGTATGTGGGTGTAGCTGTGTGTTTGTGCACGCTTTGTGAGGGTGGGAGGATGGTAGGAGAGGGGCATAGAGCGGGAGATAGGGCCACAATGCCCTGCCTTTCCTTTACACAAGCATTGACCCCCCGCATACTTCTCTGGTGTCCAGCACCCTGGCTAGTAGATGAGTCTCAGCCACTATCCCCACAAAGAGCAGCCTACTCTACAAGAGGTGTAAAGCGACAAGCTTGATGCCACCGATGAGCAAAGAACCCGGCCTCACGCTGCACTGCGCGCCGCAAGGAGTGCCGCAGATGAAGCAAGCAGCCCACACCCTGCCTCAGGCCACGCCATGCCTTGCACACAGTGCCACACATGAAGTAAGCAGCCCACACCCTGCCTAAGGCCACGCCATGCCTTGCATATAGTGCCACACATGAAGCAAGCAGCCCACGGCCTGCCTCACGCCACGCCACATGCCGCGCATGTTGCCGCACATGAAGCGTGCCTGTGCCGCTGCACCTGTGCACCAGATCTGGCAGAGAGCGTGGGGCAAGGGAGCAGCAGGGACGCACGTGCGGTGCGCGCGCGTGCGTGCTGGAGACCCACACAAGCCCCCCTCCAGCCCCCCCCAGCACGTCGCTGCCTACGTCAGCGCTCAGCCCCTGACACCACTCACACACTCGCGGCGCACGCACACCTGCCCCCCCCTACCAATGAGCTCCGGCAGGAAGTTGGGACACAGCGCCAGGAACCGCAGGCACGCGGCAGCATGCGTGGCGATGCAGTCCTTGCGGCCTGCCGGCAGGCGGTTGGACTGCTTGCCCTTGCCCTTCTTGCCGCCTGTAGCACCGCGAGCTCCGCGCGCGCCCTTGCCGATGGCGGTGGGCGGCATGGCCGGTACCTGCAGCACTCAGCAGATAGCCGCACGCACCAGCACGGACGCTCAACCATCGTGCTGCTGCTCCACCGACCAACGACCACCATTCCCCTGTTCACCCTGTGCGGGGCGGTGAGGGTGGTCAGGAAGTTACGCGCCTGAGGCCTGTGTGAACCACCCTTTGGGTGCAGAGCATCTGTGCATGTACACAGGTGCAGGCCGTTTAGGCGGCGTGTGCTGACCAGGGCCACACAGCATGCCACGCCACCCCGATACATGGCAGAGGCCAGGGCCATGACGGAGCTCGCGCAAGCCACCCTGCCTCCTGCAGCCCACCTGTGCAGGCCCCGGCAGCCTTGGCGCATAGGCCAGCAGCTGCACAAACATGGCCACGGCGCCGTGCATGATGAGCTGGTTGCGGCGGGCCACCTTTGGCTCATGCGCCTCGCACTGTACGCGCAACAGCAGGACGAGCAGGCGGCACTCTGTTTGCAGCAGCTGGACAAGCAGGCGGCACTGTGCGTGCAGCAGCCGGACAAGCAGGCGGCACTGTGCGTGCAACAGCGGGACAAGCAGGCGGCACTGTGCGTGCAGCATCAGGACAAGCAGGCGGCACTGTGCGCGCAGCAGTAGGATAGACAGGCGGCACTGTGTGCGCACTGTGCATGCAGCAGTGTGCGCGGCAGTGTGAGCAGTAGTGCGTGCAGAGTATGTATAACACTATGCATTGAGTGCGCTGCATGTGCAGCAGCCAGACAGGCAGGCAGCACATGTGGGGGGTCAGGCGGAGGGAGGGTACACAAGGCAGTCAGGGTCCACGAGGCAGGCAGAAAGCTCACGGAGTCAGGCAGGGAGGGGCGTGCAAAACAGGCCTGGTACATGCGGCAAATAGCATGCATGTGGTCGAGCAAAGGTAGGGTGTGCGAAGAAAGCAAAAGCACCGATGACCCCACAGGCAACCATGCACCCTCATGCTGCTGCTGCTGTTGCTGCTGCTGCCGCTGCCACCATGGAGCCGCAGGTGCCAGCTTTGGTGGCTGGAGGGCACAGGATGCTCCAAAGACGGAGTGTGCGGTGAAAGGGTTGGCCCTCGCAGCCAGCAAGCAGCAACATCCCTCAGCAGGGACGGGCACGCATGCTCCAGGCACACCGAGCGTCCAATACGTGGCACTCACCTGCACGTTCTCTATCAGCGCGCGCAGCGCTGAAATGCAGTGCAGCATTGTCATGCGCGCGCCGCCCCATCCAGGCACAGATCCCAGCTTGCAGCCCTCCAGCAGCAGCAGCAGGGCATTGTCTGCAACCCGCGCACTGTACTCAGGGCGCTGCAACCAGCAAGGGCACAGGCAAAGGGAGGGGGCTGTTCTGCAGGCTTCAGCAGAAGCAACCTTAGCTGCGAGCGGTCATCTAAGCACAGGTCGCAGCCCAAAGACTGCTCACGAAGCATCTAAAGGACGCCCAAATATCAGGAGTGTCTGCAGTAAGCTCAGCTCCCATGCTTTGCACAATAAGTGCACAACAAAGGTCCAGGCGCACATGGTGTACAAGGTAGTCTGTCTGATGCGCACGGACTGTGGAAGAGTGAGGGAGCATGCTGCAGCACCAAGTTGCCGTCAGGTATTGCGCACAACAAGCGCCCACTGCCCCAAGTCTAAGAGGAAGAGTGCCCCACGTCTAAGACAAAGAGTGCTGATGGCTTGCCTCTCAAGAGGCCACCGCTCCATCCATGTGGCGGCCAGAGACGCATCTCGTCACCACCCCCGCACCTGAGCGAGGAAGGCCAAGAACTGCGCTGCGGGCTGCCGGCTGCGGTCATGGCTGCCACCCATCAGAGCCACAACCCCCGAGATCAACTGCAAGCAGGAGGGAGTGATGCGCACGTGTGTGTGTGTGTGTGTGTGTGTGTGTGTGTGTGTGTGTGCACCAGCAAAGGCACGGCTGTGCCGGGTCACCAGCGGGCATATGTGCATTTGGTATGCACAGGATGTTGACGCGGGCACGTGCGCTGTAAATGATCAAGGGCGGCCCTATCATGTATTATTGGTGGTCTGACGGAAGGTTCACAATGGCCAGGGTTCACTGCCAGTTCTGGTCATTAGGCTGATTGGTTTGTGGCTGGTCATCACCAGCCAAAAGATGACAGGGGCGGCACTGCCATGGATGGCCTGAGCGGTCTGATAGAGTAGAGCAAAGGAGGTGCCAGGAGTGGCTATGGAGCTGCAAAGGGGATAACACGAGCTACAAAGAAAGTTGCACAGGAGATGGCGTGAGTTGCAGAAGTGGAAGGAGTTGCATTGGAGATGCACAGGGGGCGGCACGAGTTGCAAGGGGGATGACACGAGTTGCAACGGAGGTGAAGAAGTTGCAAAGGTGCGAGGGGACTGAGTGGCAGGAGGTTGATGGCACATAGCGGCAATTTACGGCAATGTGCCCGGTTCTCGATCTCTGGACAGTTGCAGCAGCACGAGTGGTTGCGCATGAAAGGAGGCATCAAGCCATGGCCTTGTAGGCATGGAAAGGTCAGGACGAGTGGTTGACAACTACCTAGAGGTAGTACCCCAGGCTCACCCTGTTGTTGACTACTTCCATCATGTGCTTTGGGGACTGCGCCAGCGCATATAGTGCACCACAGGCTGCCATGCGCTCTTCTGCGTTGCCTTTCTCCATGAGCAGGATCAGGGCAAACAGGGGTTGGCCTTTGAAAATCTCCTCCCTCTGCACAGGTGCATTCGATGGAAGCTACCAAACATCAGGCATGCACTGCAGCACGCCCAAGAAACAGAGGGCGCACAGCAAGTGCAAGTGCAAGTGCAGGTGCACTGAACAAGTCAATGAAGGACGCCAGGGTTGGAAACAATGCTCTTTTGCTAATGCCTGGGAGGTGGGCAGTGTGCTGCACTGAGTCTGCCAGCTCACACAGAGGAGCTTTCAAGCTTGCCTTGAAGCTCGCCCCAAGGCCGCTCAGCTCCCTTGGTAACAACAAAACGTGAAACGCTTCCCATGAAAGGCTCACAGACTCAAGGGCAATCCCCATGTATGACATGTGTTTTGTAGTGTGGGTGACATCATCCTGATCGACACTATTTGGGACCATTTCTGATCACAAAATCTGAATTACAATGTCTGCAAATGTCATGCTTATGAACACTCGCTTCTCAATGCTCAACAAGCTGATGCCTGGAACTTTCTCCTGTGCACGCCTTTACACACCCTAGTGCATGCTTATTCTTGCCACCTGTACATACACACATGAACGTGTGTGGAAGCGCATGTATAAATACACACATGCATGTTTGTGCACGTGTGTGCGTGCTCTTGCGCATGCGTGCTTACGCATGTGCGCTCAAGCATGTGTGTGCGCGTGCATGCAAGTCTGTGTGGGTGCGTGCGTGTGTGCATGTGTGCATGTGTACAAGTGTGCGCGTGAACGTGCATGCATGTGTGTGTATGTGTATATGTGTGTGAGTATGCGTGTGTGTGTGTGTGTGTGTGTGAGAGAGAGAGAGACAGAGACAGAGAGAGTACGCGCACTCTGCATACTTGCACAGGCATGCTCAGGTGTTTTCCGATGCAAATGCTCCTCACCCGCACCTGCTTCTCGCCCTTCATTGCATGTGTCCACAGTTTAGTTGCAGCATCCAGTTTGCGCACGAGCTTGCCTGTTTCCTCATTCTGGGTGGGTGCAAAAGGGGTGTTGTGCTTTTGTGGCAATGTGCTTACATACAACAAAAAATGCAACACCCTGCAATGACTCACCACAACTGGTGCACAATTTCCTTTTATGCAGTCGCAACAACCAAGGATTGTCACGCCACCCTCTGGTATGTGTCTGCCCTTGGGAGGCATTGGCTGGCAGCAACGTGTCAGGAGAACAACTCCCTTTGGACACTTTCTCCTGCCTGATTCTTGTGATCACCTCCCACCATGATGAGCTTGACAACTCAGCATGCTCAGCCTGGGGGCCAGATCCTTGCTCATCTTTCACAACGAATAAAAATGAATGTATTAAATGAAGCAGAACAAAAGGAAACCGCTCTGTGTCTAAGGCCGTCGTCACATCATTTACTAGACATGATAAATATCATTTTTATTTCAAAAATATTACGTCATCAACTTGAATGGACTCAGACGGTGAAGTTCACTCGCGTCCACTCATCTTCCAACTATGAGATCAGCAGTACATGCAGTAATGAAACAAAATAGAAATTTATAAATGAGTCATATAGATAAAGCAGAGTAACTTACATGCGATACACCTGTCAAGGTTTAACACTATGATTAACGCTGTCTGGGCATCAAAAAATATGTTATAATTATTTATAGTAGCCACATTACAGATTTATGGCTGCAGCTATGTAATTGTCGTGGGCACTCCTGGCAGACACTTTGCTCAGCCTATTTGTAATTGCTTCGATTTGTGCATTTATATATATATATATACACGTGTATGTGTATATATATACACGTGCATTAATACTGCAGTAACAAATCTCATGAGATGTATCGAATAAGCTGGACTGAATTTATTAGCTTGAATTGCAACTTGCATCAAAAAGTCATCGAATCAGCTGGCATTCACCAGGCACTGCTGTCTACTACAACAGACCTATGAGCAATAGCAGTAATATAGCGACATCTGTGCGCATGGGGGCTTGTCCAGCTAGAGCCCACGTCAGGTCAAACATTCTCTGAGTGCCATTCTAAATAAGCTCAAGGGTATAACATTGCCCCCCCCCTCCCCCCCCGGGATTTTAACATATGTCCTTCGGGTAAGTATTAGCAGAAGGAAAGACATGCAGATTGAAGGGCATGTATGGAAATCAGCAGTGTGCACCCTGGTGTAAAACAGTTGCAGCTAGGACAGTGACTGTGCTATGCTGTGTAAGACGATTGGTCACTGGTGCATGCCAGAGCTCCAAGTGCATGAAGATTGCGCCTGACATTTTGCAAGCCCACCTGATCATACAACGTCTTATGGTCATGCCAGATTTATGCAGTGCCAGATTCATGCTGCATTGTGAGCCGGAGGTCAGTTGAGTCAGTTGGAGGAGCATTTGATCTGTTGTTAGTCCAGCTATAGCCGTATTTCAGCAATGTCTTATAAATTATGTCTTAAATATTATGATATTATCTAATCATTCAGGC
>LFCJ01001400.1_pt1 | contig 16744 bp, 22 predicted proteins | sample 643141 | NCBI WGS metagenome assembly LFCJ01 (sample SAMN03766243, study PRJNA286221) | soda lake metagenome | biome: soda lake; feature: Kulunda steppe; material: water; isolation source: sample B1-Br-g2 brine of Lake Bitter-1 | place: Russia: Kulunda steppe | collected 2010-07 | reverse complement strand
TCATCCAAGCAGCAGGCGATGATCTCACGGAATATGAAGCAACTCATGCGATCGAACAGTTGTTGAGCCGTGGGTGGATATACGAGGTTGATGGTGAGATCAGAATTACTGAGCCGTAAGCCGTAGGAACGCTATGTTATTTGGTTGGTCCTGTTGAAATCCTCAATAGGAGACTGGGGGTGGTGAGGAAGATGGCTGACGACGATATCGACCCGGAGAACCCACATCCTGAAGGTCATTACTCCCGGTCTCGAGACAACGATTGGCATTACATTCTCGACGAACTGGCCCAGACAATATCGCTTGGCCCTGGTGGCGATGGCAAGAAAGGCCAGGACTGGGTGCTCACGTATCGACGGATCAAAAAATCAGGTTGATCAAGAGTTCATGTTATCCTGGTCAAACGCCGACCGGTCATCTGAAGCATCAACAGCATTTTTCCATGCGTCTACTCCGACAGTCAGATTATCCAAATCTCGTTCGAGTCGATCAGTATGTCTATTGAGTTCCTCAGAAGACAGTGTTTGTAGTCGTCTGGATGCTGGATCTACCTCGGGTGTGATACTGCTTTCACTAAGAGTACTATGGTCTGGCTCCCAGTTGTAATTGTTTTTGACTACCTCGATGCCCAGAATGATCGGGGCGTTCTCACCAACGAGCGTGAGTGTGGCGTATTTATACTCACGACGCTACTTGTTGTCGCTCTTGTAGACGCTGTCCATCACTGGACACGATTCGTTCGGGATGAATTCTGTGTCAAGCACCCATGCATCGGTTATCATTAGTATTGAATAATATGAGAAAGGATATTAATTGAAAGGGCAACGTTTCCGCTACTTCCGGAAACTCCCTCGAAATCCCTTGAGGACATCACATATAATAGAAATACTGCTTGTACGCTTCAGAAGGATCAAGTCCTTCCTCTGAAATTACATTCCCTACTTTTCGGGGGACTTTCAGTGTGATTGGCTCTTTCACTGCAAAATCAGAGGTATTCCAGTCAAGTTTCGTTAGGAACAAGACCTCTTCACAGATCGTCTTGTAATCACTCTCAGCTTGAATATCTGGTCTGATCTCAATCGGTTCTGGAATGTTGCTCCCCTCATAAGTCGCCACCTCAGGGACATACCCTGTAGTGTAAAGATAATGGACGTCATCGTTTGGAACTGAAAACAACGTCCCTCTGAGTGGGGGGAAATCACCATCAGGGAATAATCTCACACCAGTTCCACGCGTTCTGATGTGAACATAGTCATGCAATCTGACTGCTTCGCCGCCAGACAAGAACCCTTCTCTTTCATCCTCCCAAAATGAGGACGATTTGTGAATTACTAACCGTTCTGGAACAGCCCCTCGATTCCGCTTCCGATAGTAGTCCACAATCTGCTTTGCTATCGCTTCAGCACCTTCTTTTGAGACGTGGGGCTGGCCATTCTCATCCGTTGAAATGTCGTTTAATGGCTCGCTTTGGATCACATTGTAATCTTTTCTAGCAAACACGTGGGCAAGTGCAGCACGCACAACGTTTCCGTTGCTATTTTTATTTCGGTAAAAAGATAGCCCTGCGTAGCAAGTGCCGTGATCCATTTTTTTCGTTTTCCAAGGGTGGCCACGTTGAGCCTTGTACAAAAGCCCTAAACTGAGATTCCACGCTTTTGTAGCTCTGTCGTGATCCCTTCGTATATCTAGGGTATCTGGTTTAATCAGTTGAGTAGGGATGTTGTTTTTCATCCCGGATATTTTGATCTGGCTATGGAGGTTCTTACCATCTACAATTACGTCACTGTGCTCTCCGTCCCGTAAACCGTCCATTATTTTATCCGGGATACAAACTACAATTACATCTGGTTGAGGGTCATCATCGGATAACCAGCTGATCTCGCTCTTAACCAACTCTATAAACTCTTGAAATTGTTTTTTCTTGTGCTGTGTGCTTTTATAGATCTGATTTCTCCGTTTGTGATTCGGTATCGCCAGCGGTCTGGAAACGCGATGGAGGTGTTCAGATTCGATCGGGAGTTCAACCCGGGAAACGGAATCCGCCAAGGTCGGATTTTTTCATCTGTTTCGTCCGGATGAATGACCCCTCCCCAATCAAGGAACATATCATTCAGAAGTCGAATTGAATTTGAATCACCAATTGCAGCAACGTTGATGGCTTGATGTTCGTTGTTGATTAGTCGAGGGCCGTGTTCCATTAGTCCACGCTTAGGAGATACATCTGAACCACCATGGAAATGAATCTCAGGTTCGTCTAAGCGAGTAATTCTAAAGCCATTTTCACTAGCCATAATTCTCCTCTGTGTCAGAAACCACTGTTAATTGATCTTGAACAAGTTTATTTCTCTCATCGCCGGTTTTCGGTGGTCGAGCGCCTTCTAAGGCAAGATCGTCTACCCGTGATATTTGGATATCTCTCAAGTTTGTGCACAATTCGAAACGGAGTAATGACTCTTCTAAAGCAAGCTTAGAAAGCCATATTTTTACAGTGCTGCTTTTTCGATCATTTTGAGGGAAATTGCCTGGGTTGAACCGGTCAGAAAGATACTTTTTCCGACTTCCGGAAACCAATTTTTTCCCATCCTTTGTGAATTCCTCAGTAGGGTATAACCCCACGAAATATTTATTATCAAAACACTTCACGAACAACACAACCGATCGGTGCCGCACTTCACCTGTGTCAAGGGTCTTTGCAACCCATTTTCCCTCCGATTTGAGGTCACCGGTACCTTCGTGGCGCATAAATATCCGAGTATCCCGCCGTTCCCGGTTCACTTCGGCACCAACTTTATTGGCAATTGTCGTAATGACACCCCGAACCAATACTTTTGAGATGTTCACTTCCTGTTCTGATGGAGGGTCTGTAGCAAATTCTCGGAATGAGAGTAACTCATAATCCTCCTTATCGAACATTTTGCTGCTTTCAGGATCAAGTTCGTCGGGGTCGATTAGGCTGTATATATAATTACTGTGAAAATGAATTGGGCGGACATTGTGTTGTTTGACAGAATAGAACTGTCTCGTAGTGAGTCCATCTGTAGCGGGGATCTTATACAACTGCTCCGGAAGCTTTGATACTTGTAATAGGTTTGTCTTGTGGTTCCCTGGTTCTCCAACTGCTTTGTAATTAATTGAGTACGGATTGTACTCGTACTCTCCTGTTTCACCGATACGGTTGTTAATTCTCTTGAGATCCCCAATCTCGTAATCAATCCAGATGTAAGAATTCTCCAAGAACCGTTTGAACCCACTGGGTTTGTGCTTCTGTAAAAAAACCCGGGTTTCACCCTTCGACTTTTGTTTCATCTTTTCGAAAAACGACTCAACTTCATCGTCTTTCACTCTTCCAAACAGATCTGTCCATAGCTGTGGGTTTGACGACTTTGAGGTGTAGAGGTGAAATTCATAACCGCGGTAAGCTCCTTCCTCCCACTGATAGAACCTCTCAGCAAAATCTACGACATAATCATTTGGACTGAGCCCTGGTTTGTTCGAGGAGCGATACTTTGATTCAGCAACTATTCGTGCTCGATTTCCTGCCTTCGGAATGAAAACTAAGTCTTCTCCTTCGCCTGAATCTTCTGCTCGGGAATCAAGAAAATAACCCCTGTGCTCGACGAATTCAATAACTGCATCGCTGTAGTCGCTACCTTTCTGCGATGCGGTTTCACGTTGGTTCCCTTGACGAACTGGCACACACAAAATAAATTACCAGCCGAACTTAAACCTAAGCCAAATAACAGCATAAATTTCCCCACGTAATTAAACGCTGTCAGTTTTAAACTAGGACAATGACAGATGCCCAACTACAGTATATAATTACCAAACTGAAATACAAGCACCAATATAAGTCTCTTCCAGATAAAGCAATTCACAAACTCTCATATTTGGTATACATAAAGTCACTCGACCGCGGGGCAACGATAGAAATACCATATTTTTGGTACCGGTATGGTGTAGTAACCCAACAAAGCGCTTCAGAAACCAGCCCTCAGTCACCCAATTTGAATTCAGAAGACAAGAAAATCATCAGCAACGTCTGCGATACGGTACTATCGGCATATTACAATTCCTCTCTGAAAACAATCACAGATCAAACGTACGAAGATGCGCCATATGAGATCTTCCCCGAGTGGCGAGAATTAGATAAACAACTGAGCAAGGTACAAAAAAAGTACAACCCGTTCTTCGACAATACTCCAATCAGAGAAGAAATTGAGGACAAAATCAATCGAGTTCACGAGGCATTCCCCAATGACTCGTTTCCAGAATACGAGAGCGACCTTGCAATGTGGTATTTTACGATGATTCGTGAACTCGACATGGGACTTGAAAACGTAGATCGGTTACAAAAAGTCAATACGACCTTCTGGGGGATCTTCACGCTCGGTGCCGCACAACAACAGCACCCCAATATGACTGAACAGGAGGTGTTAGGCTCACTTGGGCTCCAATCGTTCAAATCTGAACGCAATAGACGTAGAAAGAAATTGAGTAGGCTTGAACGCGAATCCCTCAATAATCGTTTTGAGGAAGGAAGTGGTGGGCTAAATCAGGTGACTGATTCCATGATCGAACCCATTCTGGAGTCTTTTTAAATAAAATGGCTCGGAAACTTTTCGTTGACACAAATGTACTGCTAGGACTCACATTCTACAGCGACAGGTGGTTTCAAGAGGCTCGTCCCATCCTAGATAATAATCACGAGATTCACGTCAGCGATCTTGTGGTGTATGAGTATTGTTGCAGCGATCAGCGGTTCAGAGATCCTCCAGTAGACCCGGAACAGCTCGACATTGACTGGTCGAAAAATCAAGGTTTAGTCGGACACATCCGCAATCGACTATCGAAGCCATACCGTAATTATCGCAGCACAATCCGCCACACCCCTGCTTCTGAACTCACACTAGAAAAAGCCATTGATGAGTTTATCAATGCGTTTGTGATCAGAGAGCAAGCAGAACCACAAATCCGTGGTGAATTTGAGCGTGAATTCAAAGGCAAAGCCGTTACTTCTCAGTATATAAACGAGTTCGCTTCTGAACTCATAGACAAGATCCTCCAAGCTACACTCGTGATGAAAGAGATCTTGTCTGTTCGGTCAACCATGCACAGCTCTACATATCATATTGCGGATGACATACGGCGAAAATGGAAAGACTTCCCTACGAATCCACCTGCTGAGCCTGATCTCTCTATTGTTATTGACGCAACGAACATAATCGAGGAGAACCAAGTTGACACGATCCTCTCTGGTGATTCAGACATACTCTCGTTGCAGAAGATTGCGAACGAATACTTCCATTTCGATATACTCTCTATGCAAGACGAGTACTCCACGAGCGCATAGATTGTTTGTTGATCTTCCTGTGGTAGCAGAATAATTAACGGTTTGGTGTTGTGAGTCCTGACCAAACTGTTTTGAGTTGTAGACTTAGCGGATTTTCCTGATGGTATACGACTGAATTCCTCTTTCAAAGATGGTTAACGGCGTCTCCGCCAATATATTCGATGTATCGTGGTTTGTAGAAATTTAAATAAGAAATCTGTGGGGCTTGGAGAACAGAGTTAAGTTGCGAATGACACAGAATGTTCATGACCTATTTTCACAGAGAAATGCTGGGATATGATCTATGGGGTATTGTTCGAGGTTGAACAATAGATCGTTGGATGCCGAATGTAGCCGATTCGGTGTTAATACGATTACAAAGATTGAGGTGCGTGTTCTATCCGGCTACGCACCCATTACAGGGTACTATTATCGACAGAGATCATTTCGGATGTACTCTATACGATATGCATCCAATTACACTACATCTCCCGACGGACCTACTTTCAGAACTTGATGAAGAGGCGGATGAAGCTGGGTTCAGTAGCCGATCCGAATACATTCGACACCTTCTACAGAATAGGAAGGACGCTAGTGAACTGTTTTCATCCGAAAGTGGATCAACCACATCCGAACACGACTCCGGTACAGATGTAGTCGACACGGTCGACAAACTCAGTGGCGATCTTACTGCAATGGAAAATCGTGTCGACGCGCTTGAAGAGAGAGTCGGGCAGATTCAGTCAGAGATGACTCAGAGGGTCGACAAACCAGAGGAATCAGACACTACAGAGACCGCAGCATCAGACGACGAATCACAGGCTGAGAGACCTGAAGTTGAAAACACCGCGCACGCACACGACCTCGATACATTGAACGAGTGGCTCCAGACAGATGGGCCGGACAGCGACAACGCACAAGCTGTCATTCGGGATGCTACTCGTATCCTCGTCGATCAAGGGCCACTGAGTGCGAGTGAGCTGAGAGAATAACTATTCGACCTTCATCCAGACGCCTACACTTCTGCCGACACCCTCTGGAAGTCGACTGTCCAGCGATTGTATGAAGATGCTCCTAGTTTCTCGAAACCAAAATACGGAACATACGGATTTAGCCCTGAGTAAATCGGCTCATTAGTGTATTAGAGAACTAATCAAACTATTAGGGATAACAACACTCGGACAAACGTATATGATTTCTACAACTCCCGGCGGAGAACCTCAACCAGAACAAGAAGGGAGGGAGTGGTCTCTCGGGCGTAGCATTACCCGTAACCCAGTATTACACACATTAGTGTTTATGACCGTCATATCACTCTTCTCATGGTCAGTAATTCCTGGGCGTATTCCAGAAACGTTCGTTGCTTCTCCACCAATTGGCGAGCCCTGGTACGAACTACTGCTAGCGAATTATTCTCATTTGAACTCTGCACACCTATTTTCAAATGCACTTATTATCGCAATCGCTGGCGGGATCATCTCGATCTCTTCATCCATGCTTCGATTCCATGCCTTCTTTATCATCACGGGGGTCACATCGATTGTTGCTCAAGTGGTGTTCAGTAGTAACCTTCGGATACCCGCTATCTGTGCTGGGATCAAGTGGTGCGGGATTTGCGTTAATTGGATACTTGATAACTTCAAATCCAGTTTCGATATCAGTGTTGAGGATCACCAGCACGCGCGTAGTTGCAATACTACTGTTATTCGTGGGTGGGATAGTGACTATTCTGTATAGTGCCCCAGGGAGTGCGATACTCTCGCATTTTGTTGGTGTATTACTCGGATTGGTTGCTGGACGCCTTCGATTACTTAAATCAAAATAATTGGGTGTGTTCAAATACGTAGATAGTAAATTTGTTGGAATATATGAGACTGCGAGTGCAAATCTTGCGTTGGAGAGCTTCTCGGCCTATCACCGGATATAGCAGTGTAACACGCACAGATATTTAAATAAACAAGAGTTTGGTAGATGACATGGGACGCATTATACTCGATACAAAATTCTGGATACATATGAAGGATAACCCAGATGAATTCAAACGGTTCTATACCCGTGTCAATGGAAACAATGAGATAGAGGTATTGTTTACATATAGTAATTTTATGGACCTGATCAAACGTGACGAGCAGGACGCAATAGCTAAAGTTGTTGCTAATACTGCTGATTCATATCTACCGCCACTGCCAGATGACGGAAAAGAGTATCCAGTTACAGAAAATCCGATAGGCTTGATTCCAGATTCGACCTCTCAGCAAGAGCTAAGAGATCTAACTGCCAGCTACAACAAGGAAGTAACGCTTCGGACCATGTTCAGACACCTGGATTTCAACCCACCGAGCTACGATTTCGGCGATCAATTGCACAAATATCGATCAATAGTAGACGAACATGGAATTGAAGGTCTGAAGGCGATAGCATTTGAAGACTATCTTGAAATTGGTGATGACAATAAGTATCATCTTGATCAAAATAATATTGATATTATTGAATTCGTTAGAAATATATCGCTTGTATACCGGATTGATAAATTAGATCCAAATGAAAACCCAAAACCGAACGACATGAATGACCTTGCACTGTGCGCTAGTGCAATTATCTGTGAGTGCTCTATCTTCGCCATTGAGGAAAAGTGGGTAAATGTTGGAATAGTTGGCAATATGATTAGCGATCTCCTCAATGAACAGTCAATGAATGTGGTAACTAGTTATGAGGGGTTACTACAAGCAATCGAATCACATTAGATCCGATCTCGACATATGGTGCTCTAAATTTAATTAACCCCGCAAATTTCAACAGAGTCAAATAATTGGTTTTTAGTTCAGTTGCTGTTACATCGTAATATGGAATGTCCCCATTGTGGTGAGTGCTTGACACTCATTGAAGAAGACGATACGGTAACAAAAACAGGGGATTCTAATTCTGGATTTTCGATCTCGTTCTCTCCTTTCCTTCCGTTTCTCGACAGACTATGGTAATCAGTATCATTTTGATTTTTGCTGTAGGTGGTATCCTTGGTGCAGTGTATACGGGTGCGGTTAGTACCGGTGATATACGAGAAGTGGTCTCAGGGATTTCTGACACGACATCTGGGATTGTAAATGACCGTGTGACGACTCCTGCTGATGAATTAGTGATTCAAATCGACCAGTTGGATTTAGGCTGGCGGGTTACTAGTAGCGGTGAGGGCCAAGCAGCGTTATTTTTGACGCCTGTCTCTTCTCAGGATGTCCCGCGTAGTGCGTATAGTACCGTGTTTGAGAAAGAAGAGACGAGTGAGCGGCTTGTTTCGACAGCTGCGGTAATGAACTCTTCCGATGAGGCAAGTAGCCAATATGATGCGTACATGAGCAATGTGAGTGCAGAGTACAGCACTGAGAATGTTGATGTCGGTGAGAGGGGACTGGTGTATACAGACGGTAGATCAACAGTAGTCGTGTTCTATGAACAGAACGTGTTTGGGGTTGTTACACATATGACGGAAACAAATGGGCTAGATGTCAATCAGACGATGGAGTATACTGAATTGATGTCTGAAAACATTGAGTAGCGAGTCCGTTTTACTCCTATATAACTGAGAGCCACTTATTTCAGCCTATATTCGGAAGTTTCGGAAGCTACCCACTTCCGTTTAATATCTTGTAGCCGGATAGAATACGTATGATTACAGACGCGAGGGTGCTACAGCCCGAATTTGTCCCCAGCGACGTGAAGCACAGATCGGCAGAGGTGAGCCATCTTTCTGATACCCTTCGCCCAATCGTCGACGGCGAGCGGGCAACTAATTCGCTGTTGTATGGACCCTCGGGAGCCGGGAAAACATGTATCGCTTAATTTACTATCGAACAGCTCCGAGAGAACGTGGTCGACCTCAATTACCAGTACGTGAACTGTTGGGAAGATCACACCCGATTCAAGACGCTCTACAGGCTCTTGGACGGTATCGAGAGCACGTTCGATATCCATCGGCAGAAGACGACTGACAAACTCACCAAACATCAGCAGGTCCTCTACGAGACAATAAAAGAGAAAAGCGAAATCGGGGCGGGCGACCTCTACGATGCCTACTGTGAGGATGTCGACGATCCGAAGACCCGTCGGACGATGCGGAATCACCTCTCGAAACTTGAACAGTACAATCTCATATTTGCCAGTGGGAAGACGAAGGCTCGAACATACCAGCCTTACTCCTGATGGCGATTAGTGTAATGTTCTAAATAGAAACGGTGCTATAGAGGAATTTCTGTCTACGAAACCTCATCGAAGCTAAGTCAAAGAAATTGAATTAATGAACTCAGTGAACCATTCGGACTATTCGTTAGCGAGTTTATCGAATAGATCCCTGTGTTCGTCGATGAACTGGTCTGCGAACTCCTCGGCCCGAGAGAGCTCATTGTCGGCGTCAGTAGAGGTTTTGGTGTGTTCCATGGTTCAGTGATTGCTTATCAAGATATATTATTGTTTCCGTAATTTCTGACCCCCTTAGACACGGTTCAATTTGGTCAATATGATCCTGAGATCAAGCAGATATACTGTGCTCTACTTAGAGGATCAATGCAACACTGGATAACGGGAGGGCATCAGTAGTAATATTTAACAGCAAGCAGACATGGATCAAATAAACCGTCGAACCGCGATCAAATTAGCAGTTAGTAGAACAACGGTTGTCGGGTTAGCTGGCTGCACTGATACCGGAATAGTTCTTTTTTGCGTGGAACTTCGATGCCGCTCCTAAGCACTCATCACACCACATTGTAAGTGGAATTATACAGTCTTCCCCACAAAGCCAGTCATCCACGGTAATATCTACCATAACCGATTCTCCAATCATTTCTTCCTCAGTTAATTTTTCTTTACATCCCGGTGGTTTGTGAAGATGGTATGGCCCATTAGATGTGATTTTTATTAAATACCACGGTGGATTCGGAGGTGATTCTGTCATTATTAGTTGCTTAAGACGGTGGGGGAACTTCAGCATCTGTGAGTCGGTGAATAAGTTCTGACCCGTCAACCAATAATATCTCAGAGCCAAAGTCACGAGCATAATCTTTCGCGGTCTTAGCAAACGATGAACTTGTTACAACAACGATCTCGTCTGCTGTTCCCATTGCCAGCGTGCTTGCGAGTTTTTGAAGAGGTTCCCGTCCGACACGGTTCCCCTCGGCAAATTGCTTGACCTGTATTGCAAGTTTCGTGTTGTCGTTATCTGCATAAACATCAACTCCAAGGTCACGCGTTCCGTCTGTGACTGCTACATTGTAGCCTTCCGCCTCAAACAGAGCACCAACCAGTTCCTCAAACTCTTGCCAATTAAATTCATACAGGTCTTCTTTTTCCCAGTAATTATCCAGCATCCGCTCACGGTGTTTGTCAAGCGGCTTGAGTCGCTGAGGATATCTTTCTTCAAGAGCCTGCGTGATTTCAGACTTCCATTGGTCTACATCCACCGTCGGATGCTTCTGGTTCTCCTCAACGAATTCAGCGAGGGTTTTTGCCGTCGTAATCAGGTCCAGATTGTTAGAAATCTCTTCTTCTGTTAGTGATTGTGACTTGAGACTATCGAGGATTTCAGTACGAATTTCTCTACTTGTGGGGAGTAACAAGTCCTGTTCCACCGTTTCGAGTTGAGACAACAAGGGAATAACATCATTGATGAGGTTAGTACGGGAAATTGTCTCTTCTGGCGATTCTATAGGCTTATTTGACTGCAAAATATCGCGTAATTCTTTTATGATTGAATCGTCCAAATTATCTTCTTGATCAAGCCGATGTAATACATTGACGAATCTGACATATGCATCGACAGAATTTTTCGTATGTTGGGTATAGTTCTCTGATAAAATTCGGTCAGCGAAGTTGAGGATATCCTGTGTCTCATAGGTCTCTTCTGGGTTACTTACGTGGATGTCAAATAGTCGTTTTATTTGATTGAATTTGTCGAGTGTTGTTTCTATATCCTCAGCGTCATCTATAGACGACAACTCATTATCCACAGTTACCTGTAGTTCGCCGTACAACTCCGTATCTTGGTTACCTCGTAGAGTATGGTAGGCATCCATAGCACCGACGTAAGCCTCAACAAGGTCAACGAGTATTTTAATCCGGCCAATCTTATCCGCTAACTTGTCAATAGTATTTGGGATTGGAGGAATGAGTTCTCGTTCCTTGAGATGGCTTTCTAATTTATTCTCGTCAACGAGTTTAGAATATCGGTGATAGTAGTCAAATGCGATAGAGAGCCGCCCAACATCTATTTCGAGGGACTGCTTGGAGTCATATGAAAATGGGTCAAGATCTGTAATAAGTGAACGAAGATTATCTTGTGATAAGGTAGTAGAAATATTCATGTCTAATCTGATATATTTATTGTATGCTTCTGCTGATGTCGTAAGATACGATAGTCTCTCTTCAACCGGCTTAGGTGAAGAATAGAGGTACTTCAACCGATGAGTCGATGGAATATCTGTCTCAGAGACTGTAATTAAATCTCCCATATATGATATTATTCTACAATATTCTTGCTCGACAGATTTTATATTTTCAGTTAAATTCTCATGTGTGGCATTTTTTCGATAATATTTAACGCCATACCAAGTGGCAACCGTTATAACGGTTACAAGTGTTAATGGCCAAACAGTAAGTAGAAAATCCAACACAAATAGAATTGCCTGTATAATAAGAGCAAGTAAAAATACGACAATTAGAATTGCGAGAATAATATGCCACATTATACGATACTGTGTGTCAATTAGAAGCAATCATAATTAGTATTTTTTATTCGTTCCCCCGGTCACTGGTCAAGCATCGCAGAAAATCCGCGTGCGGGTGAGACTCGTTAACTCATAGTCGGGCGGGTCAGTCGTCGCCCAGCCGGGCAACCTTGCCCACGTCATTTGAGGAGACGGAAACCTGTCCGAATGGAGGGCCGTACTATGAAGGCTTTGTATGGAGTCGTCGTTGACTAGAACTGTAATAAGAATATGCTGCATGCGCGCCCTATATTCAGCCGAAGTCTAAAACCCATCATTGATTGAGCATTTCAATAGAGCCGATTTTATATCATCGTCTCGTCAATTGGTACGTAGATCGGTTCATCATATACTAGTTGATACAGTTCGTTCAGTGTGTCTGTGACATACCCGAAGTCGTCTGTGTCGTCTAAGAATGTGACAAAGAAGCGTTCATCAACGTCATGAACCAAATCCCTCCTAACCCTTCCAATACGTCGTATTCCGTCTCTGGTATCATCGCTAATGATATCAGCTTGGTTAAGCAAATCTGCGCGAGCATTGTAGTTTTGTACTTGACTAAGCAGCGTCTTTGAGACAGACTCATCCAAATCTTCGCGTACTATTTTCGGCACTAATCGCTCAATCAGATCTTTCATCGTCTCAAAGGCCAATGAGTATAAAGCCAGATAGGTATTTCCGACAGAGTACCGTCCAGCCTTGTCTGCTAACTCTCTCCTATATTCTTTATCGTTGCTCAGTTCGCCCAATTCAAAGAGATTTTTTGTTCGATCTTCATATGTCTCTTGAGCATCGCGTAGTAAGCGGTCGACTCGGATCAGACTCAAGAAGTGATACTCGTGATGTTCAATCTTCTCCTTGTCTGCATATATGAGATACTCAACAGAGAGACTTTCTATTAACTCTGCTCGTGCATTAGAATTGTCTCGTTTTTCATGGGGTGTCTTTTCCAGTATTGTGAATACATACTCCTGAATGGTCATATCTTCGTCCGGATTAGGATTAGTCATATCTATTCATATTATCAGCCAGCCATGTGAATGTTCCAATCGAAGGCATCGTCACCAGATTATGATCATACATCCTTGGCTGATAGGACGAGAAGAGTCCAGACTTTCGGAAACTACCCTCTAACCGTCTTAAGTCCTCCCCAGAACAGCCTCGTATGGGAAATCTTGACCCAGTAGCATTCGATATCGAAACCAGCGGGCTCGGAGAGGATGCAGTCATTACTGTCGCTGGTATCGCTCACGAACTCGGTGAGGTTGTCATATTGAACACCGCTAGCCGAGAGGCAAGCGGCTCACGGCTAGAACAAACGCTTGTACAAGAGTCCGTTGGGTGCATTGAAGTGATCGTCACAGAGAGTGAGGAGGCTCTGCTGGAAGTGTTAACGACCATTGCCCGTAATCGACTTAATGATGATACACGTTACCTGACGGCCTACAATGGTGAGGCCTGAAAGGGTGGGTTCGATCTGCCGTTCCTTCGGACAGCATGTATCTCTCACGACGTCGACTGGCCGTTTCCGAATATAGCCTATGCAGAGGTGTTCGAGTTCGTTGATCGGTTTGATACACACGATGAGAAGGGTCTGGTTGGCGTCTACGACAAGCTGATTGGTAAAGCGAGTTGTGATCCATTCGACGACAGCAAGGAGGCCGTTGACGCCTTCGAGGACGGTGAATGGGAGTCCCTGTTACTACACAACTTAGCCGACATTCAGCGAACACTCCAATTGGCAATCCTCGCTGAAAGGTACGTCCCTCGGTCAGATTTCAAGATGAAAAATCTCTCTCCACCAAATTAGTCCACGTCCCATCTATCGAGATCTGGATTTTTAAAAACATCCTCGGCCATTTGAAAAGTAATGAAATTAACAACATCTAATCGAACGTCGTCTCCTGGATAGGTCTCTGGAGATTTCAGCTCATCCTTAATTGAATATCTGTTGTTTGGACCTTGCTTGGAATAAAACGCACCAACTTCTTCGATCCAGTCTTCTATTTCATCCAACCCGGTATTCAGTTCTCTCTGAGACCGAAGATATGTTTGATACGTCTCGTCTAACCCCATGCTCTCCAATGCAGTACGATATACCCTTCCAGTTTGGCTGAGAAAGTACCGCTTCGCATTTCCATAATCGTCTGTGGACCTGCTTGCTTCCAAAAGCTGTAGGTTGACTGCTTCTTTAATCCGTTTTGAAACAGTGGCGCGACTTATATGAGTTTTAGATTCAAATTCAGTATGAAGTGTCCCATTGAGGTCGTCAATAGTTAATATAATTGCCATACCTCCTCCGTGGTTTAGAAAATTAATAATACAATTTTGGTGGGTTGTCATCGATATGATCTAAGATGAGGGGTCGTGTATAACTTATATCTATAACGAAGATGCGGAACCCACCTCAAGGCAGCCCAATGCGGTCAGCGTGAGGTGAGGCCCCGTGAGTAGCGTCGTAGAGCGTGGCCTATCGTCGATTGGTCTACAGGCCCGAGACGTACTCACCCAGTCGACAGAGTGGCCTGAATTGTGTAGAGAGCTTGATGTAAGTCGGTACCGTCGGGATGACAACCACGCAGGGTGGCATACGTCGACACCGTTCGAGCCGATGTTCTTAGCCTACCTGTACGCGAGAGTCGAGGAAAACCCCCTGTCGACGCTTCCGGAACAGCTGGAACAGAACCCGGAGCTTGCAGAGACGTTCGGCTTCGATCCCGACGACCTCCCTTCCGAAAGCACGTTCAGGCCGTGTCGACTGAAAAACCGATTCGTGCAGTTAGAGACGGAGACTAACGTAGCGGTCCAAGAGATCAGATTATTGGCCGCCGAGTGTGGTTCCCCAATCGGTAGCAACCTCAATTCTGTATGCAAGTCAGGTGACGACACGCTGGAAAACCCGTCGAAGCGAACGATCAACCGCTTGCTTCGCGGTAAGAGTAAGGAAGTCCTTGATGAGCTACAGATGGTCGCGTTCCCGACTATTGATCTACCACGCCCCGATGGTCCGACCTACGACAGTGACGATCTCCTGATTCTGGAATCCGTCGCTGCGATGAACCGGGAGGCCGCCAACGGTAGTGGCGAGACACTGGGTAACAAAATGAACCCCAACCCGGAAATAAACGATCCGTTCTATGAAGACGGTCCATCGGGGGAAACACTGATTGAATCGGTCAAGCAGATGTCCGTCTCCGAGATAACCGAGACAGTCAACAACGCTCTTGAAAAGACGTACACGCGGGCGAAGCCTACGCTCAAGGAACTTGGCCAGTCCTACAATGTCCTGTTGGCAATCGACATGACCTACGTGGCGTATTGGGGCGAAACAGAGGGGTTAGAGTGGTTACAGGGTGCGCCTGACGACAAGGAGTATCGGTGGTGTCACAAGTTCGCTACAGCCATCATCGTCGGCGAGAACACCCATTTCACGGTCGGTGTTCAGCCGCTCGGAAGCGTCGAGTACGCCGACAACGGGGCGTATCCCGGAGATACTGAACAGTCGTACCATTGTGGCGATGTGGTTCGTCGACTGGTAGATCGGGCCAACAAGTACGTCGACATCCACACGGTGTACGCAGATCGAGAGTTCTACGCCGCCGATGTTCTCTACACGCTGGAAGACGCCGGAGTGCATTACGTTATCCCAGCTCCCAAGCGAAAGCGGTTGAAGCAGAAGTGTGGTAGTTTCGACGCAATCAAGAGCGGATTTGAGGACGACGACCGGGACGTACAGATGTACGTTGAGGAAGACTACCCGATTCACGGGCAGGTGAAGGATCAAGTGAGCAACACCCGTGTCAGAACGAATCTGGTGTTGTTGCCACCGGACGAAGACACCGACGCTGTTGCAGGCCCACAACCATTCGTAACGAATCTTGCAGTGAGCGACGAGCTACGGATCGATCGGCGTGAGACGGTCCGGAAGATCGAACGCTACAGCAACCGAGCAACTATCGAGAATAGCTACTCATCGATCAAGCAGTGTGCCGCATGGACGACTTCAAAAGCGTTCGAGGTCCGATGGTTCCATTTTGCCTTCGCTTGCGTGATTTACAACCTGTGGCTGTTGGTGGACTTTCTGACGCAGGAGCGTATCGGCGTGATCGAGACACGAACGAAGTCACGAATCAAGCTCAAGCGGTTCTTGGAGATGCTTGATCGGGTGTTGATACCCGACAGGTAACGTCCGTTTCGGGTCAGCTCGTCGGGAGAGACACCTTTTCGCTGTTACGTAGTTTTCACTGTCTGTCTTTCTGTATCTAACAACGACGGTCAGAGAGGCTGATTTTCAACCTGATTTACCCCTCATTTACTGATAACACTGCCGAGAAAGTTGCTACCTCGTGAACGTGAGAGCTGCCATTCGGATCTTCACGTCCGAATTTCTGTATTGTTATATTTGGTTTATCAAATTGGGGCAGATCACTATTCGTCTAAATTTGGCTATTACAGGAGCTCTAGTAGATGTTTTCGATCGCAAAAGTCCCTATTTCAGGCCACTTTGGATTAGGCGCATAATGCAGAGTGGATTTGGGAACGTCCACGCCGTACACGAAGCACGAACGATAGAAACCACATATTCGAACCGTTCAACAGGGAGTAATAGCACCGAAACCACCATCCACGTATTCTTAGAGTCCAGATCCGAATTAGATAATTATTT
>LFCJ01001397.1_pt1 | contig 16751 bp, 15 predicted proteins | sample 643141 | NCBI WGS metagenome assembly LFCJ01 (sample SAMN03766243, study PRJNA286221) | soda lake metagenome | biome: soda lake; feature: Kulunda steppe; material: water; isolation source: sample B1-Br-g2 brine of Lake Bitter-1 | place: Russia: Kulunda steppe | collected 2010-07 | reverse complement strand
TTCGTCGTCGGCAACGGCGACGACTTGCACATGTCCGTCGAATCGTCTATCTTCGACGGCAAACACATCACCGAAATGCTCAACGTGAGCCCGCTTTCGTACAACGCAATCGGCAACCACGAGTTCGATAACGGCCAAGAGAGCCTCGAGGAAAACATCGATCAAAGCGAGTTTACCTGGCTGGGTGCCAATGCGGTCGATACGTCGATCGACGACGTCGTCGGTGCCCAACAGGGGGCAAAGCGGTACGCCATCGAAGACGTCGACGGCGTCTCGATCGGCTTTACCGGGCTAGCACCGGAAGACACCCAGGAGGTCTCCTCGCCGGCCGAGGAGACGGAGTTTCTCGCCTACGCGGAGGCGATGGAGGCCGTCGTCACCGACATGCACGAGGATGGCGCGGATATCGTCGTCTTGCTCTCGCATATCTCGAGTTTCAACGCCGAAACGCTCGCCGAGGAGGTCGACGGCATCGACGTCATCGTCGGCGACCACGCCGCCCAGGTCTATGAGGAACCCGAAGAGATCAACGACACCATCCTCTCGTTTGTCGGCGACGAGTTCGACTACGTTGGCCAACTCGACTTCGAGGTCGAAAACGGCGAGGTCGTCGACTACACGTTCGAGAAACACGATCTGGTCGAACTGGTCGATGCCGGCGAGGTCGACCCCCACGACGAGATCGAATCCTTGCTGCTCGAGTACGAAGCCGAACTCGAGGACGAACTGGACGAGGTGATCGGCCAGACCGAGGTCGAACTCGACGTCAGAAACGATACCGTCCGGACCGAGGAGTCGAACTTCGGAAACTGGGTCACCGACGTCATGCGCGATGAGTACGATGCCGACGTGGCGATTCAAAACGGTGGCGGCATCCGCAGCGACGAGTTGTATCCCGACGGCGATATCACTCGCCGGATGGCCCAGGACATCTTCCCGTTCCCGAACAACACCGTCTTGCTCGAGGTACGTGGCGAGGCGATCACCGAGGCGATCGAACTGGGTGTCAGCACGGTCGAGGAAACTCACGGCCGGTTCCCACAGGTCAGTGGTCTCTCGTTCGTCTACGATCCCGACGCCGACCCCGAGAATCGTCTCGAGGAACTCACCGTCGACGGCGACGATATCGACCCCGAGGCAACCTACACGCTCGCGACGAACGACTTCGTCGCCGAGGGTGGCGACGGCTACGAGATGCTCGCCGACGGCGACGTGCTCCGGCCCCCCGAGGAGGGAACGCTGCTTTCGGCACTCGTTATCGAGGCTATCGAATCCCAGGAGACGATCGCACCGGAACTCGAGGGCCGGATCGAGACGGTCGAGTAAGCGCCGACTGCAGCGACTTTCGAGGGGTATACCAGATCCTCTATTGTGCTCACCCCCCAAAATCGGCCGTGAACACGCAGCTGTTTGGATGGATACTCGGCGCTCTCTTTTTGCTCGCACTCGGTGTGAGCGTCGCTGCGTTCGCCGCCGATCCGGGAGCAACCGAGCCCGAACCAGCCGAATTCGACGAGACGGTCTCAATCGGGCTCACACTCGAGGCCGAACGCGGACTCGAGGATGACGTCTTCTTGCCGAAAGTACAGGCGTTTTACTCCCAGTATGAGTACGTCGTCGGTTACTACGGGCCCGAGACGTTCGTCGAGGCCCACTCGGAGCCGGGCCATACGGATCAGTTCGGCTACCCGCTTTCGATCTACGTCGTCGACTACGGCGTAACCAACCTCGAGTTGACCGAGGAGGGGTATCCGACCGCGACACTGGAGTTTCATGAGGCACCGACCTGGATCGACGCCGAAGACGCCTGGTACGTCGTCGGAAGCGATGCACGCACTCCATCCGGCGAGACGATCCTTTCGTTTGCCAACCGGGCGGACGCAGAAGATGCTGCTGAGTCCTACGGCGGCGAGGTACGCGACTGGGACGGCGTCCTCGAGACCGAGGTCGATCGCGACGACGCAGCCGTCGTTCGCGACGCAGTCGACGACCACCAGATCGAAGCCGACGCACTTCGTGAGCAAGCCGGCGAACACGACGAGCGTCCCGTCTCGACGGTCGTCGGCGAGGATGCAGACACCGTCCAGGCCGGGATCGACGAGGCTCCCGCGAATACGACCGTTCTCGTTCCGGAGGGAACCTACGAGGAACCCCTCGAGATCGACCGGCCGATCACCCTCGCGGGGGAGGGCGAACCGACGATCCGCGGCGACGACAACGGCTCGGTTATCACGATCACCGAAGCCGACGCCGCCGTCCGGGATCTCACGATCGACGGCGTTGGTGACCTCGCTACCGGCGCAGAAACGGTGCCTGGCGAGGAGGGCGACGACTGGGACGACGAGTTCGAGACCCACTACACCGGCTCCGACGCCGGTGTCTCGGCGCACGTCGCCGAGGGCGTCTCCATAATGAACGTCTCGATCGACACCCCCTCGAACGGAATTATTCTCCGTCAGAGCCCCGACGCGGTCGTCCGAAACGTCACCGTCGACGGCAACGAGGTGTCAGCTGAGGGCTTCGCCGGGGTGATGGCATTCGGCTCACCTGGCGTGATCGAGGACTCGACGATACTCGACGGCCAGGACGCCGTCTATTCTTACCGATCGGAGGGGATTGTCGTCCGCGGCAACGAGATCAGCGGGAACGTCCTGGGCATCCACCTGATGCACACCGACGGGGCGTTGCTTGCGAACAACGAGATTTCGTCGCTTGCTAACACCGGGATCTACATCATGACCGGCCCGGAAGGAAACGCGGTCGTCGACAACTACGTCTCCGATACCGATACCGGGATCTACGTCGGCGGCACTGACTCCTACACCGCAAACAACGTCGTTACCGACACCCAGACAGGGCTCTGGATGGACGCAACTCACTCCATTTACGAGAATAACCTACTGGCCGAAAACGCCGTCGGAGCCGACGAACGAGCGATGTTGCCGACCAACCGCGTCGTCGGAAACGACTTCGTCGACAACGACCGCCACGCTCGTGCCGGACCCGGACCCCTGCGCATCTGGACCGAAGACGGCCAGGGCAACTACTGGCAGGGCGCAATAAGCGTCTTAGACGGCGTCCCGCCGGAGCGAGCGTACACCCCGACCGACACCGTCGATCAACGACTCCACACGACCGACGGTGCAGCGACGCTTGCCCGTGCCCCCGCCGCCGACGCCCTCGCCGGCCTCGAGTCGTCGGTCTCGGGGATGCAACAGGGCAGCATCGTCGACCGCAACCCCGCGTGCGAACCGACTCACCCCGACCGACTCGAGGAACTCGACCTGATCGATTACGCTCCACCCTGCGACGACTTGTCTCATACATGACGACACACACTCGCCACCCACGCTCTCAGACGGATCAATCGACAACCGACACGGATACCGAGACCAACACGGAGACCCAACCCGACACACGCCCGTTGCTCGAGGCGACCAACGTGGCCGTCTCCTACGGCGATGTCGAGGTCCTCGAGTCAGTCTCGGCCACGATCGATCGTGGAACCGTCACGGCGTTGATCGGCCCCAACGGCACCGGTAAGACGACACTGTTGTGTACGCTTGCGGGTCTCTCGGCACCGACCGGCGGCACCGTCGAGTATCTGGGCCCCGAGACATCCCGTCAAATTGGCTATCTTCCCCAGCGGCCATCGTTTCGGCCCGGCTTTACCGTCCTCGAGACGCTCGAATTCTATGCCTCTCTCGTCGGCGAAGATCGCGAGAAAGCACTCGAACGCCTCGAACTCGTCGGGCTCGAGGCGGCGGCTGGCCGGCAGGTCGAGGCGCTTTCCGGCGGGATGACCAGGCTGGTCGGCATCGCTCAGGCGACTATCGGCGACCCGCCGGTGATCGTCCTCGACGAACCAGCCTCCGGGCTCGATCCAGGGATGCGAGGGCATGTCTTCGACATCGCCGGCGAACTCGCGGCCTCGGGAACCGCCGTCCTGTTGAGTTCACACGATCTCGGCCTCGTCGAACGAACCGCAGATCACGTGTTGTTGCTCGATGACGGCACGATCTGTCGGCGCGGCTCGCCGGCGACACTCCAGGAGACCCTCGAGGTCGACTCTCTCCGGGCTGTCTACGAGCAGTCGATCGCGGGTGATCTCCACACCGTCTCCGTTCGGGGTGAGCGTTCGTGAGCACCGCGACGAGCACCGACGTTCCGGGATCGACCACGAGCGACCGCGTTCGGAGCGTGTTCGTCCGGGAACTCAGGACCGTCGCCAGAACCCGGACCTTCCTGTTTCTTGGCCTCGTTCTCGTGATCGCGTTTCTCGGGCTCGCGTGGGTTGGCGGCGGGGCACGCGCCGGCTACGTTCCGACCATCGTCGATCTGCTGACGCCGATCGAACTTCTCGTTCCCATCGTCGCCATCGCTTTTGGCTATCGAGCAATCCTCGCCGACGGCAACCGTGGCGAACTCGACGTCTTCGAAACCTACCCGCTCGAGGCCCGAGAACTCGTCGCCGGTATCTACGCAGGGCGGGCGATTGGCCTGCTTGGGGCCGTCCTCATCCCGCTTGCGTACGTCGGTGCCCTCGTTGCCGTTGCTCGCGAGGACCCTTTCGGACGCTACGCCTCTCATGCCGGCGCGGACTCGCCGCTTTTGTTCGTCCGATTCGTCGTCGTGACAGCCCTGTTTGCCCTGGTCGTTCTCGCCGTTGCCCTCGCCATCTCGGCGCTTGCAAACACCACCCGGAGCGTCCTCGCGCTGGCTGTGGTTGCGCTCGTCGCCGTACTGGTCGGCCTGGACCTGGCGCTGATCTACGGGCTCGATGCTGGCATCGTGTCCGAGTCGATGCTGGCAGAGTCACTCGCGGTCAGTCCACTTAGCGCCTACCGCGGGCTCGTCTTCGAAACGATCGTCGTCACAGCCGCCGGCACCGGTCCACAGACCGCCACACCCCTCGCGAGTGTCCTCGGCTTGCTCGTCTGGGGAGTTGGCTCACTCGCCGTCGCCGTCTGGGCCGTCGGTCGGTAAGAAGCCGGCTGTCTTGCCCACTCGAGGAGCTGACGACTTACTCGAGAAACTCGACGAGTACAAGCGCGAAAACGATCAGGACGACCACCGTTCCAATCCCGATAGCCGCGTACGTCCACGGCGACGCACCCGCAAGCACTCCAGGGATAAGCTGTGGGAGCGATTCGTGTATCATACGTATCCTCAGTGGTCACCAGCGCAAGTAGCTATTGTCTCGGATCGATCCATCCTCATCAGTTCATGAGTGACATGATCAGTTCCGAGTCGACGTCCTCGTGGGCGTAGGTCTCGCCGCCGTGTGCATCGACAAACGTCGTCGCATCGTCGTCGTCGCTGAACCCGACGAGTGCACCCCCCATCGCTCCGTACACCTCGCTGTCTGCGACCTGCAGGAGATCCTCCGCCGGAGCGAACGCTTCTGCTTCCTCGTGGCTGGTGATCTCGGGTTCGTCGCTATCGTCGACATCGTAGTCGACGCTCGAGTAGTCGGTCAGGTAGACTGCGATTGGTTCGGCCGTCGATTCGTTTTCGAAGCTAAACGTATAGGTACAAAGCGCGCTGCAAAACTGGGCGGGTCTATCCTCGTCGCCCTCTAGCAACTCCGCTGGCTCGTCGTAGAACGCCTGTCCAACCGGGCCCGGATAGTCGGTGATTGCCATCGTACAGTGGTCACAGCGCTGGCCGTCTTCGATCGTTATAGGATCTGGAGCGTCTGTGTCCCCGTTTTCCTCTCCCAGACAGCCCGCAAGCACGCCGATGCCTCCAACTGCGGTTCCAGCCAGTACCGTTCGTCGCGTGAGTCGATCGGATTCCCACACCGAGTGTTCGACCATGTTCCCTGGTTTGGAGACCAATGGTATGACTGATTTGGTGCAATCGCCGAAACCCACCGACAAAGAGGCTGCGCTCAAACCGGATTCGACCCCGGAGTCTGTCGGCATGTCCAATTCAATATAGCCGTATACGATATATTATGGCCACCGAAGAGCCCTCACTGCCGCTCGAGCAAAAACGTCGGCGACACTCCCCTGTGGCGCTGTCTGGAGTGTGACGGGATGGGGACCTCGAGGATACCCTGCCCGAGAACTGCTCGTGTGGGGCCGAACGCGAGGAGTATACCACTGGAGTGAAGACTCACCGCGATTGGTGTCCTATGATGTCGGTGGGATCTGACAGGATGACGGACCGGCGATACCGATTTGTCTGTGCCGTGTCCACTCCCAGCTAGCATGGACATCGTCGTCTTCGGGGCCGGCAGTCTCGGCAGTCTCCTCGGGGGAGTGCTCGCGAGCGAACACGAGGTTACGCTCGTCGCTCGAGGCGACCACGCCGACGCCGTTCGAACCGATGGACTCACTATCGACGGGAAGTTCGACCGGGCGGTCTCACCGACCGTGACGACCGATGGCCGAAATCTCGAGGCCGATCTGGCACTCCTCACGGTCAAATCGTACGATACGCCCGAAGCCGTTTCTTGCCTCTCGACGGGGCAGTTTGAGGCCGTCTGCTCGCTTCAGAACGGAATGGGCAATGAAGAGCAGTTGGCTGCGACCCTCGAGGCCCCCGTTCTTGCGGGGACGGCGACCTACGGTGCGATCCGTCGCGAACCTGGAGTTGTCGAGTGTACCGGCCGCGGCCAACTCATCATCGGCCCACGCGACGGCGGCCGTTCCCAGCGTGCCGACCGAATCGGCAGGGCACTCGAACGTGGTGGTCTCGAGACGACCGTCACCGAGGAGATGCCCCGACGGCTGTGGCGCAAACTCGCGGTCAACGCAGCGATCAATCCCGTCACGGCGCTTGCCGACGTCGATAACGGAGCCATCCTCGAGGAACCTGCCGCCACGCTTGCTCGGGCTGCTGCTCGAGAGACGGCCTGTGTCGCCCGAGCCTGTGGCGTCTCGCTGTCCGACCGAGACGCCCTCGAGGCGACCGACCGCGTTGCCCGCGAAACGGCGGCGAATATCTCGTCGATGCGCCAGGATATGCTTGCAGGCCGGCGGACCGAAATCGACGCCATAAACGGCTATGTCGTCGACCAGGCCACAGCGGAGGGTGTCGCGGTGGCGACCAACCGAACGCTCACTGCGCTCGTGCGGTCGTGGGAACGCAGACTCGAGTGAGATTGGTTTGTGGTTACTCTGGGCCCAGAGCAGCAGGTTCACAGCGCTGTCGCGTTCCGTATTCGAACGGTTGTCCCAACCTTGTAAATCATATATCGCGATATAAAATTTGTTCAGCGATTTCGGATCGGCGCGAGAACGCGGTTCGAACACAGCGCGGCCGCTACTCGAGCAGTAGACGGGGAGACACCTCGAAAAAGCCAGTATCGAACGTTGACCGAGTTAGAACGGTGCTTCGGGACCTTCGTCTTCTTCACCGTCGTCGACGGTTTCGCCGGGGAAAGATGGACTCATACCGCCCATGTCGCCACCACCACCGCCACCGCCAGTGTGGGCGTTGACTTTGTTGATCTCGGGAATCTCTTTGACCATTCGGCTTTTGATCGCCTGGATGGTCATCGGCGAGATGCCACAGCCGCTGCAGGCACCGCCGAGTGCAATCGTGACCTCGCCGCTTTCGCGGTCGATGCCCTGAATCGCTGCACTGCCGCCGTGCATCTGAATCTGTGGAAAGTTCCGACGGAGGAAGTTCGTTATTCGCTCCTCTAGGTCGTCTCCATCCTGAGTTTCGGTGCTCATGGACACAGGTTGGGGGTCCGAGCCCCTAAAGCTTCCGTCAACCCATTCGGTGGCCCGTACGTCCGCCGATGGTCGGTCCATACTGCTGATACTACTGAACGGAACTATTGTGAAATTCTCGCCATCCCGGGGCGGCGAGAATCGGTTCCAACAGTATCAGGCGAAGCCGAATATCCGCCGGAGTTCGGTTTCGATTTCTTCGATGTGGGTCTCGAGGACCGACTCGAATCGGTCTTCCTCGACGATGACGCCCGAGAGTCGGCCATACGGATCGTCCGGAAGTTCGATTCGAAACACACCGTCGCCCTCGTAGAACGGTTCGCTTTCGTTTAACACCTGCTGGTCGATTGCGTGGACGAGTTCGGAATCGTAGCGGTCGTTCATCCGGTTGAAGGCGTTTTTATATGCCTGCTGGAGTTCGGGGAAGTAGTGGACGTATTTGTCCTCGAACTGTTCGGGATCGAAGTCGGCCATACTCGAGCGAACGGGTAGCGACGACAAAAGTCGGACGATTGAACCTGACCGGCCGACAACGGTATTATTAACGGACGATGCGTACGCAAGCGGAACTCCCACTCGCCGGACGCTCCCATCACCATCTGCATGCCTACTGATCAGCCACCCATCCCGCGAGAGGCGCTCCCGCCGGGATGGTGTCCGACCGAGCGTTGTGACGGTCGATTCGCCTACCGTCACAGCCAGCCACCGGTCGAAGTTATTGCGGATCGAACCGCGGCCGACCGGAGCCATCCGACGCTCGGACTGGGCTCGTGCTGGGAGTTGCACTGTCGGTACTTCCTCGGGGACCGATCGATTACCGATCTCGTTGGCCGCGTCTCGACCCGCGAGGCGGCCGTCGACGGTCTCCTCGAGTGTATGCACCGTATCCACGATCGGGTCGACGAATCGTCAGATCAGGTCGACGTGCTGTCGGTACTCGAGGAGCTGTCGTTTTCGGATATCGTGCCCGACCGCCAGTCGTCTTAGGTCGGACGCGTCGATTTCATATCGCGGTATACGATTTATAGGGTATTACAAACGGACTGCGCTCCGCTCAGCTACTTCACTCGAGCGCCGTGGGGACTGTGGCCCATTAGCTAAGAAAGTCGATGGTGACGATCGATATCAAGAAAGCTGGTCGCCGACGATTTTGTCGGCTCGCTCGAGAAACTCCGCTTTGGCGTCGTGTGGGATCGTCGCGCCGGCAGCGACGTCGTGGCCACCGCCGTCGCCGCCAACGGCTCGGGAAGCCTCGCCGAGGACGACAGAGAGGTCAAGTCCCTGTCGGACGAGGCTGTGGGTCCCGCGTGCGGAGACTTTGAGGTCGACTGCATCGGTCGACGCCGTGGCGTCATCGCTCTTTTCGGCAAAGGCGATGATCGGTTTCGACCGGCTCACACCCGCGTTCCCCATCGCCATGCCCGCGACGATGCCGACGATGGTCTCCCGAATTCGGTCTCCGGCGTCAAACCACTGGAGGTGGTCTTCGTCGGTGACCCCCTCTCGAGTCACGAGGTCGATTCCTTCAGAGAGGTTTCGCCGGTGGTTTCGAAGGAGCGTTCGGGCACGCTCGAGTGCGCCCTCGCGGTCACCGAGACAGACCGCCAGTCCGACGTCGGCCCGTTCGTAGCGGGCGGTGGCATTGAGCAGCGTCGAGAACTCGCTTGCGTCCCTGAGTTCGGTGCCAACTGGTTCACGCGCGAGAACGTAGCTGGTGCCGACGAGGCGGTCGATCTTTGAGGCCGGGACACCCCGGCTAACCGCCCGCTTGACGAGTGCGCTCGCGACCGTCTGTTTCTCCTCGCCGGTCAACTGCGCCCACGAGCGCCACTCGCCGTCGTCTACGGGCTCGAGGTCGAGTCCCTCGAGAAACCGTAACGCGCCGGCTTCGTCGCCCGAAATCCCCGGGATGTCGATATCGGTCGCGTACTCGAGCAGTTTCGGCAGTGGACGGGTCTGTTTGCCATACAGTGTGAGGTCGGTGCCGGTTTCTATCACCCCGGCTTCGACGCCCTCCTCGACGATCCCGCTGTTTGCCCCATGGAGTTTCCCGCCGGAGGCCTGCATGTCGCCGACAGCACCGACGACGGCCAGCGCGGCCAGATCGCGGTTGTCGGCTCGCGGGTTCGCACCCTGGGCGCTCACCCCGGTGGTCGTCCCGCCGTCGGTCACAACCGGCCCACACTCCGCAAGCGCCCGCGCGAGGACGTAACTCGTGCCCGCTCCCGACAGCTCGGAGGCCCCATCGATGCCAAACAGCAACGGGTTGAGGTGGTATTCGGTGTCGCGGTCGGCAGGCTGGTGGTGGTCTGCGATCACGGGCGTAAACGCCCCCTGGTCTTCGTACTCGCCGATGATGTCGAGTTGGCCGCTGCCGAAGTCGGTAAAGAGGACGGTATCGTACTCGGTGTTTGCAAGTTGGGCGATCGCCTCCTCGTCGAGTTGCTTTTCGAAGACAGTCTCGAACGGCAACTCGGCACGCTCGAGTGCCTGTGTGGCGATTGCGGCGCTCGTTAGCCCGTCGGCGTCGATGTGTGAAGCAAGGAGGACGCGGTCGGCCTCGAGAAGCTCCTCGGCGCAGGCGACGGCGCGGTCTGTGAGGTCGGGAACCGGCCCGGTCATCGGTCGGAGTTGGGTCGCCATCGGAGATAAACCTCCGGTCTCCGGTGTTGGCGTCACTGGTGGTGTTTTGGCTGCCCGAGAGCCATAACTGACTCTCACCTGTCGAGTGCCGCAACCGTCTCCTGAGCGAGTGCCTCGAACGTCGCCTCTTTCGGGACGATATCGACCTCGAGTCCCAGCGATCGTGCGGTTTCAGCCGTCGGCTCGCCAATGACGCCAACTGTCGCACTTTCGAGTCCTGCGAGCGCTTCCTCGCGGACCCCGCGTGCCTCGGCAGCCTCGAGGAAGTGTTCGACGGTCAGCGAGGAGGTGAAACAGGCTGCTGCGAGGTCGCCATTTGCGGCCAGTGTCGCCGATTTGCCACTTCCCTCGGGTCTAACCAGTCGGTAGAGGACCGTCTCGTGGACGTATGCACCCGCGGCGGTGAGTCCATCGAGTAAGACATCGCTGCCGTGGTCGCTGCGGGCGACCTCGAGTCGGGCTCCGTCGACGTCGTCTGCGAGTTCGTCGACGAGGCCACTCGAGGTGAACTCCTCGGGGACGATGTCGACGGTGTATCCTTTCTCGCGGAGGGCGTCTGCCGTCTTGGGGCCGATCGCACACACCGTCGCCTCGCCCGGCTGCCATACGTCCGAGACGAGTTCCACGCCGGTTTTGCTCGTGAGGACGACGTACTCGGCGTCGGTTCGCGGTGTCGTCTCGGTCGGCTCGACCGCGAGCATCGGATCGGCGATCGGGTCGACGCCGAGGTCCTCGAGCAACGCGGTGGCTGACTCGAGACGTTCGTCGTCGGGTCGAAAGACGGCAACGGTGGCTTGCTCGTTCATGATATCAGCTATCTTCGTCGGTGTCGCTGTAATCGTTTCTAAGGAAGTCGGCGAGCAGCTCACGAGTGGCTGCAACCTCGCCGATGACAGTCACTGCAGGTGGGGTGATCCCCACGTCGTCTCGGACGTCGACGATCGTCTCGAGGGTACCCATCGCGACCTGCTGGTTCGGCCACGTTGCGCGTTCGACGAGTGCAACGGGCGTCTCGGGGTCCATCCCGGTCTCGAGCAAGACGCCGGTATAATCCGGGAGCCGGTTGACGCCCATCAGGACGACGATGGTGCCGTCAGTCTCGGCGAGGGCCTCCCAGTTGACCGCGGATTCTGCCTTCGTGGGGTCTTCGTGGCCGGTCACGAACGAGACCGAAGAGGCGTGGTCGCGGTGGGTGACTGGAATGCCGGCAACGCCGGGGGCGGCGGTCGCCGACGTGACCGCGGGAACGACTTCAAACGGCACGCCGTGGGCTGCTAGAAACTCCGCTTCCTCACCGCCGCGGCCGAAGACGAACGGATCGCCGCCTTTCAGTCGGACGACGGAGTGGCCTTGCCGGGCGAGGTTGACCATCCGGCGGTTGATCTCCGGTTGGGTAGTGCGCTTGCCGCTTGCATGTTTCCCAACGTCTTCGCGGCGTGACTCCGGTATCATCCCGATAATTCTCGAGCCCGGAAGTCTATCGTGAAGAACCGTATCAGCCCGCTCGAGCAGCTGTTTTGCGGTAATCGTTAACAGCCCTGGGTCCCCGGGACCACTCCCGACGAGGTAGACAGTTCCAGGCTCTGGCTCTACAAAGACAGTCGACATTCGTTAGCTTCTCTCATTTGCCCTCCGGCTTATTTTCCTCGGAGGTGTCAGTACTCACGTCCTCTCGCGCGTCTTCGATCAACGCCGCTGCGCCTCGCTTTTCGAGTTCGTGGGCGAACCCGCGGGCACCGTCGGCGTGGGTTTCGATCGGCAGGTCGCGACTGGCGACGACTGACTCCTCGCCGTCGCGGTCGAAGACGCTGACGGTGGCGTGGACGTACTCCCCCTGGACGACCGCGTAGATGCCAATCGGGGCGATACAGCCGCCGCCGAGTTCCGCAAGCATCGTCCGCTCGACGGTCGTCTCGACCCGACTCCGTGGGTGGTCGATCGCCGACTGGATCGCGTCGGCTGTCTCACCCTCGAGTGCCGTCACCGCGAGTGCGCCCTGTCCGGGCGCGGGGACGAACGTCTGGGTCGGCAGGCGGTCGTACTCGACGTAGTGGTCGAGTCCGCTTCGCTCGAGGCCGGCTTCCGCAAGTACGATCGCGTCGTACTCGGTTTCTACTTCGCGGCCAAGTGCCTGTTTTTTGAGTTCCGAGAGGCTATCGAACCACTCGTCGACGGTCTGATCGAACTCGGGTTCGAAATCGTCGTTTCCGGTGTTTCCTTTGCGTTCGTTGTCGGCTTCGGTTCGCACTTCGTGCTCTCGCTGTAACGCAGGTGCGAGCAGTTTCTCGAGGCGGGTGTCGACGTTGCCACGCAGGGGTTCGATCTCGAGGTCCGGCCGTTCGGAGAGTAATTGCGCGCGCCGTCGGAGACTCGAGGTGCCGACGGTTGCGCCCTCGGGGAGTTCCTCGAGACTCGAGCCCGTGGGGGTAACGAGGAGATCACCCGGGCGGCCCCGTTCGGGAACGGCCGCCGTAACGAGTTCCGCGGGCTGTTCGGTCGGCATGTCCTTCATCGAGTGAATCGCCCCGTCGAGGTCGCCCGCGAGGACACGTTCGTCGAGTTCGCGGACGAACGCGCCGGTCTTGCCGAGTCGGTGGATCAGTTCGTCTCTGATCTGGTCGCCAGTCGTCTCGACGGTCACGAGTTCGACATCGTACCGTCGGTCTTCGAGGGCGTCTTTGACCAGTGTCGCCTGCCGCCGGGCAAGTGTCGACCCACGTGTCGCCAACCGCAACGTCCCGCGCGTTCTCATAGCAGGTACTGATCGCCTCGGGTATGAAAAGCGCACGCTTGTACGCCGCCGTTTGAAATCGCACTCGCTTGTGTTCCGGACAGGTTATGGGGTCCCGGTCGATCGATGTCGCCGGAGCAGGTAGTAGCCGGCCAAAAGCGCCTGCAGCGGTGGGGTGAACAGACTCACGAACGCGGCTCCGAGATAAAACGCCGGGTTCGGACGCCAGCCATTTCCGTGCGTACAGACGTAGGCGGCGTCCTGGTGGATCGCGATCGGAAACACGCCAAAAGCGATTGAGCCGGCGATGGCGACGGCAGTCACGAAGAGTCCGGGAAGTGCAAAGACGACGGCAATCGCTGCCGCTGCCGTCCCGACCAGCGTCGTCACTAGCGAGGTGGCGACGACGAGCCACCAGCCCGACCAGCCCGGCGGCGTTCCGAACCGTCGGTGCCGACGCAGGAGATAGACCACACCCGCTGCCGGAGCCCAGGCGAGCGAGAGGAGTCCGTTGAGCCACGGGCTCGGTTTCCAGTTGCCACTCGCCTGTGGTCGACGGCGGACTTTGCGGGCGTCGAGGACGACTGCGACGGCCACACCAAGAGTCAGTAACGTGTAGCCGAACGATCCAAACAGCACGAGCCCACGCTGGAGCCCCGGAACGCCAGGGTCGGCTTCCTGCAGCAGTCCCACGACGCCGACGCCAATGACCGGTGGAAAGAGATACAGCAATCGCTCTACCAGCCGAGCCCAGTCGATGTCGCCGACACTCGAGCGAACCGGCGTCATCCGACTCCCGAGCCAACCCGTCCTCGCTCGAGCCATACAGCGTCGAACGTTTCGCTCACGGCGTGGCTATACGGCGTGTTTGTACGCCTCGAGTGTCTGCTCGACGTCTTCGTCGGTGTGGGCGTAGCTTACGAACTGACACTCGAATTGGTTCTGTGAGAGGACGACGCCCTGTTCTTTCATCTGTCCCCAGAAGATGCGCCGCCAGCGGTCGGTTTCGGCGGCTTTTACATCGGCACCGGTTTTCGGACAGGAGTCATAGCGTGGGCAGGTCGGGCGTTGGCGACAGCCGTCGTTGCACTGTTCTTCGAGCGAGCCGGCTCCGGGTCCCTCTCGAGTGAAGATCACCTTGAACATGCTGTCAGTTCCCGTTACCGTGTAGTTCGGAGCCTGGTCGGCGACGATTTCGGTCAGGCCCTCTCGGAGCTCCGAACCGAGGCCGTTTACGTGTGCGTAGACGTCGTTTTCGGCGGCGAACTGTAAGGTCTCTAAGCCGGCGGCCATCGTGACCGGATGACCGGAGAAGGTGCCGGCCTGGAAGACGTCGCCGGAGGGTGCAAACTGTTCGATCAACTCGGCGCGGCCGCCGATTGCGCCGACGGGGAAGCCACCGCCGACGATTTTGCCGAAGGTGGTCAGGTCGGGGGTGATCCCGAACTCGCTTTGGGCACAGCCCAACCCGCCAACACGGAAGCCGGTGATGACCTCATCGAAGATCAACAACGCACCGTGTTCGCGGGTAACCTCTCGGAGGAACTCGTGGTAGCCCTCCTCGGGGTAGACGATGCCGTAGTTGCCCAAAATCGGTTCCGTGAGAACGGCGGCAATATCCTCGCCATGTGCCTCGAAGACCTCGGCCATCGCCTCCTCGTCGTTGAACGGGACCGGGATCGTGTGCTGGGCGAACGACTGTGGAATACCCGCCGAGGAGGGTTTTGCGTGCTCGTGGTCGCCCTCGACAAGCGTCGACTCCTGTGCCCCATGGTAGCCACCCTGCATGACGACGATTTTATTTCGGCCCGTCGTGCCTCGAGCGAGACGAACGGCCGAGACGGTTGCCTCAGTGCCGGAGTTGACGAAGCGAATCTTCTCGACGCTTGGGACGTGCCGGACGACGAACTCGGCCAGATCGATTTCGATTTCGGTCGGCATCCCGTACATCGGGCCCTCGCTTGCCTTCCGTTGGATCGCTGCGCGGACGGACTCGGGCAGGTCGTGGCCGAGCAACAGCGGGCCAAGCCCCATCACCCAGTCGATGTGTCTGTTGCCGTCGGCGTCGATGATGTGGCCGCCATCTCCTTTCTGGACGAAAAACGGATACGGTTCGATCGCGGCCCGAACGGCCGAGTTGACGCCGCCGGGAAGCACAGACAGCGCCCGATCGTACAACTCTCGAGAGGTTTCGTCGTTCATGCTCGGTCCTACGAAATCCGACGGCAAAGTAGTACCGAGGTCGAGTCGACCGTGGTCCTAGACAGCGTCGGGGCCGCTGCTTCCGGTACGGACCTGGTAGGCGTCTTCGACGGGGAGGACGAAGATTTTGCCGTCGCCGGGTTCGCCCGTGTTGGCACCGTCAGCGATCGCGTCGACGACGTCTTCGGCCGGGATGTCGGCGACGACACACTCGATTTTGACCTTCTGGTGGAGGTCGACGGTGTACTCCTCGCCACGCCACTGGCCCTTTTTGGCAGGCTGGGAGCCACGCCCGGAGACGTTGGTGACCGTCAACGAGGGGGCACCGACTTCCGCGAGCGCCTTCTTTACGGCACCGAGGCGGTCGGGGCGGACGATTGCGGTGACCATTTTGATCTCGCCGTCGTTTGGCTCACCGCCGTCAGTGCGAATTCGTGGGTCGCGGCCGCCGTCGGTCGCGATATCTGGACCGCCGAACTCGGGGTAGGTGTCGACGCCGTGTTCGGAGATGTCGAGACCGCTGCGTTCGTGTTCGCTCGTGACTCGAGCCTGTCCCATCGCTTTGAGCGCACCCCAGACGGCTGCGGTTGCGGCAACCGTCCAGATCGTGATGACGACGACGCCGATGATCTGTGGTCCGAAGGCGGCGGCTTCGATCGAGAGGATGCCGCCGGCGATGACTCCACCGCCGATGGCCGTTCCTTCGATCGACCACAGTGGGTACAGAATTAGTCCGAGCATCCCGGCGGAGCCGTGGACGGGGAAGACGGCACAGACGTCGTCGATCTTGAGCGTCTGTTCGACAAAGCGGAAGACGAGTGGGAGCTGTGCGCCGGCGAGGAAGCCGATCGCAATCGCACCCATTGGGGTGATGAGGTCAGTCGGGCCGGTGACGCCAACTAACCCTGCTAACATGCCGTTTGCGACGTACAGCGTGTCGACTTTACCGTTGAGCCCAAGTGAGGCGACAGAGGCACCGAGTGCGCCAAGCCCCATCCCGAGGGCGGTGACCATCGCAACGCTACCGACGTAGCTGAAGTCAGCGAGTTCGAACGTCGCGGTGTCGATTACGGTCGCTGCCGTCCCGACGTTGAAGCCGAACCAGCCGAAACAGAGGATCAAGGTGCCGAGCACGGCGAAGGTCATCGAGTGGCCCGGGATGATGTTCGAACTGCCGTCGTCGTTGTACTTGTCCATGCGAGCGCCGAGGATCCAGGCCGCAGTGAGCCCGGCAACGCCGCCAACACCGTGGACGACCATCCCGCCGGCGAAGTCAGCAAAGCCGAGGCTGGCGAGAATCGGCTCGCCACCGGGGGCATACCAGACCATCGCCGCAACGACGGGGTAGATCACGGCCGCGAGCAAGAACGTGTAAAGAACGTACGCGCGGAGTCTCGCACGACCGGCCACAGCACCGGAGACGATCGTCGCCGCGGTCATCGCAAACACTGCACTAAAGAGCCACATCGCCCAGTCGAACGATCCCT
>LFCJ01001396.1_pt1 | contig 16752 bp, 16 predicted proteins | sample 643141 | NCBI WGS metagenome assembly LFCJ01 (sample SAMN03766243, study PRJNA286221) | soda lake metagenome | biome: soda lake; feature: Kulunda steppe; material: water; isolation source: sample B1-Br-g2 brine of Lake Bitter-1 | place: Russia: Kulunda steppe | collected 2010-07 | reverse complement strand
TGATGGGTGGCCGGCAGGACGATGTCCGCGAACCACGCCGTCTCGCTCGGGTGCGTCTCGATCGTCACGTGGAAAGGAATGCTCGCCAGCGCTTGCTCCCACCGATGGTTTTCGGGGTTCGAGAACGCGAAGTTGTTCCAGTAGGAGATCAACACGTTGATCTCGTTCGGATCCTCGTCGATGATGGCATCCGCCGCGTTGTTCGTGACCACACCGCCGCCGGATTCGGCGCCGTTGAGCACCGGGAACTCGAGGCGACCACGCTGATCGATCGTTTCGTGTTCGAGTCCCGCTTCGGCAGTGTCGTCGATATACTCCTCGGGTCCTGGGAGCGACTGCGTCCCCGTCGTCGGGGCAAACAGCGTTCCACCTTCGTTACCGACGGACCCGACCAGGCCGTTCAGGGCGTGGACAGCCATCGCCGTGTACGTTCCCCGGACCTGCATACAGGGTCCGCCACCGAGCCACGAGATCGCGTTCGGTGCCGCGTTCGCAAACTCCGTCGCGACCCGCTCGATCTGCTCGGCCGGGACGGTCGTTTCCTCCTCGGCCCACTCGGGCGTCTTATCGCGCAACTCGAGGTTCCACCAGGAGACGAGTCCGTAGACGTTTTCGCTCGCGTCGAAGGTGTCCGGGTCGACTTCCTCGCCCTCCTCGAACCGATTCTCGCCGTCTTCGAAATCGCCGACGAAGTCCCGGTACCAGAGCCCATCTCGCAGAACAACGTGTGCCATCGCCGAGGCGAGTGCACCGTCGGTTCCGGGCTCGACGGGGAGCCACTCGTCGGATTTCGCTGCCGTCGAGGAGAGTCGTGGTTCGACGACGGCAGTTCCGCCGCGGTCCATGATGTCGCTCCACTCGCCCATGTAGTGTGAGACCTGCCTGTTCGCAGAGACCGGATCGGCACCCCAGGCGATGACGTACTCCGTGTTCGGGAGGTCGTACTGGCGGTAGTCCCACACGCCTTCGGTGAACATCGGACCGCACTTTTCGGCTTCCGCACAGATCGCGCTGTGAGAGATGTTGTTCGGTGAGCCGACGAGCTGTGGCAGGAAGCTGTAGATGAGCGGGTTCAACATCGTGTATCGCCCGCGTGTCACCATGAACGTCTCCGGGATGTCCTCCTCGCGGAGTTCGACGATTTCCTGGGCAAGTTCGTCCATCGCCTCCTCCCAGGAGATCGGCTCGAACTCGGGGTCTTCGTCCCGCCCTTTCTCGGGGTTGGTGCGCCGCATCGGCTGTTTGATTCGGTCGGGGTCGTACAGTTGTTGAATACTCAGGTCCTGACGCGGACAGTCGTTGTTGCCGTGCACTCTCGACTCGGCGTTGCCCTGTGATTTCAGGGCCCGCCCGGTATCGGTGTCGACGAGAATCTGTGCCGCACACCAGGACGTACAGCCTCCACAGCCACTGGGCCGCCACTCGCCGCTGTGCTCGACGAGCTGGTCGCGGGTCGAATCCGCCGTCGCCAGCGTGTTCAACTGCAGACCGAGGGCGGACGCAACCATCCCCGCTGCACCTGCTTTCATGAACCCGCGCCGTCCGATCGGAAGGTCGATACCACCTGTCTCAGTCTTGTCGTGTTTACTCATTCAAAATCGCCTCACAGCCCCGGCTCTCCCTTGTCACGTTCGTAGCCGCCGCCGTTGTACTCGCGGACGTACTTTACTTTCGGTTCGGTTCCTTCCTCGGGCTTGAGAACGCTCGAGCCGTACTTTCCGAGGACTTCGTTTACCTTCGAATCCGGGTCGTTCAGGTCGCCGAAAATCCGTGCATCACACGGACACTCCTCGACACACGCCGGCAGTTCGCTCTCCTGGAGCCGATGGACACAGAAGTTACACTTCTCGACGATTCCCTTGTACCGGGTCGGGTGCTCGCTGTCTCGCACCTCCCGGTTGGGGTTGTAGTACGGCGGTGCGTCCTCGTCGACGCCGACCTCGGCTTTCACTTCGGCCGGCGTCGCGGTCCCCTCTTCGATAACCGCCTCGTCGTCCCGCCAGAACGGATGAGGGTCTTCCTTGTTGAGGAAGATCTCGTCGTACGGACAGTTGATCATGCAGTACTTGCAGCCGATACACTGGTCCGGATTCTGGACGGTGATGCCGCCGATACCGCTCTTCTCGAGGGCGGTCGTTGGACAGCCGTCCGCACACGGCGCGTCGTGACACTGGTTGCACAGCGTCGGGACGTATTCGTAACTGACGTGTGGGAACTCACCTTCGGTCCGGATGAGCCGGCTCGAGTAGGCCACTCCCTCCTGGAGATTGTTTTCGGTCTTACAGCCGATGTTACAGGCCTCACAGCCGACACAGCGCTGGAGGTCGATGACCATCGACAGCTCCACGTCGTCTGCTTCCAGGTCGGTCGCCTCGAGTTCTGCTTTCATCTCCGGGTCCAGCGACATCGCCTCCTCACCCGTCGGTGTCTCGTGTTTACTCATCTGCCTCACCTCGTGGCGTACAGGTTGTCTTCTCGCTTTTCGCGAAACTCGGAATCTTATCGAGCGTGAAAACGTATCTCCCCGCCGTATACACCAGCGCACACAGCGCGAATGCGAAGATGACGAGTGCGGTTTCGACGAACGATGGTGCGTAACTGACGATTGGATACTCGTATCCGGGGTCCGGGCTCAGTGCGACTACCTGTCCGCCGATGACGAACTCGTATCGGGTGACGAATACGCCGACCAGCACGGCGGCCCCGCTTACGAGTACGCCGTTTACCGTGCGCGTTTTCGGGTAGAGCATCAACGCCAACGGAACCACCAGTCCGACGACGATACCGAGTCCCCAGTATATCGGAGCGAACGAGCCTAGGAGCATGTGCTCGTAGGCCATTGCGGTCGATTCGCTCGTCGCTGTCAGCCCGTAGACGGCCTTGACGATGGCGAACAACAGTCCGAGTCCGGCAAGCGCCCCGAGTCCCAGCGACAACCGCTGGGTGAGAAACTCCTCCATCTCGATACACATCTCGTTTGCCGTGAGCTTGAACTCGGCCGCGATGGCAAACCCGACGAGCGCGACGCCGGATAAGACACCCGTCAAGAGGAAATACAGCGGGGCGAACATACTACCGTAGTACGGCCGGGCTTCGGCCATTCCGAAGATAAACCCGGCACCGACCGTGACCGCAAGGGATACCAGAAAGGCGACGACCCCGAGTGTCTTCGAGAGCGTCGGCGTCACCAGATCGTCACGTTCGATACTCACAACCAGCAGGAACACCAGCCCGACCAGCAGGCCCGCGAACATGACGACCCACCAGATTGCCGAACTCAGGTTGGCATTAATGAGTGCGTGAACAAGCGGGCGCTCCGGTCGTCCGAGGGAGATGCTGATCGCGAAGAGACCGGCCGCGACGGACGCGGCGCCGAGAAAGACGCCGCGCTTCAATACGAGCTCTGCACCCTCGATTCGAAATACGAGGCCGAGCGTGACGACGCTGATGATGATTCCAGCGCCCATCAGCAGGAAGAACTCGTAGGTCGAAATCAGCAATCCCCACGGAAACTGGCTCGAAATACCGAGCGCAACCGTCCCGTCGACGAGCACGCGATAGATGCCGTACCCACCGATTGCCAGGCCGCTTGCAATCAGCGCTATCCAGCCATACCAGAACCTCTGGCCGCCGCCACCGAGGTCGCCGACCGCCTGTTCAGTCGACCCGCTCATCGCATCCCTCCGTCCGGTGTTCGGTCGCTCCTCTTCGATGCTCGTCTCTCCCACTCTGCTCTGTCAACAGCCTATCCTGCAGGCCATGCCCGACGTCATTGTCGAAGCTACTCCCCATATCCACATATTATAATATGGCTATTGAGTAGGGTTTGCCCATATATTTAGGATCTTTATATACTATCGATTACTCGGACTGATCAGGGCCACCCCCATCCCCTGGGTCCTTTTTCCGGCGGCCTCATGCTTCATATCGGTCACGGCGTTTCTAGCAACAGTCCGATAGCTCGTTGGATCTCTGAGAGAGACAGGGTGCGAGCCACGTTTAGACGCCGCTCAGTGGACGTCTTGATCGGGATTCTGAGGTGTTGGGCGACGAAGCGGCAAGTATGCCGTCTCACCTTGTCCGGCTTGCCGTCCGATCTGTCGAGTTGTCCCGTGACGCTGTTATCGGCGAGCCAGCGTCGGCGATAAAGAAGGGTGACGCCGGCTACGCTGACTGGGTGATCCCCCCGATTCACTGTCTCAGCGAGTATCTGGACCAGTCCTACTGCCGATTGCTCGTCCTTCTACACGAGATGCCCGGGAGCGTCGCGAAACTCGGTCTTGCGGTGGATCAATCGCCTGATTTCACGACCGTCTGTACGCGGAAACAGGATCGTGCACTTCGACGGAGACCGCAAGCGCTTCGAACTGAGCTGGGAGTTTTTCGCACCGAGCGTCCCAGCCACGACCCGAAATTGTCCTGTTTCACCCGAAAACTGTCGGCACATTTAATAGATGGATATCCAGAATGTTAAAACGTGGTACACGATGGCACGAGAAGATGGCAAGCGGAACTTCGCACTGCGTGATCAGGACGGCGGAGAGGAGAGCGTCTTCTCCGGACGAACACCGCGACAGGCCGCGCTGAAGGCTGCCCGACGGGTAGACCCATCCAGCAGCCAAGAACGCGCACTGGAGCAAACTACCGAGATCCGACTCCGAGAGAAAGGCACCGACAAGGTTCACATCTACAACGCATGGGCCTGGGAGGAAGGTGCACCGGCAGACGCCCCTGACTGGATGCCCGAACGAATTACCGAGGCCAACGTCTCCAAGCAAGGAATCCGTCACATGGACTGATACCGTCACCCACCGTACTGATCACATCCCCCACAGCCAACTCGAGCTGTGCTTCAGGACAGTCGTATCCGACATACGCTCTCAGCGAACTGAGCGATACTGACACCTGAACCGGTTTCCACACCGATCACACAGCAGTCGTGCGATTCTGTGTACACTGACGTTCAGTGGCTACAACGAACACCCGTCTTTGTGTTCTATCGGAACGTTTCGTGCAAGATCATCTGAGTCGGTCACGCCACTCCTCATAAAAGCCGAGTAGTTCGAACGATCCGTGCTGAACCCACAGTGCGAATACGGCACAGTGAATACCCGAACCGAGTGTCGGGAGGAACTATAGTAGCCACTGCAAGTCATTGCACACCTGATCGCCAGACGGTTCGGCGATCAGTGTGTGAATCGTTGCAGTTGTTACTATAGCAGCCGAGGCTGGTTCGAACGCACCGATCGAGTCCCTTGATACGATCAGGGGCTGTCCAACTCTTTTTTGAACGTGTAACAGTACCGGTCCATATCGATCCGATCTTCGTAGAATCGATGGGCATCGTCACGCCAGAGCCCCGATTCTAGCGTCACACTTTCACAGCCGTTGTCGCGCGCCCACTGGGTGACGAACCGCATCAGGCGCTCCCCGTGGCCCTCCGATCGGTGCTGTTCGTCCGTGACGAGGTCGCATACGAACAGATACCGCCCGTTGTAGAAGTTCGTCTGTACGACGACGCCTGCGACTGCGACGATGTCGCCCTGTTCGAACGCGGCGAACAGACGATACCCTTCCTCTCGCATCTCGCCGAGGTACTCGTCGTACTGGTCTTTCGTCAGGTGACCTCGGAGTTGGCGCAGAACGGAAAACGCCGCTCGAAACTCGTCCTCCGTCGTTAGCTCCATAATTTCGTTCGAACCCATACGTGGGCCTGCGAATAGCGAACAAAAACCATTTCGTTAGCCTGCTGCAGTCACGCTCTGTATCGGTCACCACCTCATCTACCGACCGTTGGATGGATTCGTCCGTCGCGGGCAACAGTGGGCGGCACGCGTATCTCGCACGGCGTCGTGTATGTCACCCTCAGGTTCCGTTACAGAGGGTGTTGAGAAACTTCCTCCCTCGGGCTCCGGACGGCTCCCGCACCCTCGAGTCAGTTCTCGAGGGTCTTCTCGGCCACCTCTTCGATGGCTTTGCCGAGCTCGGTCGTCTCGAAGACGATGGCAAGCCGATAGACGATCACGTAGCTTACGACGGTGGCGATGACGGCGAGGATGAGATTGCCGACCAGAAGCCGGATGACGACCTGGGGTCCGGCACTGAACGAGACGTCACTCAGCGTGACACCTTCGACGGGGCCGAGGAGCGCGACCCCGAGGCCGAAGCTCGCGACGTAGACGCCCCACTTCACGACCGGGTTGAACACCAGCACCGACGCGAACAGCGCGAGCTTGCTGACCCGGTCGAAAACGAACGCGAGCACGAAGAATACGAGCAGACCAACGCCGAGTGTCGGCAACATGGTGATGAACGTCCCGATCGAGAAACTGCCGGCGGTCTCCCTCGGGGTGTGATCTTCGAGGAACGTTCGTCGAAGCTCCTCGTGGATTGTCTGGGTGTAGTCGTCGAAGCGCGACCGGATCATCTCTCTCTCTCGTTTCGAAGCACTCGGTTCGAAGAAGTATATCACTGTGGGTCGGTCTACATGGTCGTCTACTCGACCGGCATATAGCTCGAGGCGATTTGTAGCGTCACCTGGTATCTCTCGAAGTCGCCGGTGATCGTCGTCACCGACGACTGGCTTATCTGGGTTCGGGCGGAGTTCATCTACGACGTCATCTATGCCACCGGAGCGAACCTCGAATTCCCCTGCGACCTACCCAAACCGGTCGATCCCGCCGAAATTACCGGATCGGAGATCGTCGCACTGATTGGCCGTTGTTGCTTTACTAATGCTGAAGTAATTCAAAAATAACACATTTGTCTCTTTATTTTACGAAAGACATGTTCAATGCTGTTCCGATCACCGTGTCGTTCGTTGCGGAACTCGAGGTCATGAGGATCACAGCTGTACTGGAACGAGACTTGGCCATCGATACAAAATACGGCTTCTTCGAGTTGAATCACCGTCTCATCAACCACGACGTGAACTGGACTCCGACCGAGTTCCGGCTATAGATCGGCCTTGTGGACCCAGTTGTGAACGATGTATCGAGCCCGGCCAACACCGTATATATCATTATAGTGATTAGTATTTGAAAGCGGTAATTCGGCGAAAGAGAACTGAACACTGAGCTCCATCAATAGCCGTGATGTTGCTTCCCGCTCCACAGAATCCGAGTCGATCTGGCCGGATTTTCTGTGAGGCGTGCGCTTTTGGGCAGCGACCACTCAAAAATGCCACACCATACCTCTTAAGCATTGTTCAGATTAGCCTATTCCAGTAATACGCGAGGCTCTGCAACCATGCTTCGGCCGTTTCTGAATCGGCATTTCTAAAACAATTTCCAAATTGGTAGGTCCAGCGTTTTACTTCTTAAAAAACACGTTCAACGCTGTTACGTTGACCGTGGCGTTCGTACCGAAACTCGTAGCCACGGCGGTGGAGCGCGGCTTTCAGCCGATCTACAGAATCGACGAGAAACACGGCGTCATCGACGTCGTGTTTCTCGCGTAGTTCGTCGAGGAAGATTTCGGTTAGACCCGTGTTTCTCGACGAAAAAAGCCGAACGTGGAGGAATTCGTTTGTTGCATGACCAACCGCCGCAAACAGCCAGTACCGCTCGTCAGTGAGCTGGATCACCGTCTCTTCACCCGCAACGTGATCCGGTGATTTTCCGTCTTCGGGCTGTAACTCTGCTTTTTGCACCCAGTTATGGACGGTTGATCGAGCACGGTCGACACCGAATTTCTATAAGTCACGAACAGTATTCGAAAGCGAAAGACCGGCGAGATGAAGGTGGATACTGAGCCACATCAACTCGCGCGGTGTCTGCTTGCGCTCCATGAATTCTAACTGAACGTCGCTGCTAGATGGCGTGAGGCGGCTGAATTCGGGCATACACACCGCGAATTTCACCGCCTCGCATCTTCAACCTCTAATCTGAACATCGCCCACTCCTTGACTCTGATTTGACTACCGCCATCACGATCCCAACTAGATTCACAACGCGTGGCCGAAAGAAAATGAGAGTGAATTACAAGAGTACGGTCGTAAATTAATGGGTTTCGTTTGTGACTTGCGCAACCGGTCGATACGACACAGACATTAGCCTACCTCGAATTTTCTGTCGCCAGTGGCCACCTCAGTATCAATACTGGTGTCGTTCGTTCGCATACCACAAACACTACTCACGGTCGACAATCCGTCCTTTCTCAATCTAGCGTCTCGGAGAGTGAATTGTATTTACTCGACATATTCCTCGAGACTTCGATCACGTTCGCTGCATGGGTGACGGCGTCTGGAATCTCGTCGTAGAACTGGTCATCGTCCAGAACGCTCGTCGGACCGGAGACGCTGAGCGATCCAAGGACTTCTCCGTCAGGTCGGAGGACCGGCGCACCGACCGCACGAAAGCCGTTGACCTCCTCCTCGTCGTTGAACGCGTATCCACGTTCGCGGATGGTGTCCAGCTCTTCGTACAGCGTCTTTCTGTCCGTGATCGTCTGGGGGGTATGCTGGGGTAGGCCGTGTCGATCTAGTATCGACGTGACCTTTTCGCGAGACAAATAGGCCAGAATCGCTTTACCGGCGGCGGTGACGTGGAGATAATCCCGCTGGAAAAGTTTAGCGGACTGATAGTCGTGGCTGACTGCCGTGTCGCCTCGTGCCTGATAGAGGTTTACACACCGTCCGTTTTCTTCGATTGTGAGGTGTGCATATTGCCCCACTTTCGCCGCGAGCTCGTCGATTTCACCCCGACCAGTCCGGTAGAGGATGTGTTGGTTCCTGACTGATTCGCCGAGAAGCATCAACTCGTAGGCGAGCTGATACTCGTCGCCATCTCTGGTGATGAATCCCTCGACCTCGAGCGTCTTCAGGTAGGTGTGGACGGTGCTCTTCGAGAGCCCGAGTTGCCGGGCGAGTTCCGTAACGCCGATGCTTCCAGACTGAGCCAGTACGTCGACGATCTCGATTGCTCTCGAGACCGTCTTGAGCGTCCGTCTATCGGATCCTTCCTGACTCATGGACGGACGAACGAGTGTACGTAACTTAGCTGTTCCCATATTACAAACGATGTACAACAAATATCATACTTTTTCAATATATGGCCTATTATTTAGGACGCGCGTGCAGACAGATCGCCCAGCGGTTTCGGTCGCCGAGCAGGAATGGCGATGGGGTCGGCGTTCGAGGAATCCGAACGGACTGTAGCAACGAGATGAGTCCTCGTTTCGCCCCCTACCTGGCGATATTGTCCACCAAACATACCGTTATTAGCATCGTTCCGAATCGGTAGTTGGAGTCAATGGAAGACGTCACACGACGCCGAACACAGCTGGCGACACCCGCAACGGATCGAGAGATGATCGCCGGTGCAGCGACGAGCGGTGCCGATGAAGTGTTCCTCGATCTCGAGGACTCGGTCGCACCGAACGCCAAGGAATCAGCACGGGAGACGCTAATCGAGGTGGTCCCGGAGTTCGACTGGTCAGAAACGATCCTTTCGTATCGGATCAACGGGCTCGATACCCGCTGGTGGTACACAGACCTCATCGAGGTCGTCTCTGCGGTCGGTGGACAGATCGATGCGATCGTCGTGCCGAAAGTCGAACGGGCGAGCGACGTCCACACGATCGAGAACCTGCTGACACAGGTCGAAACAAACGCTGGTCTCGAGGTCGGTGCCATCGGGCTCGAACCGCAGATCGAAGACGGAAATGGACTGCACAACGCCTACGATATCGCTTGTGCGTCGAATCGGCTCGAAGCACTTATTTTCGGTCCCGGTGACTATTCGGCGGCGATGGGAACGCCGGGGCTCGATATCGGTCAGTTCCCCGAGTATCCCGGCCACTACTGGCACCACGCACTCTCGCAGGTCAACGCCGCAGCAAAGGCCGCCGGCTTGCCCTGTATCGACGGCCCTTACGCCGATATCGACGATCCAGAAGGGTTCCGGACGTCCGCAAAGCGGGCGAATTACCTTGGGTGCGACGGGAAGTGGGCGATACACCCATCCCAGATCGAGATCGCGAACGAGGTGTTCGCACCCAACCCGGAGACCGCACGACGAGCCAGCCGCATCGTTACGGCATACGAAGAGGCACTCGCCGAGGGAACCAGTGCTGTCTCCGTCGACGGTCAGATGGTCGACGAGGCGACAAACAAGATGGCTCGAGAAATCGTCGCGACCGCGAAAGCCGCCGGCGTCCTGTAGATCGTCCAGTCGAATCGACTGAGGAACAACGACCCAACGAAACCAATCCCATGAACTACCGACGACCCACCGTACAATTGGCAGCGTCCGACGCATCGATCCGACGAACGAACCCTGAAGAACCGCAGAAACGGAGCCGTTGTTCCCATCGAGCGTTCCGGGAGGTGATCCGATGACTCGTCTGGCGATCGAACTCGAGGAAGAGCGATTCGTCGCGACGTTACTGGAAGACGAGGCCCCCGAAAGCGTCGCTGCGATCCAAGAGATGGTTCCGTACGAAGGTGAACTGCTCCACGTCCGCTGGAGCGGAATCGCGACGTGGATCAACATCGACGAGGTAGAGCTACCGGAGTTGCCCCGGGAGAACCACACGGTCTACCCGTCCTGTGGCGACCTGTTGCTCTACCCCGGATTCCGAAACGAACAGGAGATTCTCGTACCGTGCGGACCGACCTGTTTCAAAAGCCCGGCCGGTGAGCTGGCCGGGAACCACTTCGCGACCATCGATGGGGACCGAGAGCGACTCCGCGCTCTCGAGCAACGTACCCTGCAGGAGGGATCGTTCGAGGTCAGACTCGAACTCGTCGACTGAGACATTCCTCGACGGGTGCATTTATAATCTAACCTGCCGTTCACACGGCCATGACGATGGAACACGTCGAGGCGCTCGAGTGCACGATTTGCGGTGCGAGATACGAACCATCGGAAGTCGAGTACACCTGTCCAAACGAGGACGGCATCGAGGGAATTCTCGATGTCGTTTACGACTACGACGTCATCGACGCGCGCTTCGATGCGTCCCTCGACGGCAACATTCCAAATCAGTGGAAGTACGAGGCATTCCTCCCCGTACACGACGATGCGGACGTCGTGACGCTAAACGAGGGTGGGACCGACCTGTTCGAGGCGCCCCGGTTGAGCGCGGAACTCGGGGTAACGACGCTCGTCAAAGACGACGGGCGGAATCCGACGGGGTGTTTCAAAGATCGGGCGAGTGCGATCGCGGTTACGAAGGCGAAACACGCCGACAGAGACGTCGTGACGTGCGCGTCGACGGGGAACGCAGCTGCATCGCTTGCGGGCTATGCGGCCCGCGGCGGGTTGGAGTGTCGGATTTTCGTCCCCGCCGACGCGCCAGTCGGTAAGCTCGCACAACCGCTCGTCTACGGGGCCGACGTGCTGGCCGTCGAGGGATCGTACGACGACGCGTACGATCTAAGCGTCGACGTGACGGCCGAGTACGGGTGGTACAATCGAAACGCCGCGATCAATCCGTATCAGATCGAAGGGAAACGGACTGTCGGCCACGAGCTAGCAGAGCAGTCGGCCGTTCGGGGCGAGGTTCCCGACTGGGTCGTCTTTTCGATGGGTGACGGCTGTACGATTGCTGGTGCCTGGAAGGGGTTCCACGAGTTCTACGAACTCGACTACGTCAGTGAAACGCCGCGGATGCTGGGGGTCCAGGCCGAGGGCGCGGCTGCTATCCACGAGACCTTCCACGATCACGACGACGTCGAGGCGGTGGCCGAGACGGTCGCCGATAGCATCGCCGTCGGTCGACCCCGTAATACGATCAAAGCCTGTCGTGCGCTCGAGGAAAGCGACGGGACGTCGGTCCTCGTCTCGGACGAGGAGATTCTGGCGGCGGAGTCGCTGCTCGGTCGGACGGAAGGAATTTTCGCAGAACCCGCCGGAGCGACACCTGTTGCGGGTGTCATCCGCGCGGTCGACGAAGGAATCGTCGACCGCAACGATACCGTCGTCACCGTTTCGACCGGGTTCGGTCTCAAGGACACTGCGAGTGCGGAGGGCGCCGGCGGCTCCGCTACGAATATCGACCCGCGGTTGGATGCTGTCCAGGCACTCTACGAGGAGTAAGACTCGTTGTCCGGCGTTCCGCTGGCTTTAGCTCTCGATCACACTGCAGACCGTGAGAGAGTGGGCCGATTCGGGCCATCCCACTCGTCTGTCGATCGAAGGACCGTACCGTTCCGAAGACCCGTCGGCGTACCATCTTCGACGGCTATCTCGCCACCGACGAGGACGTACTCGAGTGAGTCAGTGAGTTGCCAGGGGTCGTCATACGTCGCTCGCTCGGTGACGGTCTCGAGATCGAAGACGACTAAATCGGCGACGTACCCCTCCGCGACGTACCCCCTGTCGGGAAGCCGGAGAATATCCGCCGGCCGTCCCGCAGCCTTGTATGCCAGCAGCTCCGGGGAGAGGACTCCCTTGTCGCCGACGTACCGCTCGATCAGCCGTGGAAACGTCGCGATCGCCCGCGGGTGAGGTTTACCGCCGAAGATACCATCGGTACAGAACGTACCGCGGGGATCGGTCATAAACCGCTCGACGTCTCGTTCGGACATGATGAACGTCGCCATCGTGACGTCGAGCGCTTCTTCGACGAGGAGGTCACAGATTGCCTCTATCGGATCGGACCGGCGTTCGGTGGCGATAGTTTCGACCGTTTCACCCTCATGTTGGCCGCTTGCAGTCCGCGTAATCAACACGTTGTCCCACGAGCCGGCTGCGCGGGCGAAGTTCTCCCACTTCCCCGGCTTCGAAATATCGGCTGCGATCCGGGCCCTCGCGGTTTCGTCGCGAAGGCGATCCAGGATGTCACTCGAGTCGCCCCGTCTCGCCCACGGCGGGAGGACTGCGGTGAGCATCGTCGATCCGGCGGTGTAGGGGTACTGGTCGAAAGATATCCGCTGACCTCGATCCTCGGCCTCGTCGAGAAGCGTTCGGACGTCGGTGGACTCACCCCAGTTGTCACGGCCCCCCACTTTGAGGTGGGAGATGTGTGCCTGACAGCCGCCGCGACGACAGATATCGAGGTATCGGTCGATAGACTCGAGGACGTGATCGGTTTCGTTCCAGACGTGTGAGATCATCGGCGCGTTTCGGGCCGCGAGCGTCTCGGCGAACGCGAGTAGTTCGTCGTCGCTCGCGTACGAACTTGGGGGGTAAATCATCCCGGTCGACAGTCCGAACGCTCCGTGATCGATCGCCCGGTCGAGTTCACGCCGCACCACGTCCAGTAACTCGAGATCCTCCGGTCCACTCCCGTGGCCCGTTTTCGAACCGGGATCAGTGGATGGGGCCGGCTCCGAGAGCGACCGATCATCGAACCCAACCACCAGGGATCGAAGGTTTCCGTGGGGGGCTAAGTACGCGCAGTTGACCGCCGGTTCGGCATCTTCGAGTTCGTCGAGGTACTCGACGGTAGTACCCCACGGCCACGGTTCTTCGATCGTCCCGTTTAGTGCCTGGATCCGACTGGCCCACTCGTCTTTGTGTTGCGGTGAAACTGGGGCGACGCTAACACCGTCTTGACCGAGGACCTCGGTCGTGATACCCTGCGTAATCTTTTCGACCGCGCCGGGCTTTTCGAACAGTCGGAGGTCCGAGTGTGAGTGCATGTCGATGAACCCCGGCGCTAGAAACGATCCGTTGAGATCGATGACGTCGTTCCCGCCTCCCGGTTCATCGTCTATTCGGGCTATCCTCCCGTTCTCGACGAGGACGTGTGCCGAGACAGGTTCGCTTCCGGTACCGTCGAGAATTCGAGCGTTACGAAACTCTATGGAGTCTGCGCAACCGTTTGCCATACGTTCCGTCCGATCGGAACTAAGTTGATTCTTTCGGTAGTCTGCCCTATCTTCATCCTCTCTTCCACCGTTACGGACTGTATTTGGGGAAATTATTAGTCTGTTCGGCAATACAGTGGATGCATGTCAACTACGTCGATAGATCGAGATCGATTTCGTAAACGGTTCGACGAGTTCAACCAGATCGGGGCGACGGACGCTGGTGGTGTCAACCGACCCGCGCTGTCGAATGCGAACAAAGCTGCCCGCGACAAACTCGTCGAGTGGTTTAGGACGGTCGGGCTCGACGTTCGAATCGACGAAATCGGCAACATCTTCGGGCGACGCGAAGGTTCCAACCCGGACGCTGAACCCGTCATGTTCGGCTCGCACGTCGATAGCCAGTACAACGGCGGCCGGTACGACGGCGTTGTCGGCGTCCTCGGCGCACTCGAAGTGATCGAGACGTTCGACGATGCAGATACCGAAACGGACCGACCGCTCGAGGTCGTCGCCTGGAGCAACGAGGAGGGAGTCCGGTTCCAACCGGACATGCTCGGTAGCGGTGTCTACGCGGGGGTGTTCGACCTCGAGTACGCCTACGGACGAACGGACGACGACGGGAACACGTTCCACGAGGAACTCGAACGGATCGGTTACAGAGGCGAGACTCCCTGCGAAGCCGACGACGTACACTGTTACTTCGAGTTGCACGTCGAACAGGGACCATACCTCGAGGAAGCCGGAGCGAGCGTCGGGGTCGTCGAGGGTGTGTTCGGATTTTCGTGGCTGAACGTTACCTTCGAGGGGCAAGCGAACCACGCTGGCCCGACGCCGATGCACATGCGCGGGGACGCGTTCGCCGCGACGACGGACGTGGCAGCCGCGGTTCGCGAGGTCACGGCGACGGAAGGAGCAGATCTGGTTGGGACGATCGGAAGCGTCGAAGTCCATCCGAACGCGATCAACGTGATTCCCGAGCGAGTCGAGTTCACGGTGGACCTGCGCTCGTCCGACAACGCCGTCGTCGACACAGCCGTCGACCGCGTTCGCGAGGAGATCGAGTGGGCCGCTGACCGGGAGGGACTCGAGTACGACTGCGAGGAGATCATGCGCGTCGACGCCGACCAGTTCGACGAGGGATGTCGAGATACGGTCGCTGAGGCCGCTGTGGACGCCGGGTATGAGTACACGCGACTGCCAAGCGGCGCGGGACACGACGCGAACTATCTCAACGAAATCGCACCGACGGGCATGATTTTCGTTCCGAGCGTCGATGGGATCAGTCACCGGGAAAGTGAGTATACCGAGTGGGACGACATCGTGGCCGGAACCGAAGTGTTGTTCAGAGCCGTTGAAAAGCGAGCATCTCGATAGTTCGCGCAGTGGTCGGTTGCTCCCGCTCGATCACCGAGCCGGAGCCGGTCACCCCATGGTGAGTATCGGTCACGTGCCCGACGTCTCGTCCGAGTAGTCTGTGAGTCGCTTGGCGACGAGTTTTGGTGGCACCTTCGAGTGTGAGGCCGCCAACCGTCCGGTGACGAATTCGACGAGACCGAGCTTCCGTAACATGTGCCGAGTTTGTTGATACTCGAGCCCGAGCGAGCGCTGTGCCTCCGAGACCGTCCGCGAGCGTTCCAGTACGTCCGCTAGTTCCGCGACGGTCAGCGACCGCGGGATCCCGCTGCCGTCCGCGACGATCGACGACTCCCCGCCGGTTGCCCCCTCCTCGAGGAGTTCGGCGACAGATTGAGCCTCGAGTGGAGACGCGTCGGACTCTCCGGTAGACGAGTTCGCACTCGTGGCATCGTCGCGGGCAGTATTGGCGGCTGTCCCGGTGTCTTCGGCCGAGGCCCGGTCGACACCTTCGGTACCAGACCCACTAGGGTCCGACTCTGCCGGGACCTTCGATTGGGTCTGCAGTCGGTCGCTCATTCGGTCAGCGGTCACAGGATTGTGGATGTCGTATTTGACCATGTAGCGCCGAACCGTCTCGGGCGTCACATCGACCCCCAGCGCCTCAGTCATCTCTGGAAACGTCTCGAACTCCTCGTAGACTTTCTCGAGTTCCCTGGGATCTTTGTACGGCGGTTGCGGTGTCGCGGGAGCCCGGTTCGGGTCGCTTACTGTATCTGCGTGATCCTGACCGTCGGTCACGGTCGCGCCAGCACTGGACCGATCGCTCGGTGGAAGTGTGAGCTCGAGTGAGAGTTCGACAGTGCCCTCCTCGAGACCGGCAGCTACGACGTCGATTCCGACCCCGTCTGTCAGTCCGGACTCGTCGAAGACTGGAAACTCAACCTCGGCTGTCCCCACGATATCGTCGGCCTCGGCTACAGAAACCTCCCTGACGTCGCCACCGTTATTCTCGAACGAGGACAACAGGTCAACGACAGTCGCTAGTGCGTCGCTGGTCGCCATCGGTAGCTACGAGGTGACCCCGGTACTATGGTATACCGACACAAGCAATATCTGCCAAAACTTTGTTTCAGGCGTTATTTATTTCGCTCATCAATGCCTGAATACACAATTGTTCGAACGACCACCTAGTGATTCGGCACCAATTGGCCGGCCCTCCCGACCGTTCGTTTGGGTGTGTCGGGGAAACAACTGTAACTACACTAACTTTCAAGTAGTGGGTGTGCGAACAGGCAACAGATGCCGGATCGAAAGTTACCGCTCGAGCAGCAATCGGAGTTCCATTACACAATCGGACCGTACGCCGAACCGGCGATCGAAGTCGAACCCGGCGAGACTATTGCGATCGAAACGGTCGACGCGTTCGGCGGGCGGATATCCAGCGGGGACGACACGCCGAGCGAGGCGCTTGCAGACGCGGGTCTCAACCCGCAGTCCGGGCCGATCTACGTCGAAGGTGCCGAAAAGGGTGATACGCTTCAGGTGACGATCGAGTCGATCGAACCACGCGGTCCCCAACCTCGAGGGACGACGTGCCTGGTCCCCTACTTCGGCGGGTTGACTGCGACAGACCGAAC
>LFCJ01001394.1_pt1 | contig 16757 bp, 23 predicted proteins | sample 643141 | NCBI WGS metagenome assembly LFCJ01 (sample SAMN03766243, study PRJNA286221) | soda lake metagenome | biome: soda lake; feature: Kulunda steppe; material: water; isolation source: sample B1-Br-g2 brine of Lake Bitter-1 | place: Russia: Kulunda steppe | collected 2010-07 | reverse complement strand
GAGTTGATTGCCATTCCGCTGCTTCCCATGCTCATTCCGTCAATTATGTCTCCTGAGTCTTCGATTTTGATAGGCCCGAATAATCTTCCTTTAGGTTCTGCGAAAAGGTGAAGATCCTCTCTGATTGCGCCTGTTGCAGTCTCAATATCAACCACAACATTGTTAGACTCGTCTTGGTCTTCGAACGTGTTTTCGTCTAGGCCTGGCACGCTGTGTTTTAACTGGTAGTAGACCTCTCTGATCGATGCTGTTCGTTTACCTTCTACTAGCTCCTTACATTTTGAGGCGACTAGTGTAGTTTGCATGAACTTTCGGGCATGGCTAATGTTTAGGAACTTTCTAGTAGAGTAACTATCTCCTAAGCTAAGTCTTCCGTCTTCTTCATCGTAGTTTACGTTTGATTTTGATCTTACCTGAGTGTCGAACGTCAGATTGTCGCTATCTTCATCGTCTAACTGTCTCAAAAGTTTCTTACCGAGGTGGGTTAGACGGTCAAGAGTCTTTTCATCATGTGCTAAGTCTTTTTTTGGCATTAAATATCACCTTAAAGTTGTTCCGGGTTGTAGTCAGCCTCAACCATGGCCTGAATCTGGTTTTCAATCTCTTCAGCATCACCATCACTGGCTAGCTGGGCAATCGCAGGTCCCATTTCTTTCGCATAACTTGTGAGCTGTCGCTTCTTCTTCTCCTGAATCTCCATTCTTTCCTTACGGCCAATGTAACGGCCTAATTTCCTGCCTGCTTCCTGCAAGGCTAGCTTCATCTCTTTACGGATAGGATCATAATTCGCAACTGCTTCCTTACCTTCAGATGTGAAAGGCACCCAGACCGAAGCAATATGGACTAAAATGTAGAGAGGTCCTTGAGGCCTGTCACCTGTCTGGCTAATGTTGTAACGGTTCCAGGAAACATTCTCAATAGCTTTTGTAGTTACACAGCTACTTTTTTTGTAGAGAAGAGGCACTTTATTTGCGAAACGTAGCTCTTCAAAGCTTCCTTCATCTTCAATGTCGCCACCCCATGCAAGGCCTACTTCAATTTGGAAAGGATTTCCTTTGTAAACTGTAGGCTTACGTGTAATAGCAGTTGAGAATTCAGGGTTTAACTCTTTTTTTAGGCCCTTAAGTACTAGGTCTTCTCCAATTGGGGATAGACAGTCTGTCGGCGGGCTCTGTAACTTTACGTTTTGAGCAGCCTTCAACAGGGTTTCTATTTCGTCTTTTTCTAAAGTATTAGGCCTTCTGCCTGTATCCATGTCAGCTTCGTCGCATATCTCTTCTGCTGAAGTTCTTCCTACACGTGTGAACTCGTTCTGGAGGAATGAGGTAATCGTTCTTGCTGAACTGTTTTCGATCATTCTCATCATTACTCCAAGCTCTACTCCGTGAGGGTGAGGCTTGATTTCTTTTGGCTTTTTAGGAAGCTCCCGGGATACTCTCGGGAATTCTACCTTGTTTCCATCAGGCTCACGCAGTACTACTCTTGCGTAAGGGTTCATGATTGCTGTGTGCTTCAGGTAGTTGAATACTGAGTGGTGCCCACGAGTGTACTGGGCTTCTATATCCATTTCGATACTCGTACCGTGATCAAAGTAGTAATCTTTATCTCCAGGAAATTCATCGCTTTCAGAGTCAACAACTTCATCCTTTGTAATATTCGGTTCATTAGTCTCTGTATCAATGCTCACAACAAACTTGTGACAAGGTTCTCCTTCTTGTTTAGAGTAAACTGTTACAGGCTCTCCGGTAGTTAACTGGGCGTACATTGCAGAGGCGGAGATTCCAATTCCCTGCTGTCCACGTGATTGTTGTAACTTGTGGAATTTTGAACCATACAATAACTTACCGAAAACTTTCGGAATTGTCTCTCTGTCAAGGCCTATAGCATTGTCTCTTATTTCGATTCTACATTTATTATCGTCGATTTCATCGATTAATACATGGATCTCTGGAAGTATTTCATCCTCCTCACATGCATCGAGTGAGTTATCGACGGCCTCTTTTACTACTGTTATTATAGATTTCTGCGCGTTTTCAAATCCTAGGAGATGTTTGTTCTTCTCGAAGAACTCTGCCACAGAAATTTCTCTGTGATCTCCTCCTGTATCTTCAACTTCTTCTTCAATTCCGTTTGGCATCTTTTATTCTTCACCTTCTGATTCTATCTTGATTCTTCTCCAAATAATTATATGCTGTAGAATGAGAGCTTCCGTTCAAAAGCATTTTAACAGCTCCTTGAGCAACCTCAATATTCTCGATATGGCCTACAAAACCTACAGTCTTACCGTAAACCGCAAGTTTTACTTCTGTCATTTTCTCAATATGCTTACGTGTCTCACCATCACGGCCAATAACACGGCCTTTTAACCGCGCCATACCATTCTGGCTGCTGTCAAACTGGCTGATATCTAAATGATGGAAATCATAACCTTCTTGAACTAAATTTAAGGCCTTATCAGGGTTAAATCCCCGGCCAATTGCTTTTACAATTTTCTGAGCTGTCATTTCATCAAGTACGTCTCCATCTACACTAACATTGTTATCTTTAATCTCAATTTCTGTATCTGTATCTTCTTCGATACGATCTTTGGTTTCTCCGCCTTCACCAATAACAGCTCCGACACGGTCTTCAGGTATACGGACTTCTCTCACAAAAAACAGTTATGCAGCCAACCTTTTTATACCTTGGAAACCCTGTACAGGCCTTAATACCCGTCTATAACAGAATTTAAAGCTTCCTCATGTGAAAGACTTGCGCCTTCTTTTCTGAAAAAATTGGTTATATTCTTCACATCGCGCTTCAACAAGTTCAAGGCCTCGGGATGCGATTCATGGACTCCCTGGGAAAAATCAATCCAAACTAGTTCATCCTTTTCAACTAGTATATTGTACTCGGAAAGATCTCCGTGAACAATTTTCTCTTCTTTCCACATTCTCTTCATATTCTCTAAAACCTGGTTTAAAGCTGCGTCAGGGTTCTCAATATTCACATCCTTCAGTTTAGGATAAGGCTGAAACTCTTCACCAACAAACTCCATAACTAATACATTCTCCTGCAACCCGTAGACTTCCGGGCATCTAACAATATTTGAGGCCTTCTTCAAGTTTTTGAACTCCTTCTTCGCCCAAGCATTGATAACGGCTTTCCTATCTTTTTTCACGTTCCTGAATCTTTTGTCACCTCTCAAATATTGGTGCATTTCTCTGAAGGCACCTGCCCTCTTCATATAAATTTTTACGGCAGCGAGGCCTTCATCTGTGTCAGCGAGCAGTATGGCTGATTCTTTTCCTGATTCTATTATTCCGTGCATCCGGTTGATTAAATCTCTGTCTGCTGCTTTGAGAAGAGCGTCCATAGTGTCGTCGTCTAAAACATTTTCAACAGCTTTTTCAGCTTCTGAGGAGTCGAACATTCTACGTTTCTTCTCCTTCCGTCGACGCGGATATATTTCATCATCTTCAACCATAACACATCTTTAGAACTGGAAAGCTTTAATCCTTGAAATTTCCAACTAGTTTCCAGACTTTTCTATAGTAGCCCAGGCCAATAATTAGGCCTATTACTGAAGCAGGTAATGCGAAGTCGGGATGTATTATGGCTTTAGAAAGATATTCGGGCAGACTCAGGCATACTGTGGGTACAGGTTCTTGTTGGTGAAAGTCTCTATATGATCCGCAGAATTCCAGTAACCTGTAGCCATTTTTGTGTAATGTTAGTAGAAAAACTGTTGTGATATAAGCTGTTAGGCCTGTCAGAAATGCTTTGATAGTTTCTGTTCTTTGAAATGTCATAGTCCCAATTAATGGGGTTTTTTGTTTATAGGAATTCTTTGATTTCGTCTAAGTAGTCTCTTTCTTCTAGCCAGTCTTGCTGCGCTTGACTGAAGCTTTCGACAATATCTCCTTTCTCATCGCCTTGAATGTCCCAAGGGTCGACTAGTACTACTGAGTCTCTTTTTACCCAGAGGCCTCTCTTTTTTGATCCGGGTATTCGGCAGATTCTTTCTCTTCCGTCTGTGCAGTATACCTGATATTTTCCGCCTCCTACTTTTCTTAGGACTATTCCCAGTACTTCTTCGTCTTTAGGCGTTCTTACACGTTTTATTTCCTGTTCTTCATCGTCTGCCATCTGTAAATTATAAATGGGTTTGAAGTTTTTTAAACAGGAAGTTTGTCTTTCAAGATACTCCATTTGTAGGCTCCAATGCCAATAACCGCTAGCCCCATTAGAAATGCTGCATAAAGGCCTTGATTGATTGTATTAAAGCTGTGGAATAAAGGCGATATCACGGCGACAAGTGTCACTGCTGCGGATGCAATACTTGAATATTTTCTTGCGGGTTCATCTCTTCTCCAGCGGCCTTCGAGCTTTCTCTCTAATGGCTGTTGGACTGCTACGAAAAGAAGTGCTGCCGGCAGAGCCAAATATAATCCAAAATTTATAGGATCGCTATAACTAGGAATTGACACTGTAGCTCCTGATCTATGCCCTGTTCCATGATAAGCTGCTGAGGACAGAACACTTAGATTTAGGAAAGTGAATAAGCTTAGAACTTTGATAAAAAAACTCTGCTTCATAATATATACTAACCTTTACTGGCTTTTATTCTCCCAGTAACCTGACAGAAACCACGTTCCGATAAACTCTTTGACCATCTCTTTCTCCCACTAACTCGTAACTTCTCTCAATTTCAGGCCTGTAATTTTCTCTCAGCATGGAAAGAATTTTCTTATTCATCTTCTCAGTTGAAAGGTAGAAATCTATTCCGCCGTCTCTGTGCTCCAAGTTTGATAGGAAATCTGCCCTGTTTCTATTTGTTAGTTCTGCTGCTTTATCTGTTATATCATCGGCTATATCTTGAACGTTCTCTCCTCTTAACTGAATCTTGGCCTTGTAAAAGCCTCCCTGGAAACGTGAGCAGTCCGGGCACTGATCTTGAAGCCATTCCACTTTCACATCTTCATTGTCTTGAAGATTACCGTCTGCTATATGCAATCTTACATAAAACTCTTCGTCTTCTTCCCAGTACTGAAGCTCTAACTCGAAACTTTCCGCTATATCTGAGAAAGTTTCAGCTAACTGGTCCTCCACAGTATAGGCCTCAACCCACTCTCCTTTCTTCTTCATTCTGCCGCATACGCTGCATGTCTCAATTTCTACAAGCCTAGGAGCATCGACAAGACTGTTAACTTCGGTAAAACAAGTGTTGCATAACTGCTTCTCTTCACCGTAAAGTTTCTCAGTCTCTTTCCCACAACGTGGACAGAATTTTGAAAGCTCCATGATATCGTTATAGGTTTCAAATCTTTTAACTGGGTAAAAGCCTATCTCCTTCCTCAATATCAAGATCTTCAAAACTCTCCAACAAATACTGGTATTTTTCTTTAGGCCTGTAAAAACTCCAAGTTCGTGGATTCCATGTCCAAGGCCTGGCTTTTTCAATATGGATTAACTCTTTTTCAGAGTCGAAGAAATATAGGTAAAGAGGCTTTGAAAGTAGAGCCATGTCAATCTTGGCGTTAGTAGATCTTGGGAATTTGAAAAGCATCTTTCCTTCTTTTCTTAGTGAAAGACCCCATGCACGTTTGAGGAAGCTTTCTGCTACCTCGACCTCATAGGTTTGGTCGTTTATTTTGATCTCCATATCTTTTAGTTAGTGTCTTTGGAAATTAAAGATGTGAAGAGGCTGAACAAATACAAACAGAAAGTCTTGGATGAGCTGCATAAAGCATTTCATGAACATCATTCCGACAGACAGATCGCATTAAGCTTCTCGATTGGAGTATTCATAACTGCGCTTCCTACTCTAGGAACAGGGTTCATACTATTTTTCGTACTGGCAAAGGCCTTCACATGGATATCAAAACTTGCTTTAATAGCCAGTGCAATAGTCCTGAACCCTATTGTAAAACCTGTTTTCTGGCTGGCCAGCATTAACCTTGGAGGCATAATTTTTACAAGGCAGATAACATTTACGACAGAGCCAGAGACAGTGTTGGCATACTTAATTGTTGGTAATCTAGTAATAGCATTGATTTCTGCAGTAATAGCATATTTCTTCGCATTAAATGCTGTTAGAAGATACCGAGAAGAAGGATTAGATATAGTAGAGGAATTGGACGAAGCTGTAGAAGAAAAAGCATCTGAACTAGAGTAAAATCTTCTTATTTTTCGTCAGGATGCCTGAAAAAGCTAGCGGCTTTCTCAAATTTATTAGACCTGAAAACTTTATTTAAAAACTGTTTGAACCTGTTTTCTCTGCTACCTGCGAGGCCTAAAGCTGCGAATAGTCTTGCGATCCGTCCTCCACGAGTCACTAAATGGACTATTTCTTGGACTAATTCTCCAACTCTTGCGACGCTTTCAATCAATCTGAAGACCCAGAAAAAAGGTATTACTGCCAGTATTTCAAGCCATTCATGTCTGAAGAATTTTTTAGTTGATTTAGCGTGCTTAAATTTGAAGGATAAATCCCCTACGAAGACAAATATTACGAAAAGATCGGCATAGAAAAACTGCTGCTCATAAGCATATTTGTAATCAGTGAAGAAAACATCAGCGACCACAATGACGATTAAAACAAGTAAAGCTGGAACAATCATCCTGTCAAAAAATTTCTCTAGATTCTTCCAAAACTCTTCCATACTCAGAATTGGGGATTTACAAGTTAAAAAGTTCTTGACTCGCCCGCACAGGGATTTGAACCCTGGATCTGCACCTCCGCAAGGTGCCGTCTTTCCACTAGACCATGCGGGCCTCTAGTTTTAGTTTAGAATCCGGTTTTTTAAACTGGATAGGCCTGACCCTTTAAATACTCGGGTCGTTAATTCGGTTTTAAGGTGAATTAAAAGATGGAGCTTATCGAGAAAATCAAAGACAAACTAGGCCTAAACTAGATATTTTTTCAGGGCCTGCTCATATTTTAACTTTTTCTTTCTAACAATTGATTATAACGTGATTTTTGAATGGGAGAAATTGCTTGTGTTTACAAGGTAATGCCGGAAGACGACAAAACAAATCTAGAAGATATCAAAGACCAGCTTAGAGAACTGCTTGATGTCAATGATATAGGAGAGGAAGACGTGGCGTTTGGACTGAAAGCTGTCAAAGTATCTTGTATCACTACTGATGAAGAAGGCGGAACTGATGCAGTAGAGGAGAAACTTGAACAGCTAGAAGGAATCCAAAGCTACGAACTTGAACATTTCGATAAACTATAGGGATAATTCTAAGCCTTCCTTATTCTTTAGAAGGTTTTTTCTCCACTGTTACAGGCTTTACAGCCGTATTCTAATTTATCTTTTCTACATATCTTCGAGCCGCATATATTACAGGTAGTTACTGCTTCTCTTTCACCGCAGAAATCACAGATTGCAGCCATAATTAAATTATTGGAGGCCTAAACTTTTCTCTGTTATGGGAGTAAATCTTGGTGAATTAGTCGAGCCTGAGGAAATAGAGTTTTCAGATCTGAATGATAGAGTTGTTGCAGTTGATGCGATGAACACTTTATACCAGTTCTTATCGATAATCAGGCAGCGAGACGGTACTCCTCTAAAAGACTCAGACGGTAACATTACTTCTCATCTTTCAGGGCTTTTCTACAGGAACATTAATCTGCTTGAAAAAAATATTAGGCCTGTATACGTTTTCGATGGAGCTATGCCAGATTTAAAGCAGAAAGAAAGTAGTGAACGAAGAAGAAAAAGGGAAGAAGCTAAGAAAGAATGGAAGAAGCTGAAGGAGGAAGGTAAAATCTCTGAAGCCTATTCTAAGGCGACTCAGAGTTCAAAATTAACTGGCGACATGATTGAGGAATCGAAAGAACTACTCGATGCTATGGGAATTCCTTGGATTCAGGCCTCAAGCGAAGGCGAGGCTCAGGCAGCGTATATGGCTTCTCAAGGAGAAGTTTATGCAGTAGGTTCTCAAGACTGGGACTGCTTGTTGTTTGGTGCTGACAGGATGGTAAGGAATCTTACTTCTAGTAAAACTCAGAAGACTCCTACCGGTAGGAAAAAAGTTAAACAAGAGAGAATAGAGCTTGTAACTGTTCTTCAAGACTTGGATATAAGTCGTGAACAATTGATTATGTTAGGAATGTTGATGGGTACGGATTTTAATGACGGAGTGCACGGAATCGGCCCTAAAAAAGGCCTGAAAAAAGTTAAAGAGCACAAGGACTTGGATTCTCTTTTGAATGATGAAGAAGTTGAGTTTGAATCTGATAACTCTCCCGAAGCGGTTTTCGATTTCTTCATGAATCCTCCTGTAGAAGAAGTAGATTTCAGTTTTGAAGATCCTAAAAACGATAAAATCAGAGATATTCTAGTTGAAAAAAGAGAGTTCTCATTAGAAAGAGTAAATTCAAAAATTAAAGACTTAGATAAGGCCTTGGAGTCACGGCAGTCAGGTCTTGGAAGTTTTACCTAGTTTTTAATTGTTCCATAACTAGCTCCATCATTTCGCCCATTTCAACATATCCTTGGCGTATTTCATCAATTTCTTTTTCCTGCCGCTCCATCTCATTGACTATAGTTTTCAAATCTTCTTCATCTACTGTATCTTCTAGCCTTGAAATCCTTGCTTCTAGCTCATTCTGCTGTTTTTTCTCTATTCTCTTTAAACGCCCTCTAAGAGCAGAAAGACTTTTCTTCAAACTTTTCGTATTATCTTGGGCAACTTTATCCTCAAGATGATCCGTTCTATCTTTCAGATTGGCTAGCTCTGATTCAAGTTCCTGTTTCAATTCCTTAGGCTTTTCATCTCCGGATTTTTTCAGTTCTTTGAATTCATCATGTGATAATAGTTTAAGTTCTGCTAGGTCGTCAAAGTCGTTGAACAACCATTTGAAGTCTGAAACTATTCCTCTGAGATCGTTTACATCTTCCTTTAGCTCTTTGAATTTTTCCATGTCTTCAGAATCTTCTAATTTTTCTAACTTGTTCTCTAGGTTCTCAACTTTAATCAGTAGATCATCAAACTTTCTTCCCTCAAGTTCTTCAATTCTGGAGTTCAGGTTCTCAAGCTCTAGCTCTAGACCGCTGTAGCTTTTATCCTTTAAATCTCCTACTTCGCTTTCCAAGTTATTAATTCTGTTCTCTATATCGTCCAGGCCTTCTATTTCAGGCTCTTCATCTTTGATTTCTTCAATAGCTTCCCTCAAATCATCCAATTCTTCAGTTTTAGCTAGGTCTTCGGATTCAGTATCTTGGTTCTTTAATTCTTTGAGATCTTCTCTTAGCTCATCTAGGTCCGACTGGCTCTCCAGATCATCTTTAATATCGTCGACATGCTCTTGGAAATCTTCCAGTTTTCCCGGTATATCGGATCTTAACTCTTCTAGCTCGGTTTTTAGACCTTCTAAATCTTCTTTGAAATCATCTAGTTCTTCGTTATCAGGGTCCGAAACCTTGTCCTCTATTTCGGTAATCCTGTCTTCTAACTCTTCATCAGATCCTTCATTCTCTGAGGCCTTAGTTATTTTATTTTCTAGATTATCTATTCTATCCTGTATTTTTTCTGTGGATGGTTGTGAGTCAATTTTCTGCTTAAGTTCTTCTATTAAACTGGTTTTCTCTGCAATACGGTCTTTAAGCATCTCTATTTCATTGTCATCTTGTTCAGCTAGTTCGTCTTCTATTTCGCTGACTCTGCGCTCGATCTTTTCCAAGGCTTTATCTAATTCAGGTGAGCTATCTACTGATTCTTCTTTATTATCTTCTTGGGAGCTGTCTACATCTTCCGTTTCTTCTGGAGTTTCTTGACTTTCTTGTTCTTTTTCAGACCTTTCTTTGGAGTTTTCATTCTTCTCTTCTTGAACTTCTTCCATTTTTTCTTCCTCTTCTTTGCCTCCTAGTGAGGTCTGTTCATCATCGTCTCCTCCAAAGATTACGTTTTCTCCCATATAATCACATCTAATGGTTAAACTTCAAAAGTTAAAAACATTATTCACTGAGACCTAACAACTAATGTCTTTTTGGGAAGCCAATTTATTCCAACAAATACAATCAAAATACTATGAAGAAGATTCTTGTAGTAATAGATGGCCTAGGACTAAGAGAAGAAACACAGGGAAACACATTCAAACAAGCAGACACACCAACTCTCGACCACTTAATGGAAGAATACGGTTACCAGGAACTTGAGGCCTCAGGTCCTGCAGCCGGACTACCAGAAGGATATACAGGAAACAGCGAAGTAGGGCATTTACATCTAGGTGCAGGAAGAGTAGTCCCTCAAAGACTAACAAGAATCAATGAATCAATAAAAAACAACGAACTAAGAGAGAAACAGGCATTGAAGGAAGGCCTGGAACGAGCGGAAGAAAATAATACTACAGTACATCTAGCAGGAATAATCAGTGATGGTGGAATCCACGGCCATATCAATCATCTCAAGGCCTTAATGAGCATAGCCTCTACGTATGATGTAGAAGTGGAGATACACTGCTTCACAGATGGTAGAGATGTCAGCCCTAAATCGGCGGAAAAGTTTATCGATGAGATTGAAGAGCACGCAAAAGATACTGCTGGAGAGATCGCTACTATCATAGGCAGGTTCTACAGCATGGACCGCGACCACAACTGGGAACGAACCCATCAGGCCTACAAAAGCATGGTGCAAGCCGAAGGATACAGTTTTGAAGATCCGAGAGAAGCAGCTGAAAAGGCCTACAGCGATGGAGAATACGACTACTTCATCCAGCCATCAGTCAGAGCAGATTATCAAGGAATGACCAATAAAGACGAACTAATATTCTACAATTACAGAGCCGACAGAGAAAGACAGATAGTAGAAGCCTTCCTAAAGGAAGAGTTCGATGAATTTGAAAACACGGTTAGACCTAACTTTACCTCTATGCTCCCCTACCGAGACGACTTCAACAATCCAGTTCTTTTCGAAAAACAGATAGTGGAAAATACTTTGGGAGAAGAAATAGCAGAAAAAGGCTACACACAGCTAAGAGTAGCAGAAAGCCAGAAAAAACCCCATGTAACCTACTTCTTCAACGGACAAAGAGAACTAAAATTCGAAGGAGAAGAAAGAAAATTCATTGAAAGCGACAAAATAAGAGCTTTCGACGAAAGGCCCGAAATGCACGCCAAAGAAATCACAGACATCGTCATCAACGCAGTAGAAGAGGGCGAGAAAAATTTCATCCTAATGAACTACGCAAACTGCGACCTAGTAGGACACACAGGAAATCTAGAAGCCACAATAAAAGGCCTAGAAGCAGTCGATGAAAACCTTGGAAGACTGGTGGAAAAAATCGAGGCCTCAGAATACGAAATGGTTGTGACGGCCGATCACGGGAACTGCGAAGATATGGGGACTGAAGAAGAACCTAATACCTCTCACACATTAAATAAAGTACCAATAATTAGTGTTGGAAAGAGTAAATTAATTGATTTAGAAGGCCTTTCTGATCTGAAGACGGTATTTATATAGGTTCACAAATAGGAGGATTTTCGCTTACCATCTCGCATCCTGAGGGACAAGGATTTTCATTGGGGCAATCAATACCCCCATTACCTCCTACATCCTCCAAATCATCTTCTGCATCGGTTATACGATCTGATACGAATTCGCTGAAGCTGCTGGATTCTCCCGTGAAAATGAAAAGCATTATGGCTGCAGTGGCTATCACTACTACTGCAACCAACACTACCTCTATGGTTTTGTCCAAGTTAATTCACTTCTTGACAATTTATAGTTCCTGACTCAGCATTATAGCTGTCCGGAATGCCTGCAACTGCTGATCCATCATCATTTAGGCAACTGTTAGGTGTGCTTATTTCTTCTGCTCCTGTTGAACACTGAGTTTCTACTGTTGATGTACAGGCGTCTGCACCTGTAGTGTCTATTACTCCTCCAAGCCCTTGGTTAAGCATAAAAACCAATGAGAGGGCTGCAATCATTAATACCGATGCTGCAATTATAAGGTATAAAATCTGTGATAGGCCTTTAGTATTGTTCATATATCAAAGAATTGTTTTGTCTGTATAAAAAGTCTTGGAAAGATAAGAGAAAAAGGAAAATATAGGCCTTTGTTTTAAGGCTGTTTGAGGTTGATTTGGATGCTTGAGACGTTTAGCTGGTCTCCTTCATCAGTCTCTATTTCATCGGTACCGATTGAAATGTCATCTATTTCCGCATCTTCAACGAATCTGTCTCGGACTATTTCTGCTACGTCTACTGCCCGACTAATTGCTTTTCCTCTTGCTTTTACGTGGACTGTTTCATGTCCTTCGCTGAACTGAGTTACAACTGCTAGAACGTAACTCATTGCTGGTTTGCTTCCTACGTATACTGTATTGTCATCTTCCTGTTCTGCCACTAATTAGTTCACCTAATTAATCATAGTAACATAATACTAAAATAACTTAATGGTTAATTACATATCCGGATTCCCCAATTTCTAAATTCAAATAACCGTCTTCTGTTAAAACTTCTTCATCGATATCCTCAACTTCAAAGTCTATTACTGTATTAGTGGGTGTAACTTCAACAGTCGAACTCTTCGTATTAGCAGTACAAGTTCTACTAACACATGTTCCATTAACTCTTCTAGTGCATCTAGTTCTACAACAGCTGCCAGAACTACTGCTGACCTCATTCCAATTATAATTGTTTTCTTGACTAGAAGAGGAAGAGATACCACTTGGAAGACTCAGAGAACTCTCAATGCTAGAAACCGAAGGCACATCTGAGAAATAACTAGACACTCCTGCACTCCTGGCACTACTTCTAGCCGAACTCCTACTCCCACAAGCAGTTCTTGTATTTGTATAGGAATCTTCTATTGATGCATCATCAAATGTTTCTTCTAATTCATAGAAAAATTCGCTGCCAGCTTTAGCGAGCTCGATATATCTATTAGGTGTTGATATTGATTGGCTGTAGCTTTCAGTTTTAAGAACTGCATCTTGGTGGCATAAAATATTCAATCCACTAAAATCTGTTGAGAGTGCTGAGACATTTTCAAACTCTGTTGAGAAGAAATCGTAGCCAGGCTCTGAAGATCCTGGATAAAGTTCGAAATCTATATCCTCACCAATACTGCATCCAGCATTATCTAATCTCGTATCGAAACGAGAATAGGCCTCGGACTCCCACGAGTCTAAAATTGAGTTAAGTATAGAGTTAGGCGTTAGTGCTGAAGAAGCCTCAGACTTCCAATTAATTCCGCCATCATCCAGTTCGTAGGCTGCATTGTTTACACTATATTCCATAGATGAAGGGATATAGTGCTCAACAGTGTAATCATAAGATGTTTGGGTTTCTACCAGTTTCTCAATATCTTCAGACGACTCACCCACTACCGAATTGAAAGCTTCTCCAATTGGGATTGTCTGTACTGTCAAGATAACAGCTGTAAGTAAAAGGCCTAGCATCGGTAATATTCCTTCTAAGCTTCCTTTCATCTTTCTCGCCCCACAAAATAAGTTAACTCTATTTCTCCTTCACTGATTGGAACTTTTCTCCTATAGGCGTTCCAGTCGTGCCTGTCAACATTTTCCAGGCCTTGCCGCGCTTCAAGATAGTCGTTGTGGTGATCTGAAGTTATGTTAATTATACCTCTACGACCTTGATTCGCTATCTTGTACTCCTGAGGCATGCTATAGGCCTGATTAAAAAATGTTTCGAGATCATCCCTCACCACGTCTCGATCATATGTGCTCCCGTTAATCCTTATTTTATCTGCCGAAAAATAATGTTGAACCAACTCTAATGAAGTAACATTGTACTTATTGCCGCTTTCTATCCAAGGATCAACTTCTTGGTTCAGCATATAAGTAAGGGTTGTTTCATCCTCTATGGCCTCGACACTGCTTCCAATTTCTCCTTGGAGTGTTACATCGCTTGTTATACTATCTTCTGCTTCCGAAGTAATCAGCAAGAGTAAGGCAATAGATAGAAAAACTGTAATACTGAACATAATCACTTGGGCTATCATACCTTGGGCTTTCATTCTTCATAAACCTCCAAGCTCATAGGAACTAATTCACCGTTCTGTTCTACAAGTATCCTAGTCCTTAAGCTTTCTATGCCTGAAGCCGTAGGAGAACCTTGGCAATCAATCCCTGATCCCATTACATCGGTTTGAACTCTATAACTTAGATATTCATCATCAAGATTCTCAATCTCGCTTATACTGCATTCATAGTCTGAGCCTTCTCCTATATGGCTGACATCAATCACGGATCTCCTATCATCAAGGTTATGCATCTGCTCAGATGATATAACTACATCGTAAGCCAAGTCAGAATTACCTCTTACATCATCACTTATACTTGTTAAGCCTCCTATGAATATCTGTAAAACCAATGTAAGGCCTACTCCAAGCATTATAATGTAAGGAACTTTTGTGATGATGTTGTATAGTTCCATTAACAACTCTCTCCGACTATTAGCTCATTATCAAAGTTTTTTTCTAAGCATATACTGCTGAAGGCCTCGTAACTGCTAGGCCCATCAATATTCGAATACCCTATACCTCCTAGATCTCTTACCTCTTCTAAATTCTCTTCGTCTTCGAATCTAAGATAAAACTCTGCTCCATCAACCTTTACATCGTAGCTTGAAATATCTATCTCTATGCTACCCGCTTCATAATTATTAAGCAGTAATGCGGCGTTCTCAACCCTATCGGCTCTGATATCCGTGGTTTCTTGTGCTATGAAGTTAGCAGTGTAAGTCTGGGATCCTACTGCTACTGACATCACCAGTATAAAGGTGAATGCTGCTTCAATCATCGTGAAGGGATAGCTTGCTTGTCCTTTCATGGCTCTAATACAACCTCTAGACCGCCGTTGTTCTCGCCGACGACTGCCTCCCAGCTACCTTCACTTATTGAATCAACAGGCATAGTATTTCCGTCTCCATCCTCCTCCATTAAATCCACACTACACTCTGTATTTAATTCCACTGACCAGTCATCTTCAGAAGGCGAAAACTCATCTCCATCGAAATTAATTTCATCGTTTTCAAAAACATCAACATCTACCGACTGAACTAAAATATTGTCAAAATCATCGACGCCTTCACACTGCTCATCAATAAGTGAGGCGAGGGATCTTACATCTGCTCTATCACTATGCTCTCCAAAACCTGTACCGCCAAAACCTTCTAACATTCCAATTACAGGTACCATCACCACCATAATAGCTAGAACACCTACTACAATGAATATCGGTGAATCAGCTTCCATAAATTATTGACCTCCAAACAATTCGCATTCATCCCCTGAGATACAGTCAATAAAGCTTGCGGTGAACCCTTCTAAATCTATTATTCCATCAGTAAATATAGTATCTGTAGCTGCAAATATTGCAACTATCGTAATAATCGAAACCACTATTGCAATCAACGCAGTTACCGTTGTCTTCATGGGCGCTCTGGCCTCCAATCAAGACTTTCATAAAAATTTTCCAGACCTCCTAAGTTACCGTCCAGCATAACAGAAATCACTAGAACTGCTGCAATTGAAACAACTAATACCAACACAAGCGAAATCGTGGAATCGAGGCCTTTCACAATAACCTTTGTGCATCAATGATTGAAATAAATTTGTTCAAGGCTCAGGGTTGAAATCCAAGTTTGAGATAAAATCATCCACGGCATTACTGAAAAAACTGTCAAAACTCAAGAAAATAAGCACTACCACCATGAGGCCTAAAGCAATCAAAGATATAGTCTTTATTGGTAAGTCCATCTGTAAATTTATAGTTTTTCGACGCTTATGAAATCTTGTATTTTAGTAAGGTGTGAGACCAGGACCACTTGGAGGACTAGGGGAGCTTCCTCAATCACTGGTCCATCTACCGTCGACAGGGTCACAGCTCCACTCTGTGCCATCTATCTCTACAGTCTCTTCACCATCACACATATTCCACTCCGAATGATCTTCTTCAAAGCCGTCATTATCGCTGTGAGGTGCACAGAGAAGATCTCCATAGATCTCATATTTTCTTTCTCCTCCAAAATCATAGAGTATTTTATTACCTACGTCTGTTCTCTGCCAGTCTTGGAAGCTGCTGTCAAATCCAAAATTATCTTCATTAGGGTCAACACTTGGATCGGAATGTCTACCATAGAGTATTCCTGCATGACCTCCATCCAATCCAGCTGATCCTTCAACATTAGGCAGATGATAATCATCTACCGAAGCACTGTCAGCAGAGGGGAAACTTCCATCTAAAGGAATTCTGGTGCCTTCATCAATTGCAACCCAGCCTGTAGCAGGATATCCAAAAGTGTAGTCGAATAACCCCACTATGCACTTATCCGCTCTATTTTCATCAAAATTAAACTCTACATCTGCGGTACCATGGCTGGTGCTTAGAAATACTCTATCTTCTTCCTCATTTAAATTGTGGAAATCAAAAGCATATCTATCACCTGCAGCAGTGTTACTTCTTGTAGGATTACCTACGTATGGATGATCGTTGTTAGCTGTGAATCCTGTTATGTGCAGTAGCCTGCCTTGAGTTTGAACTCCTCCAGGTATCTTATCAGCTCTTTCATCTACTAAATCGCTGCCACAGGTATCAAGCTCAGTTTCTTCTATCACTATCATCGGAAAATACTCTCTAGATGAGCTGCCGTCAAACTCAGAACTCCCCAAATCTGTGTTATAAGGGAGTTCTACGTTCATCTGAATGTGTCCTTTATCGCCAGGACAGAGCCTTAATTCATTCAACTTTACGTCATCTTCCATTTGTATGCTTCTTATAGGGGTGTTACTCCAAACT
>LFCJ01001393.1_pt1 | contig 16759 bp, 20 predicted proteins | sample 643141 | NCBI WGS metagenome assembly LFCJ01 (sample SAMN03766243, study PRJNA286221) | soda lake metagenome | biome: soda lake; feature: Kulunda steppe; material: water; isolation source: sample B1-Br-g2 brine of Lake Bitter-1 | place: Russia: Kulunda steppe | collected 2010-07 | reverse complement strand
CCACATTTTGCCATCAGACTGTTTCGGAACTCGGATTTCAAGCTCGATTTGATTCGATCGGAGATCATTTATCGATCACCCGGGGATCCAGCCGCGCATAAAGTGCATCGACGAGGATATTGATCACGATAAACGCAATCGCGATAAACAGCACGATCCCCTGGACGACCGGCCAGTCGCCGTTGCGAAGCGACTCGATGAACATCCGACCCAGGCCGGGCCAGTTGAACACCTCCTCGGTGATGACCGCACCACCGAGTAACGTCCCGAGTTGTAACCCGAGGACAGTAACGATCGGTATTAACGTATTTCGCAGGACGTGTTTGTACCGGATTAACACCGACGGCAGCCCCTTGGCTTCGGTGACCGTGACGTAGGGTTTGCCGAGTTCGTCGATCATCCCGCTTCGGGTTAGTCTGGTTATCAGCGCCGTAAAGTACGTACCCAGCGTGATCGCCGGCAGGATGATGTGGCTAAACCACGTCAACAACTCCCCGGCATGGCCCGTCGTGATCAGCGTCAACACCCCATCGTGAAGCGCAACCCCCCGCCCCGACGTTGGAAAGAGTCCGGCCGCTTCGGCCAACAACAAGATCAACATGAGCCCAAGCCAGAAATTCGGTGTACTGATCCCGACGAGTGACCCAAGCGTCGCGCCGTAATCCGCCGGTTGATTCCGCCGCGTCGCGCTGACGACGCCGAGTGGGATCGCAATCACGATCGCAACGATCGTCGCCGCAACCGCGAGTTCGACCGTCGCCGCGAAGTGTTGGGCCACGATATCGTTGACCGATCGCTGTTGATTGTACGAATACCCCAGACTTCCCTGCAGTAACTCACCGAGATACTCGACATACTGGACGTACATCGGCTGGTCGAGCCCGAGATCCTGGCGAATCTGATCGCGCGTGCTCTGGTCGGGAACCTGTCCAGCGATCAGGTTCACCGGATCACCCGGCGAGAGCGCACGCAACCCAAACATGATCGTCACGACCGCCCAGACCACGAAGATGCCCTGAAACGCCCGCCTGAGTAGAAACCGCGTGAAAGACATTCGTTGTGATTACTTCCGTTTGTACATAGACGCTATAGTTGCCGTTGATTCGACCCCAGACCGAGAGCGAAGGACGCTCAACTGATCTCCCAGACGAAGACGCTCTCGTCTTCTCTGGGCTCCCACTCGAGGGCCTCGTCGATGCCGTAGATACTCTCTTGTTGGTGTAAGAACACCCACGGTGCTTTCTCGCGGGCCATCTCGTTTACCTCCTGAAGCATTGCCTCTCTGGTGTCGGGATCTTCTTCGACCTGTGTCGCCTCGAGTTCGCTTTGGAGTTCGTCGTCCCGGAAACTCTGGACGCCGCCGTCGTCGTGGAAGAAGCCAAACATGCCGTAATCGGCGTCGCCGGTGATAACGCCCCAGCCGATGAGGAAAAACGGAATCTCTTCGTCGTCCGGGCCGGCGGAGTTCGCATCGGAGACGACGTCGAACGGAACGATATCGACCTCACAGTCGACGTTTGGAAGCTGGTCGATCTGGTCGGCTGCTCGCCGGCCGATATCTGCGTCGTTGAGATACCGACCTTCGGGTGCCGTAAGCGTGATTTCGGCGGGGTCGTCTTCGGTGTAGCCGGCGTCTTCGACGAGACGCTCTGCCTCGTCTAGGTCCTGTTCGTAGGGCTCGAGATCGGGGTTGTAGCCGTTAACTCCCGGCGGGGTTGGCTGGCTCATCGGGTGGCCAAAGCCACTCAAAACCCCGTCGATAATATCCTCGTTGTCGACTGCGTAGTTCATCGCCTGTCTGAACTCCTGGCTGTCGAACGGTTCGACTTCGTTTTTCATCGCCAGGAAGATATTTCGGAACGAGGTTACCTGTTCGATCGCCGAATCGGGGTCGGACTCGACCTCGCCGACATCGTCGGGGAGGACGTTGTCGATCAGGTTCGTCTCGTCGGCCAACAACGAACTCACGCGCCCGGAATCGGAGGTCTCGCCCTCGAAGGTGACCTCCTCGAGCTCCGGCACCTCACCCCAGTAGTCCTCGAAGGGCTCCATTACGATCCGGTTCTGTGCCGGATCGTAGTCGACGACCTGGAACGGTCCTGTTCCGTTGAACGCATCGGCATCGTCCCCGGAGATGACCCCGTCGCTTACCGGTGCGTCAGACTCGAACCACTCCTGGCTGACCGCCCGGAGATAGTTGCCGAACTCGAACTCAGCAAGCTGTGGCGCACCGCTGTAAGAGAGCTCGAGTGTCGTCTCATCGATCGCCTCGGCTCCCTCGAGCGATCCGAGTCCGGCGACCTGATCCGAGACTGGCGGGACGTCAGGGTCGATCTGTCGGTCGAGCGTAAACGCAATATCCTCGGCGACCAGCTGTTGGCCCTGGTGGAAAACAACGTCGTCACGAATCTCGAGTTCGACCGAGCCATCGCCAGTATGGTCCCACTCCGTGACGACTCCCGGTGAGGGCTCTTCGCCGGGAGTTACCTCGAACAACGGCTCGTAGACGTGATCGTACACGTTGAAATACGGGCCGGTGATGTGGTCGTTTGGATCCTCGACGTCCGGAAACTCACCCTGGGTTATCGTCAGCGAATCCAGATCGATCTCGTCTCCATTTCCGTCTTCGCCTTCACCGAGACACCCCGCAAGCGATCCGAGTGTCGCCGTGGCCCCAGCAACACCGGTGAGTTTGAGAACCGTCCGCCGGTCTGCACTCGCATTGTCAGCACCCTGCATGCTAGCTATTGTTCGCACGGCGTTATTTATACATGTTGGTCGGATCCAGCGTCGAACGAAAGAAGTGTCCGTTTTATGCCAGATATGGTGAACAATATACACGTCTGTTCTACGGGCAAGATCAGACCGTATCTTTCTGGCACAAGTTTATATTGTTCGACCAACTTCTTCATGGTATGGCCGCTCACGGCCGGTCTGCACTGCGGGACTTATTCGACGAGTCGCCCACGCCTCACATCGCCCACCCCCCGCGGACCCACCATCGTGACTTTTATGTCGCAACCGATGGCTCGTTCCGGGAGGCAGGCGGTGGGCTGGGCGCTGTCATCGAAACGCGCGACGGTACCCGTGTCGCACGCATCGCGACACCGGATACACCGCCGAACAACAACGTCGCCGAGTATCGGGCGCTTCATCTGGGCCTTGACGTCTTAGCCGCGCGTGCGCCAAAAGACGCAAGCGTCGGCGTCCTCATCGACCACGACGCACTCGCGAGCAACGTCAACAACACCATCCTCGCGAGAAGCTATCCAGACGGCACCTCGCCGCGTCCGATCTCGATCCCGCCGAAAACCGGCTATCACTGGCGTGGCATCCAGGCCCGACTGAACGGCTTTGGGGAGGTCCGGGCCGCCCGCATCGACAGCGACTACAACCCCGCCCATCCGCTGGCGAACGCACCCGACCAGTATCGCCACGTCAACCACGAACCCGACCGCTGTGTGCTGCCCGAGCCACCCACGTCGACCCCGAGTGAGTTCCCGCCACCCTCTCGAGCCAACCGCAACGGCGGGCAAGCCTCCGACTGATACTCTCGGACGGCCTTCTCTCCACCGCGTTGTATAAGTGGACGTAGACGTACACCCACATGCATGGGGACGAAAAGCCTCACGATCACCGACGAGGCGTACGATCGTCTCAAAGCACACAAACGAGAGGATGAGAGTTTCACCGATACGATTCTTCGACTTACCGAAAGCGACCGGGATATCCTGAAGGGGTTCGGCGAGATGAGCGATGTCGATGGGTTTCGTGATGCCGTCGAATCGAGTCGCCAGGAGCTAACCGAGGGCTTTCGCGAGCGTGGGCGTCGATGATCGCGTTCGATACGACGTTTCTCGTCGATTATCTCGAGGGCGACCCCGCCACGAAAGCCTTTCTCGAGGATCGCAACCACGAGCCGTTTTATGCCCCGTCGATTGCGCTGTTCGAGACGGAACTGCTGGCGGATGGAACGCCGATCAATCTTCGAGACGTCCTCATTGCGGGCATCTGTCGGCACAATGGCGCATGCCTTGTGAGCCGTGCTAGCCATTTCGAACACGTCGGCGGGCTCGAAACGGTGGCCTACTGATGAGTCTTCGGGTCGCCGTCGCCGCGCCGTTCGTCCAACACGGCACCGACCGATTGGAAGAAAGCGAGTTCGTCGTCTCGCTGTCGCTCGACCGCGATTGGTTCTCGCCCGACCAGGCCAAACGGCTGATCGATGTCGCCACCAAAGAGGGGCTCATCGAACACGGTGATGCCGGCCTCGTCGCAACGTTCGAACCAGCCCAGGTCGTCATCCCGGAGGAGTTCGTTCCCGATACGGATCTGCTTCGTGAACGCTCTGCGTTCGAGCGTGTCCTCGACTCACTCATCACAGAGGGCGTCGAGAAACACGAAGCCGTCGGCGCGATCAACAGCCTCCAGGCCGATCTCGGCGTCACGATCGAAACCGCCGCCGTCGTCTACGCCCGCCGGCAGGGACTCGAGGTCGACGACCTCGTTCCGATTGCTCGGTCGGCGCTTGCAAAATCACGCACAGACGACTGAGATGGATCAGTGCCAAGCGAGTCGAACCCGAAGGACGTTAGGCAGTTCTGACCCGACTCACTGTATGGTTGACGAACGGATCACCGACGGGAGACGGATTGCACAGTTGCTCGCCTCCGAACTCGACGGTCGCAACGATGGTGGTCTCGAGGCCATTGCGGTCACGAACGCCGACCGCGACGTCGAGCCAACACCGGACGGCGCGCGAGCCTACGACGTCGTCTTCGAGCCTGCCAACGGAAACAGTCAGCGACTACTCCAGGTGTTCGTCCACGAGGATCGTGCCCGCCTCGAGTTCGAAGTCGGCCAGGAAACTGCTGCCGAGACCGCAGAGAACCTGGGGCTTCGAGTGCGACCGAAAGCCGTCTCGCCGCCGCGAACGCTCGTTTTCGTCGAATCAGCCGCGGCAACCAAACGGGCGACGGACGTCGTCCAGGCCGTTCGTGCCGAACTTCCCGCCTGAAGATCGCGCTTTCGACGTGTTAGCTCTCGAGGTCTGCGATGAGCTCCGGCAGTGTCGTTGCGATCTCGTTCTGGGGAACGTAAGCGATCGCTCGCGGGTCGGGGTCGGGACCGTCCTCGAGCAGCACCTGAATCGCGTCCATGCCCGCGTTGGTCGCGCCGTAGATGTCCGCGTTGACGTCGTCGCCGACGTAGACCGCGTCGGCCGGATCGATTGCTAAGGCCGCCGCGATTGCCTCGAACGCTCGTGGATCCGGCTTGCCCGCCTCGAGTTCGCCGGTCACCAACGCGGCATCGAAGAGATCCTCCCAGCCCAGTTGCTCGAGTTTGTCCCGCTGGGCGACAACGGGGCCGTTTGTGAGCAATCCGATGCGGTAGCTTCCACGGAGGTCGGCGAGCATCGCCTCGACACCCGGCAGGGCCTCGAGGGCGTCGGCGATCTCCTGTCTGTAGGCACGAGCGAGCACATCGGGATCGGCGTCGGTCTCATACTCCGAGAGCAGATCCGCAAAAATCGGCTCGCGAGTCTCGCGGGTGAGATGCTGGCTATGTGCCTCGAGATACTGGTCGCGCGTCAGTGGGGGTGCGTTGGCGGCCTCGACGGCGTCGTCGAGTATCGTCGTTCGATCCTGTCGTGAGACGGCAAGTGTGTAATCGAGGTCGAAAATCACCGCCCGTGGCCGTTCCATACATCGGGAGAGGGGGCTCGAAACTGTTGAAGCTATCCCTTCGCCGGTCGGCATCGTCTACCTGCCGAAACTACAGTCGTGGCGTGCATACTCACCGACATGCAGATCACGGTAACCGGTGTTGGTGGCGGAATCGGGCAACGAGTCGCGACTCGACTCGCGGCGGCGGGTCACGACGTGTTCGGCCTCGACCGAGACCGGGACCGACTCGCTGCGCTCCCGGAGTCGATCGAGACCAGGACAGTCGATCTCGAAGACGAACGCGCCGTCGAGACACTCCTGGCCGAGCGGCCGGTCGATTGTGTGATTTCGACCGTCGGCTGGTACGAACTTGGCGCACTCGAGGACGTCTCGCCGGCGACGGTTCGTCGACACCTCGAGGCGAATCTGGTCGCAGTCCATACGGTCGTACATGCCACGCTCCCAACCCTCCGGCGTCACAACGGACGACTCGTCGTCGTTGGATCGTTCGCTGGAGCGGTCCCGTTGCCCTATCATGGTGCCTACAGCGCCGCGAAAGCCGGCCTTCATGGCTACGTCGATGCGCTGCGCCGTGAAGTCGCCCCTGCCGGTGTGACCGTCTCACTCGTCGAACCCGGCCCCACCCGGACGGGGCTCAACGAACGCGCAGCCGCGACACTCGAGGCCGACTCCCAGAGCCCATACACGGACCAGTATGCCGCCTTCGACGGCTACAGCCCCCACAGTGTGAGCCCGGAGACAGTCGCCAAGACGGTTCTCGAGGCTGCCACAGCGAGTTCACCACGAACTCGGTATCGGGTCGGCCGTCGGGCACGATGGCTCCCGTGGCTGTCTGTCGTCTTGCCGGATCGGCTCGTCGACCGGCTGGTCCGGGCAGGGCTGCCGGGTGGCCTGCTCGGTCGTCTCGTCGATTCTCCCTCGAGATGAGCCCACGCCGGGTTCGATCTACCAGCAACCAGTCATTTGCCGGGGTTTAATATTATTCCACTAATTTATCAAATTGATCAGCACAGATGCCATTTTATACCGGTGAGAAACTCGCTGCGGTGTACGACGATGCCCTCGAGGACGGATTTGGACTGGTTGCAAGCAACGTCGCAGAGCCAAACGTCATGATGGGGCTGATGGAAGGTGCACAACGGGCGAACTCGGATTTGCTGATACAGATGAGCAACGGTGCGTGTACGTTTGCCGGCAACGGCGATCCGATCGCAGGGTTGGAAGCGATGGGAAACTACATCGAGCTGCTAGCCGAGCAGTTCGATATTGGTGTCTTCCTGAACATGGACCACCAGACCGACATAGAGACGATCAGCCGCCAGATCGACCTCGAGATTCCCTCCTCGATCATGATCGACGCCTCCCACGAGGAGTTCGAAACCAACGTCGAGCGAAGCCGAGAAGTCGTCGAGATGGTCGACGACGCCGGGGCCGACATCCTTGTCGAGGCCGAACTCGGCACGATCAAAGGCGTCGAAGACGAAATCGTCGCCGACGAAGCCTTCTATACCGACCCCGAGCAAGCCGTCGAGTTCGTCGACAGAGTTGGCTGTGACTTACTCGCCATCTCCGTCGGGACCCAACACGGCGTCGCAAAGGGGCGTGACCTCGAGATTCGCCCGGATCTGGCCGCCGATATTCGGACGGCATTACGCGATCACGGACTCGATACGCCGCTTGTCTTACACGGTTCCTCGGGCCTCCAGCCCGATCAACTCACACAGATGCTCGAACGCGGGGTCTGTAAGGTCAACAAAGACACCCGGTATCAGTATGAGTATACACGAACTGCCTTCGATCTCTACCGGGAGAACGAAGACGCAATCGTCCCCGGAGAGGCAACCGATGACGACCGAGAGAACTTTTTCAACAACGTCGAGTGGTCGCCGAACAAAGACTACTTCGACCCTCGAGTCGCCGGCCGGGACATTCGTGCACAGATCGCAGACGTCTACGAGGAACTTGCGACCGTCGCCGGCAGCGCAGGCAAAAGCAAATACGCCTGAGATCACCGGTTTTCGGTGACGGACCGACGGTCGAGTTCTTCGAGGCGTTCGTCTCGGAGCTGTTCAGCAGTTGATTCGCCCTCGAGTAACGCCTCGATCCGCCGGAGTAGCTGTTCGCCGGCGAGTAAATCCGAGACGACGACGTAGGTTGCACCCGCCTCGAGGAGTTCGAGTGCGGTCTGTTGGGTCGGCGAACGGAGTATGAGATCGGCCTCGAACTCGAAGGCGAGCAACCGCCAGGAGACCGGATCGGAGGGGGTCGTCGAAATGACGATGTCGGCCCGTTCGACGCCTGCTTTCTCCCAGGTGTATTCTTCCATCGCGTCACCGAAAACGTACGCATCACACTCGACTCTGACCGCTTCCCGACGCGTGGGATCGTTCTCGATGACGACGTAGGGTTTTTCCAGTGTTTTGCAGGTCTCGACAAGATGCGACCCAGTCCGTCCATAGCCCACGATAACGACGTGGTCGGTGATGTCGTCTGGAACGTTGCTCAGTTCGTCGATTTTGTCGTGGCGTGTCGAGACGAGCCCGCGACTCGAGAGCAGGCGATAGATCGCTTCGTCGTGGCGTTGGGTGAGACTCGAGATGACCATCGTGACGGCGGCTGCGAAGATGATCGCATCGAAGACCGATTGAGTTAGAATGCCGATTAAGAAGGCTTCGATTGCGATAATCAGCGAAAACTCGCTGACCTGGTCTGTGGTAATCGCCGTTAGCGTCGCCGTGCGTGCTTCATATCCCTTATACATCAGGATGGCAATCGTAACTGCTGGCTTGATCAAGACGACCAACACGATCAGGCCGGTAGCGAGCAGGAGTTTCTCGACTGATGCTGCGGGGCCGGTTTCGAGAAACGGGACGGCCACGAGTGCGCCGACGGTCACAAAGAAGATAGCAAGAAAGAAGTCCTTGATCGATTCCAATCCGGTGAACAGTCCAAGGTGTTCGCCGCGGTCGTGTCGAACAGCGATGCCGGCGGCGAAGGCACCGACGACGATCGAGACGCCCGCCAGTTCGGCCACACCGATGAAGACGACCAAAAGCGAGACGACGCCGACGATCATGAGCTCATCAGAGCCATCGGCCAGTCGACCGAGAAGCCCGAACAGATAGCGGTTGACCGCTACCGCAGCAGCGAGCAACACGACACCATACCCCAGTTGCGTCGCGATCGGATCGGCCGCTATGACGCCGGCCCCGACGATCAGGACGACAGCGATGGCAAACAGGTCCTGGACGAAATGAAGCGACTCAGAGAGCCGTCCACGAACGAGGTTCATCCGGATCTCGGTCCGGACTAACGCCGTTCCGACCATCGTCGAAGACAATGCGGCAGCGACGCCGAGAACGCTCGCTTCGGCGAGGGGCACGCCGAGTGCAACACCGAAGGCGGTACCGAGCGAGCCAATTACCAGAATCTGACCGAGTGCGGCGATTTCGCTGTCTGCGAGGACAGTCCTGATCGCGTCGAGTTGGATTCCAACGCCGAAGGCAAACACCAACAAGGCGATGCCATACTGGGCGAGTTCCACCAACAGATCATCTTGCTGGATGAAGACGGTGCCTGCGAAGATCCCAGAGAGAATAAGCAACGGGACCGCAGGCAGATCGAACCGGTCTGCCAGCAAGAGGAACGGACCGGCGATGATAAACAGGATTGCAACCGTCGTTAGTAACTCAGACATAGTAGTCACCTCGGAGGTCGGTTGATACTGCCGGACGTCCGTCGTGAACGATTTTCGCCGCCCCGGGCTGGCGAGAATCTTCACATAGGTCCGTCCGATAGTATGAGTCAGTATCAGTCATCGAGATCACCTGTCATCCGTTCGTGGGTGTTCGGGAACGGGTCGGGGTTGCGAAGCAGTTCGACGTCGCTTGTGATCGCCCGATCCAGTTCCGGACGCCCCTCGAGGTAGGCCTCGAGATAACTACCTAGCCGATCGGCCGAAAGATCCGCGCTCGTGATGACGTAGTCCGCCCCACGGTCGTAGAGTTCGCGTGCGCCCTCGTCGGTGGATGCCTCGAGAAACACCGTTGCATCGTCGCGTACCTCCCGCAAAATGGCCTTGCTCACCTCGAGTTGATCGGACGAGGAGAGGACGAAATCGGCCTTTTTTAAGGCGACGTCCTTGCGAATCGTCTCACTACCTATATCGCCGTAGACCGCATCGAAGCCGTTTGCTTCGAGGGCCTCGATGTGGTCGACTCGGCGGTCGACGACCACGACATCGTCGTAGTACTCACTGAACAGTGGTAGGACGTTTCGAGTCACGTCGTCGTAGCCGACGGCAACGACGTGGCCGGCGTAGTCTTTCCCGTCCTCGGCGAACGGTTCCTCGGGTTCGAACCGCGAAAGCGGTCCCTCGAGGCGATCGAAAAGCCGATCCGCAAAGGCGATCAGATATACCGAAATCGCCATCGTAAGCATTGCAACCAACGTCAGGAAGCCGAGCACTTCGACCTCGATGAACCCACCCTGTTGGGCGGCGACACCGACGACGATGCCAAACTCGCTGACCTGGATCATGTAGAGACTGCCCAGGAAGTTCGTCTCGAGGTCAAAGCCCTGCCAGTTGATGAGCACGAAGAAGATGATGAATTTCGCGATCATCAACACCACTGCAGCGATGATGGCTTCCCGCCAGTAATAGGTAAGTTCGTGGGCCCGGATATCCAGTGCGACCGAGGCGAAAAACACCATCACGAACAGGTCTGTCAGGGGGTTTACTCGATCCTGAAGCTGTTTGCTGTAGGGAAGTTGAGCGATTGCTACCCCGGCGAGAAATGCCCCCATCTCGATCGAGAGATAGGCCTCGATGCCAAATGGCGATAAGAAGAGGTCGATCTCCTGGGAAACGAAAATAAACAGAAACGCCCAGGCGATCGCGACGAGGAAAAATATCGTCTCGTTGTCTGCAATTTGCCGGAAGACCGTAGGTAAGGCATACCGTGAGGATGCAAGTGCGATGACCGTGATTATCGTGACAAGCGTGAGTACGATCGCCAGCGTGGTCGCCACCTCGGCGACGCTTTCGGGTTGGCCGGCGGCAAGAATCGCAAGCAGGATAACGACGACGATGTCCTGTACCAGCAGGATACCGACGTCGATCTTGCCGTGAAGGTCGGTTGCCTCCCCTTTGTCCGTGAGCATCTTGATGACAACTGCAGTCGAGCTATACATGACCGCAAGCCCGATCAGTAGCGCCTGGGTGATAGACCCATCAAGAAGCACATACGATACGCCAAAGCCGACGGCTGCGACGGCAGCCATCTGCGGAATCGAGATTTTGACGATCGGCGAGATGATGTGTTTGATCTCCCCGATCCGCATCTTGATCCCGAGCAAAAACAACAAGAAGGCAAGCCCGAGTTCCGATAGCGTCTCGGTGAGTTCCGTCACTTCGACGATGCCAAAGACCACCGGCCCGATTACGACCCCGGCAACGAGGTAGGCGATGATGGTCGGCTGCCCCGTCTGTCTCGCGACGAAGCCAAGCGCTGCTGCGCTCAGCAGGATAATCGCTAGATCGACAGTGAGCGCTGGATCGGTGACCATTCGAGTTGCTACGCCGTAGTTACGGGGCTCTCTTAGTAGTATTGAAATACGCCCATCAAATCACCAGACAACTTGGTGACAGCCCCACAGGAGAGAGTAGTGAACGATGGTATCATCATCGGTCGTTCGAATCCCAGCAGTTGCTGGTGGCCGACCGCGATTAGTCGGTGAGGACGCCTTTGAGTAGACACTCAGCGGAGGCAAGATTTGTCGCCAGCGGCGTATCATGGACGTCACAGATCCGCATCAGCGCCGAGATATCGGGTTCGTGAGGCTGGGCGCGAAGTGGATCCCGAAGGAAGATGATGCCGTCGACGAGTCCCTCGGCAACCTCACCGCCGATCTGGAGGTCCCCACCCAGCGGTCCCGACTCCTTGCACTCGACCGAAAGGCTCGTCTCTGCTTGCAGCCGACCCCCGGTCGTCCCCGTTGCGATAAACTCCGCCTCGAGCAACTGGTCTTCGTGAGCCTGAGCGAACTCGATTAGGTCGTCTTTTTTCTCGTCGTGAGCAATGAGTGCGAGTCGCGTCATGTCAGTAGGTCCCGTCTCGAGTGTGATAACTGTACGTTGTTTGTCGCGCTCGTAGCGCACTCGTCCCGTGGGCCCGCCGAAGGGAAAACGGGCGTTTTACGCTGGTCGCCTCACAGCTACCGCTATGGAGACACTTACCGCACACCACGTCGGGATCACCGTCGACGACCTCGAGACGACACTTCCGTTCTACCGGGACGTCCTCGGCCTCGAGGTCGTCGCCCGGTTTTCGGTCGGTGGCGACGCCTTCGAGACAGGTGTCGGACTCGAGGATGCAAGCGCGACGTTTGCCCATCTCGAGGCCGATGGCGTCCGGATCGAACTCGTCGAGTACGACCCCCGAGGCGAGCCAATGAGAGCCGATGGGCTTAACCAACCCGGCGCAGTCCACGTCGGACTCGAGGTGGATGATCTCGAGGCAGTGTACCACGATCTTCCCGAGGGCGTCCCGACGATCAGCGAGCCACAGACGACCGAATCCGGCACCTCGATCTGCTTTCTTCGAGATCCGGAGGGGAACCTGGTCGAACTACTCGAGCCCTAGGACTCCGTCAAGCGTCGACTGATGCGTCGAACCGACTGGTTCGCCCCATCAGTTCAGGCTTGCCAAAGCCCTAAGACTGCCGACAACGCAGTGTCGATCTGACCTCCTCGAGATCGCTTTCACATTGTGAGCAGTGCTCTTTTTCGGTTGCGATGTAGACGAGCCCGCACGATTTGCAGTGAAACAGGTTTCCGGTTCCATCGTCGGTGTTTTCCACAGCGCTCGAGCCAGTAGTGGGAGGTGAGTTCGGTCGGTCGCCCGCTCGATCGGAAAACACCGATCGAACGCGTTTTCGGACGCGCTCGAGCCTGGAAGACGACGCCGCTAGCAGGTGCATAGTCGGTGGCTCAACGACCACCCAAAAGTAACTATCGTCGGACGTATCTGGTCCTCGAATGGCATTCACAGCCAGTGACTGCTGATACTGATAGATCGAAATCAGCGATGAAACGAAAGTAGCGATGGCGAGAGGGTGGATACTGGGGGTGGTAGGCTGTTGATTTGGGGATGGGGGATTCCACCGCTTCGCCAATTAGCTATTGGAAATTTCCGATATTAATTCTTTCGATCTTTTCGTCTCGATAGCAACCTTTTCGACGGTCCGGGAGGCATTCGCTTCTATGAACTTCTTCGACCGATTGCACGATCGGATTCTGACGGTCGACAGCATCGTCAGTGTTGGACTGGACCCAGACCCCGAACGGATTCCCGACCACCTTCAGGAGTATGACCTCCCCCGGTGGGCGTTTAACCGCCGGATCATCGACGCCACCCACGAACACGCCGCCGTCTACAAACCCAATGCTGCCTTCTACGAGGACCCCGACGGGTGGGCCGCCTTAGAGGAGACGATCGCATACGCCCACGGCAAAGACGTTCCCGTCTTGCTCGACGCCAAGCGCGCCGACATCGGTAACACGACCCGCCAGTATGCAACGATCTTAGATCGCGTCGACGCGATCACTGTCAACCCCTATCTGGGCCGGGATTCTCTGCAACCGTTTCTCTCTAACGAGGAAGCCGGCGTTTTCGTCCTCTGTCGAACCTCGAATCCCGGCGGGGCCGACCTACAAGACCTCGAACTCGAGACCGGCGACGCAATCTACGAACGGGTCGCCGCGCTCGCTAACCGCTGGAACGAACACGACAACGTCGGTCTCGTCGTCGGCGCAACGAATCCCGACGAACTCGAGGATCTGCGCGAACAGGTTCCGGACCTCCCATTTTTGGTCCCGGGCGTCGGCACACAGGGTGGGGACGCCGAGGCAGCCGTCGAGTACGGGTTGGCAGACGGCGTTGGGCTGGTCAACTCCTCACGCGGGATCATTTTCGCGGGCGAAGACCAGGGCGAGGCGTTTGCTAAAGCCAGCGGTCGGGCCGCAAAACAGCTCAAACGGCGGCTCAATCGGTACCGGGATTGACCGTTCCAACCCTCACTTTTCGGTTCGTAGCCGCTCTAAGACGTCTTCTGCGTTCTCGACAGCTTGTGCTTTCTTGGCGGGATAGGCCTCGACTTTCGCCCGGAACGTGATGCCGTCGCCGAGACGGACCTCCTCGCTGAAGGCAGCCTGTTTGTCGAGTCGCAAGAAGAGCTCGGTGTTCTCAGTGACTCGGTCATCGAGTTCGTCGATCAGCCGACTGAACTCCTCGAGGTCGGCCAGCCTCGAGAGGACGTGACGGATGTCGTCGGCGTTTTCGACCCGCGCAGAGAAGACGAGAATTCGGTCGCCGTAGTGGCCTTCGCTTTCCGTGCGGTCGATCTCGAACTCCTCGGGGAGGAAGGTCCAAAGCGCCTCCTCGACGCGTTTTTCGTCCTCGGTGGCGTAACAGAATGTCCGTAAGTCGATGTAATGAAGCGGTATCGTTGCCATTGCGATTCGGGTATACTAACTGGGGTGTCGGTTGGTATCCAGCCGCGAGAGCCAACCTGGGTTTGAGTGTGTTATTCCTCGTCGTCTTCGGCCGCCTCGAGGTCGTCTTCAGGGACGCCGGTTTCCTGACCGTCCTCGAAGCTGATGGTGTAGGTGACGTCGCCGAACATCGACTCCATCGTCTGGGAAACGGTCCCCGTCTGGCCATCAAACTCGCTGTGCTTGTCGTTCAGGACGACACGGTCGTCTTCCTCGAAGCTCATACCTTCAATTCCCCGTCGTCGCGTAAAAAGGGACTGATTCGCCGACTCCGAGCACAACGCTGAAGCGATCCGGTCTCCTGGCTCCGGTATGGAACGAACGACACTCCAGGTAACCGGAATGGCCTGTGACGGCTGTGAACAGACCGTAACCGACACACTCGAGGAACTCGAGGGCGTCTCGTCGGCGACCGCAGACCACGAAGCCGACGAGGTCAACGTCGAACACGACGGCGTCGATGACGCGACGATCGTCTCGGCGATCGAAGACGCCGGATACGAGGCCGCCGACTGATACTGCTGGTCGTATACCGATCCGTCAACGACGATCCCGTCTGCCGGCTGTCAGACAGGTGTTGACCATTTATTTTCTCCCGCGGCCTGAACCGATCGTATGGAGAGTCTAAACCGGATGGCGATCGAGTTGGTCGACGAAGCTTTAGAGTACACTGAGGAACTCAATATTGGCGGCTACGACCTCGAGAACGAGGCGACCGTCCTGGATTTTGGCCTCGAGTTCGACGGCGGGATCGAAGCGGGACTGCTGTTGACCGAAATTCAGACGGCCGGATTGGCGACGCCGACGCGCTCGCTTGGATCGATCGGTGACGCTCCGATTCAGTATCTCGAGTTGTCGACCGACCAACCCGCCCTTTCGTTGTTGTGTTCACAGAAAGCCGGCTGGGAACTCACGACCGAGAATTTCGAGGGACTTGGCAGTGGCCCCGCACGGGCGCTGGTCGCCCGCGAGACCGAGTTTCGACGGATCGGCTACACCGACGCGTTCGATCTGACGGCGCTTGCAGTCGAGACCGACACCGACCCGACCGAGTCAGCAGCAAAGCAAGTCGCCGAGATGGCCGAAATCGACACCAGCGGCGTCTTCTTGCTCGGCTACCGGACCGCAAGTCTCGCCGGCAGCGTTACGAACGCCGCGCGCGCGGCCGAACTCGCGACGTTCAGCCTCACCGAACTGGGCTATGATCCACTCGATATCGTCTCTGCGGCCGGCAAAGCACCGATCGCTCCCGTCGCCGACGACGAACGGACGGCAATCGCCCGGACGACCGACGCCATCGCCTACGGCGGGACGGCTCACCTGACGGTGCGTGAAGACGCCGACTTCTTCGAGCGCGTTCCCTCGAGCGCCGCCGACGAATATGGCGACTCCTTCGAGACCATCTTCGACGACCGAGACTGGGAGTTCGAGGAGGTGCCGGCCGATCTCTTTGCCCCCGGCAAGGTCACCATCGACGTCCTCGGCGGTCCGACCTACGTCTACGGCGAAACCAACGAGGACCTACTCGTCGACTCCTTCGACATCGCATAACCGCGCAGACGAGCCTGACAGATGCAATTCAAACCCGTTCCTGAGCCACCCGCGAACATCACTGTCGCCGAGACAATCGCCCACGCCGTTCCCACCGATCCCGAAGCGGTCGCCGACTGCTGTGACCACCTCCTCGCCGAAACGTCGCTCTCAACTCGTGCGGAGGCAGCCACGTGGCTTCCCTTCTTGCGTGCACTCCGCCTCCTCACCGAGGAGCCAGCGGGCTACTCGCGGTCTCGCTCGGTCGGATTCGATTCGACCACACAGCAGGCGTTCCGAACGCGGGTCTACGGCGCAGACGCCGTCCTCGAGACACTCGAGGGTGCGGACAGACCGCTGTCTAGGCCCGCCGTCGCGACGGCGGTACCCGACCGCGTCGTCCGCGAGGATGGAGAGCGAATCGAGCGGCTGCTCGAGTGGGCTGTCCTGTTTGGCCTCGCCGAGCGTGACGGCGACCAGTATGTAGGCTGATTCTCGAGGCGGCACCCGACCAAACACCATCTCAACTGACTGGCTCTCGATAGTAAGCAACATAGAGTCCGTACCCTGTTGGTTCCCAACAGCCAGTATCCTCACCGCATCGGATGAACGTCGGTGACCGTGCCAACGCCTTTGCTTCGGCCCTCGCGGAAGACGAACTTTTGTCCTTTTTCGACCAGATACGGCCGGAATTTAAACCGGACGGTGGTCTCGCCGGTGTCCCCTGGAAGCAGGCGGCCGCCGTTGGGGTAAAAGGCAGCGGCCTCGCCGATCGTCTCCAAGTGGACGACTGGTTCGTAGCCGTCGCCGATTCGGGTGGGGTGGTTGAGCACCATCACTTCGGCTTCAAACTCCCGGACAGGATCGGGGTCGGCCTCACGCGGCAGCAAGACCATGCCGCGTTCGATCGCGCTTTCGTTGATACCTTTGAGTGCGATACCGACGATGCGACCGGCCTGGGCCTCATCGACCTGATGGTAGTGCATCT
>LFCJ01001391.1_pt1 | contig 16763 bp, 12 predicted proteins | sample 643141 | NCBI WGS metagenome assembly LFCJ01 (sample SAMN03766243, study PRJNA286221) | soda lake metagenome | biome: soda lake; feature: Kulunda steppe; material: water; isolation source: sample B1-Br-g2 brine of Lake Bitter-1 | place: Russia: Kulunda steppe | collected 2010-07 | reverse complement strand
GTCTGGGCATAGATTTTGGCCGCACTAACGAGATCGTCGACGTGCATACACCGGTGTTTGGTTCCCGAAAACTCCTCAGTTGACCGCGATGGGCCATACGTCACCGCCGGAATCCCGATCTCGTTGAAGACGTTGATATCCCGCCACATGCTGGTCACTGCGGCGTCGGGTCGAGGCGGAGAATCGTCCCTGACGCTCTCGTGAGCGCGCTCGATCCCAGCAACGAGTGGTTTGACCGCCGTCTGATCTGCGATATACCCGCGAGCGGCATTATAGGTCTCGACACGAGCATTATCACTGACCGTCGAAACGGTTTCACGGAGTTCCTCGAGGACGAATTCGGGTCGTTTCCCCGGAGGCAAAAACACGTTCACGTAGATCGCTGCCTTCCCGGGGGCATGACCGACCGAAAACGGATGGGCCGACCGAATCGCCCCGACGCCAGCCGTCGGCCTGTTAGTTCCATGATCGTACTCAACGACATGGCGCTGGCTGTACTCGACCGCCCACCGGTGAAGTTCCCCGACCGCCCGGCAGGCATCGTGCAGTGCACCCGGGAACTCCGCATCAACGTCCTCAACGGGTGGATACTCGAGTCGAGGCCAGTATTCGACATCGTCGGTGAGGGTGATTTTGAACTGGGCGAGCCCACATTCCATCTGGCCAATAGCGTAGTCGGTCGTTTCGGCAACGATTGCGTAATCGGCACTCACTCCGCCCTGGGTCACGAGATGACGGGTCCCGAATCCTGTTCCCTGATAGGTGGGCGACTGGAATTCATCGACCGGGGCCGACTGGATTTCGCCGACAACGCCTGCCAGATAGAGGTCGCCATCCAACGGAATCTCACACTCAGCAATTGCTCGTCCGGCCCACAGAAATGCCGAAAGTGGGCCTTTGTCGTTCGCGATATCGTCGCCATAGAGATATTCACCGTCCTGCCACGACTCATAGTAGACTCGATGGCTATCGGCCGTCACCCACTTGTCGTGTTCTCGATTCCCAAAGGCCGTATCGACATGAGCGTTGAATATCAGGGAGTCACCGGCAACCGAAGAGTTACTGGGGAGTTTCCCGACGACGTTTGGGCGGTCCGCAACGACGGTCTGTTTTTCCGTGTCGAAGTGACTATTCATTTCTTGATATAAAAACTCACTTGCAGCGGCTTCCTCGCCGGTCGGACTGGGCACGTTTGCAAACTCGAGTAGAAAGTCCACTAACTCATCTCTGTGATCGTCAATCCACGTCGTGACAGCGTCAGCGCTGGTAATCGAACTCATATCAAACGTCATCTCATGGTGTATATTTAAATCTGTGTGGAACGCTCTCACGGACCGATTGGACAGATACAACGGGTAGAGAGGCACCAGCCCACTCGAGAGATTAGAGTAGGGGGAACAGCATGAACGTCACAACACCCTCATACATCCGCATTGAGAGCAATTGGACGAAAATAAGGTAGATTGCAACTAGCATCCCCATCGAGAGCGCCACGTTTTTCCACAGAGGAATGTCCGACTCGAGGAAAACAAAGAGAAAAATAAAGAGCGGAATCGCCAGCAGATGGCCAAACAGATAGACCAGGAACGTTGCCCCGATAACCCACGCCACCATTCGGAACTGGCGAATCGTGCTCACCTCAACATCCGTATCCAAAAACTCATCGAGAAAACTACTCGAGTTGTCAGTGATCGCCGAAGGGAGCCCATAGAAGCGGTCATAGAGGAGAAAACAGAGTTTGAGTACGATCATGACGATCAGAAACGACAGGAAAAGCAGCGGGAGGAGTCGCGTATCGGACGCCAACTCGAGGGTTTCAGTGAGAACGAACAGCGACGTAACAAGTAATAGAAGATAGAAGACCACTTCTTTGTGGAACGTTGAGGTCGTTTCCGTGACGGAGTGAAGCAGTGATTTCATTGAGTATCGGGTTTCATTGGAGGGTGTGATCGGCAAGTTTCAAATCGAGCGGGCGACGAGCGGATTTCGTGGAGACGGAGTATTGACGAGGTGGTGTGCCATTGGATACCGTTGATTGGTCCATTTATATGTAAAAACCTTTCGGTGTCTATGGTCAGCGTCGAGTTACGTGCTGGGCCAACTGCTGAAGATAGCGGTCCCACGGGCGACAGAGGCGGCAGTCTCGAGGGCGAAATGGGAAACGGTCTCGAGAGAAAGAACAGCGCCAGCGAGCGTGAGTGTGAGTGTGAGTGTGAAAATGAGCGTGAGCGTGAAAGTACGAAAGTGAGAACGCCGACAAACAGCAGACAGTTGCACCAGCCAACAGCGACGCGCATGTCGAGAGTATAAAGAGCGTCTCCTCGAAATTACCTACCAACCAATGCTCGAGGTGACGAATCTGGTAGCCATTTTGATTACGTTAGGGGCGGCACTAGCGCTCGCTTCTCAGAGTTTGTTTCTCCGGATTGGGACCAGGGATGGTCAGCCTTCGGATGCAGTGTTTATCGTGATTCTGGTCAATTTAGTGCTGTTGTTGCCCCCCGTTGCGGTGTTTTATTATCCAACCTACGGTCTAACCCGACTCTCAGTTGGGGCGTTCATTGCGGCAGGCATCTTTGGAACGGTCCTCGGACGGTTGCTCAAGTACACCAGTATCAAGCGAATCGGAGCCAGTCGAACGGAGCCGATCACCGCTGCAAACGCACTTTTTGCGACGATTCTCGGTGTGGGGTTACTCGGGGAGGCACTGACGCCGATGCACGGCGTCGGTGTTATTCTGATCGTTGGGGGTGTTGCAGCGATTGCTTGGGAGACGAGCCACGAAAACCCAGACGATCTGTCCATGCGCGAGTTGGGGATTGGACTCCTCATCCCGTTTGCAGCAGCCTTTGCCTATGCGCTTGAGCCGATCTTTGCGAGTATCGGAATCAGCGACGGGACACCGGCACTTGTCGGACTCGTCGTGAAAACAGGTGTCGCAGCGGTGCTGTATGCCAGCTATGTACGGTGGCGCGGTGATCTCACCCGTCCACTAACGTGGTCGATTGCAAACAGACGGTGGTTTCTGCTTGCAGGGGTGGCTAATACGGTGTTTTTGTTTGGGTATTATCTGAGCCTCTCGATTGCACCCGTCAGCGTCGTTGTCCCCATCATAATCACCAGCACGTTGTTCGTCGTCGTCCTCTCGGCGGTAAGTATGCCAACCCACTTAGAACGCGTTACGTGGAAACTGACTGCAGCCGCAACAGTAGTCGTCATCGGTGTCCTCGTGATTACGCTCATTTCCTGAGATGATTACTCGAGAGCGTTGGACCAGTCTATGTATGGGATCAGTGTGATCATCCTCTTATATGCTCCAGGACAATCCTCTGCTCCGAGGTCAACCGTAGAACGATTACGCTAAACCGTTCGCCCACAGAATCACCGAACAAGATACCCTACTCGAACAGTTCGATCAAGATATCTTCGAACTCGGTCCACGTCTCTTCGAAGGCCTCAACCGTCTCTTCCGTTTCTTCACGGCCCATAAACGTAATATCTCGGCCACCGTCTTCGGCCTCCGCTAACAGGTCGTCGTCGTTTAGCGCCTGTTCAACAGCCGAGACGAACGTGTCGACAACGTTATCGGGAGTTTCGGGCGGGAACGAAATTGGCCGGGCAAGCCGGAACGGCTCGACGACTTCCTCCGCATCGAAGGGCGTCTCCCAGTCGGTCAGTGCCGGTCCATCACCGGTCCCCTCATCGGCAATCGTCACCGACATCTGAATGCCGTCCGGTTCGGTGAAATCGACGATTGAGGAGGCTGTTGAGGTGCCGATTTCGACCTCATTTCGATCCATCGCAGCCATCAGTTCCGCATGACCCTCATAGTGGACGAAGTCGAGATCATCCATCTCCCATTCGCCCGTTAATGCACCCAGAATTACCGCGATCACCGTTGCGTCGTTAGTGGCTCCTGGCGTCCCAATCTGTTCGGAGGTTACAACGTCAGCAAAGGCGTCCCAGTCGTCGAACGGATCGATTTCCTGTGTCCGACCCCACCCAATCGGGGTTACAGCAACGGTACACGCGTTAACGAAGCCGGTGTTAGAGAATTGGACTTGGTCCGACTGTGCAATCTCCTGGACGATATTCCCCGAAAGAATCCGAAGCAACCAGGTATAGCCGTCTGGCTCTTCACGCCAGAGCTGGTTGGCAGCGGCCATTCCGGTCCCACCAGTCACGTTGTCAACGACCATGTTCGGCTCGTTTGGAAGGTACTGTGGAATATATTCCGCGAGCGTCCGTACATACCAGTCGTAGCCCCCACCAGTCGAAAAGGGGACCCATGCGTTGATATCACGGCCCGGTTCGGGGTATTCCACATCTTCTTCGGTCTGATCCCCATCATCTCCGTTGTCATCGCCGAGACAGCCCGCAACGGTCATCGCCGTCCCAACGCTACCAGCGGCTAGCAAGAACTTGCGTCTGTTTTGTTCCATACAACCCTCTGTGACATTCGAAGTATAAATATGTATTCCTGAGTGCGAGTATTGATACACAAATACTTGGTTATTAGTAGCTATTTTGGGCAACATAAATCGGCAGAACGGAATCTGCAACCAAACCGGCACATTTATTAAATTCGTGTGGTGACTGTTGCCATGGTTATACTCGAGGGCGTGCTTGCAGCTTTAGAAATACTCGCTGATCCGGTGGTTTTAGGATTTATTCTGCTCGGGACAGTCATGGGGCTGACTTTTGGAGCGCTCCCCGGGTTAGGGGGAGCAACGGCGATTGCGCTGTTGATTCCGCTTACGTTTGGGCTTGACCCGTATACCGCGTTCGTACTGATGGCCGCTGCCCAAGGCGGGGCAACGTTTGGTGGTTCTATCTCAGCAATCCTCATCAACGTCCCCGGGACGGCCCCGAACGCAGCGACATTGCTGGACGGCCATCCACTAACCCAAAAGGGTGAAGCCAACGTCGCCTTAGGGGCGAGTGCCGCCTCGAGCGCTATTGGAGCGCTGATCGGACTTGGAGTCCTCGTTTTGAGTTTGCCAATAATCAGGCAGGTTCTCCGGCTGTTTGGCTCTCCGGAGTTCTTTCTTATGGCGCTGTTCGGACTGGTGATTTTGGGAGTTGTCACTGAAGGTCCACTGATCAATGGTCTGATCGCCGGATCGATTGGCGTCCTCATATCGTTTGTCGGAATGAATCCGGTAACCGGGGGGACCCGGTTTACGTTCGGAACGACATACCTGTTGGATGGCCTTTCACTGATTCCAATTATTATTGGTCTCTTTGCGATTGGTGAGCTGCTCAAACTCCATTCGGAGAACAAGACGATTGCAGCCGTCAGCCCGTCAGTTGGAGGAAGTGCACTGGATGGCGTTCGAGCGGCGATACATCACAAAAAAGTATTGGTCAAATCAGCTATTATCGGCACAATAATCGGACTTGTTCCCGCTGTCGGTGGCGTCGTCGCGAACTTTATCGCGTATATGAACGCCTCACAATCAGCCGAGAACAACGAAGAGTTCGGGAAGGGAGACATCCGTGGCGTGATCGCCTCCGAGAGTGCAAATGACGCAAAAGACGGCGGCGCAATGATCCCAACGATTGCGTTTGGAATTCCGGGCAGTGCCGTCTGGGCTGTGATTCTCGGAGCGTTCATCGTCCACGGGTTTACGCCAGGTCCGCGACTCCTCGAGGAGGAAATGAGCCTCATTTTCCTCATTATCATCGCGCTGCTCATTTCGAACGTGCTCACATCAGTGATAGGCGTCCTCAGTGCTAAGCACATTTCGAAGATTACGAACACCGATATCAATCTGATCGGCCCCCCGGTGATCGGTATTGCCCTGCTTGGAGCGTACATTTACCAACTGGTGTTCATGGACGTCGTCGTCGCAGCGATATTCGGCATTCTCGGCTACCTGATGATCCTATACAGTATCTCCCGTGTCTCTCTGCTGATCGGCTTTGTGCTTGGCCCACTCGCTGAAGTGTACTTTCACCAATCGTTACAGCTCTCTCAAGGATCGTACACCATCTTTTTTGAGAGCTATGTCTCACTCATTATTATCGGAGCAATAGTACTTTCGCTGGCGTATGCGTTGAACGATATCGTCGGAATGTTCAGAGAGAAAGCCGGTCAGTGACTCCCAATACAGCGCTATAGTAGGGTTACAGCTAACAGGTATCGTTAGCACAGCAGCGGAGAGTATCAAGACATGAGTGGAGCCAGTAACTGAGAAGAGACTGTCAAGTGTGAAGAAGACCTATGTGTTTACAAAAGCAGTATCAACCCAATTGTCGCAAAATGTTTTACAGTGTTTGGCCAGTCTTTGTTGATGATAATGGTCTTGTCAGCCCAATAGTTGGACAGAGCGTAATAGTTTTATACAGCGGAAATAAATGGAGGCTGTATGGTAAACAAAGCGGTACTAACGCGGAGAGAGGCCCTTGCAGCAGCAATAGCAGGAGTTGGAACGATCGCTGGCTGTCTCGGAGACGCAGATCCGGACGCCATCGAAAACGGTGACGACGACGACGTCGAAGTCGATGACGACGCAGTCGAACTGTTCATCCAAGCCGGACCGGATGGGACGAGTTTCCAAGCGATTTCGGCCCCCTTTGGGCAAGCAGTGAGATCCTACTCGGAGAACCCCCCAATCGACGCAACGGTCAGCTCCTCGGGCGGAGGCGTCGAAAACGTTCGTGTCCTGTTTCAGGGTGAAACTGACGTCGCAACAACCGATGGCGTAAGCAGTTACAACGCGATGAACGGAAATGATCCGTTTGACGACCCAAAACCCGTCAAATGGCTCGCCCGTGCGGCCCTTGGTCAGCGGTTTTATGCCGTCAGAGAGGATTCGGATATCGAAGATATTGCAGACCTCGAGGGAGCACGCGTCGCCCCAGGGCCGGCAGGAAGCGGTGGATACACCCAGCACGAAGAGATTATGGAGACCTTGGGAATCGAGGTGGACAACGCATCGCTAGAGCACTCCGAAGGAGGAAGTGCCCTCCGGGATGGACAAGTCGATGCGTGGTACATTTTCAACGGCTCTGACTTCCAGAGCACGTGGGCGACAGCTGACATTCGGTTACTTTCGTTTACCGAGGACGAACTCGAGACGTACCAAGAGATTTCGCCAGCAACTGAACCGGCAACCGTTGATGACGAGTGGGTTGAAGGACTCGAAGAGGAGATACTCGCAATCGGGATCAATACCGGGTGGGTCGTCCGGGACGATATGGACGACGAAATTGCCTACGAACTGGCCCGAGTCGCCGGCGAGCACCCCGAGGACATTGCGAACAACTTCATCGGCGCACAGTTCTTGGACGCCGAGTTCGCCTACAACGAGTTCTTTACCGATGAGGTTGGACTCGAATACCACGACGGCGCACTCGAGTATTACGAAGACGCCGGTGTGCTGTAACGATCTGGCTTTCTGAACTGCCTCATATTCACACCCGCCTCGCATCCCAATGACAAACACAGTTTCTGATCCGTACGACGACCTAGATGAGCAGGACCTCGACATTGAAACCGCCGAAGCCGGCAATCTGTTACACAAAGCGCTCGCTCTCCTCATCGCAGTTACCACCCTCTACGCTGCGTTGACTGTCTCCTGGAGCCGGCTACAAGCCGTCTCGCTGTTTTTATTGCTGATACTGGTGTACATCTTTATCCGATTCCCCCTCGTCAAAAACGTTAACAGAGAACGGTTGAGCCGACGCGAGACAGGCGTGCTCTATAGCTTTGATGGCGCGCTCATTATCGGTGCATTGGTTTCACTGGGCTACCTGTTTTTCTCCGCAGAGGATGTCGCGCTCCGAGCGGGAACCGCAACCGATACCGAAATCGTCCTCGGATTCGTCGCAATGTTGCTTGTATTGGAAGCGACGCGCCGGTCTATCACGCTCATTGTCCCCCTGCTAGCGCTGGTATTCATGCTGTACCCCTATATCGGACAGTTTATCCCAGGGCTGTTCGGCCATCCCGGATTCTCGACACAGCGGATTATCGTCCAGATGTATCTGTCCACTCGAGGGTTGTTTTCGTTCCCGCTGGTGGTCAGTCACGAGTATATTTACTTTTTTGTGCTGTTCGGGGCATTTCTCGAGTTTTCCGGCGGTGGACGAGCGTTTCTCGATTTAGCAAAGGTGTGCGTCGGAAAGTTCGTTGGCGGCCCTGCAAAACTCGCCGTCTTTTCGAGTGGATTCATGGGGATGCTCTCCGGGAGTGTAATTGCGAATACGTTGACAACGGGAGCGTTTACGATTCCAACAATGAAAAAAACCGGCTACAAGCGGGACTTCGCCGCCGGTGTTGAAAGTGCAGCAAGCACTGGTGGTCAGTTGATGCCGCCAGTGATGGGTGCGGTCGTATTCATTATGATGGAGCTGACCGGTATTAATTACATCTACATTATAGTGCACGCTGCAGTGCCGGCACTGCTCTACTTCTTTGCAATCTACGTCGCGGTCCACTACCAGAGTTTGAAAAGTAATCTAACCGGCCTCCCCGACCGACTCATACCCGAACGGCGCTCGGTCTTTTTACGGCTGTACTACTTTATTCCAGTTATTTCGCTGGTCTGGTTGTTGTTCGAGGGGTACAGTGTACAGGCCGCGATTATCTACTCGACGGCGCTCCTAATCGGGATTACATTTATTCCACGGGATGCACGGCTCGTTGATCCCCGTCGAGAGGGCGAACGGCTTACGGACAATCCCCTCGTCAACTCCATCGAAGTCACTGCCAAGCGGACGACACCGATCGTCGCCGCGGCGACGAGTGTTGGAATTATTATTGGCTCAGTAAGCCTGACCGGCACCGGATTGAAGGTCTCTGCTGCCCTCCTTGCGATTTCCGGGGAGTCAATACTTATTGCACTTATTCTCGTTATGTTCCTCTGTCTCATCTTTGGGATGGCGACGGACACGATTACCGTCTACATTCTGCTCGCGATACTGGTCGCACCGGGTCTCGAGGCAATGGGGATCCCAACGTTCAGCGCCCACATGTTTATTTTCTATTTCGGAATGATGGCAATGGTCACCCCACCCATCTGTCTGGCTGCCTATGCTGCCGCGACAATCGCCGAAAGCGACCCGATACGAAGCGGGTTCTGGGCGTGGAAACTCGCCCTTCCAGCGTTCTTGCTCCCGTTCCTGTGGGTGTATGAGCCGGCGATTTTGCTCGAAGGCACGTCGTTCGAAATCCTCAGAGCGATCGTCACCGCACTGATCGGGTTTACGCTCCTCTCGATCGCCGTCGTTCGGTTCATGTATATTGAGATTTCGCGGATCGAACAGCTCATACTGGTTGGAGCGACGCTCTTGCTCTTACATCCGAACATGCTCACGGATGTCGCAGGAATCATCGTTGGTATCGTGGGACTGAGCCGGCAGTTTATTCATCTGTTTGAAATCGACATGCCGGAGGTCGCTGGATTAAACCGGCGAGGATAGAGACGTTCTACTTTCAGGTTCTAGTAAGTAATGGGTCAAGGTTTCAGATTTTACTAGGTCGGAGGTGTGGGACAACCTATTTTTGAATTTTTATCCCACAGATATATATCTTCTACCGCAGCACAATTGGATGTGGTAGACAACATGGCAGACCCATTGTTTGAGGAACATCTCGACCGTGAATACCTCGTCGACACACTTGTGGACTTACTGCAAGTAGACACAGCTGTCCCGCTTGGCCCGGAAACGTTGATGGAGCCGGACCATCCAAAGCTCGTGACGTTTGTTCAGGATGTTATTCGACCGAAGCTCCGAGAGATCGGCGCTCACGAGATTATCGAGTTGCCAAAAAATCAACTCGCTGTTCGAATGGGAGACGGAACCAGCGACCGGGCAGTTGTCGTCATGGCGTATACAGCCGCCCAACATCACAATTGGATGGAAGATCCGTTCTCGGGAAAGATTGCGATCCCGGACCGAGATGACATCGACGAACCGTGTGCCTATGGGCAGGGTGCAGAGCAGAATAAGGCGCATCTGGCGTCTATGCTCACACTGATCAAAGCTTTTCACGACTCAAAAACCGAGTTCGATGGCACACTGTACTTTGTCGTAAACAACGAAGCGAGAAGCACCCACGAGTGCACACACGCGCTGCTCCCAAAACTGGACCCGAAACCCGACTACGGACTGTTGCTAATCGGCGGCGGCAACACGGTCAAAGTCGCAAACCGAGGACGCGTCGACGTACTGATCGATGTGGAAGGCGAAATCGCTCACTCGAGTACGACAGACTGGGCAGGGAACGCAATCATGGGTGCAAACGAAGTGATCAACCGAATCGATGGTATGGAATTCTCTAAAACGCACCCCGAGTTGGGCGAGCAACATGCGACACCATATCAACTTGTTTTCGATCCGGTTGCCCCTCACACGTTCCCAGGATCGGCCCGGCTCAAAATCGACCGGCGGCTCCTTCCCGGAGACGATGTCGACGACGCGGTAGCAGACATTCGTAAGGCGGTCGGCGACATCGAACCGTTCGACATTACGGTCAGACGGGACGTGGTGATGGAACCATCAGTCGTAAGTGAGGAGTCAGCGATTGTCGAAAGCTTACAATCAGCCATCACAACGCTCGACGGAAAACCAGCTGAGACAACCCACTTCCCCGGTGCGTTCGACGCTGGCGGATTGACGAACCAAGGGATCCCCGCAATCATGTGGGGTCGGCCGGAGTGCAACGAAGACATCATGTGGGATGATTACGTCACCCTCAGCGGTGTCGAAGAGGAGTCACGCATCGTCGGCCGGACGGTACTCGAGTTACTTGAGTAAGGACCCCACAGTACCGTTGTGACAGCCAAAGCCGACAGTAGATTGACTTATTAATCCGGTAGCTGAGAGAGAGAGAGGATCAAATACTAGAGAGGGGAAATAGAGAGAAGAAATTGAGGAGAAGAATTAAATTGGCGTTTTGTAACCCATACATATGGTATTTATCTCAGTTAGTTGAATATCTAATATTTATAGAGACAAGTACGTTCTCCAGAAGGAAACGAATATGGGGGGAGGGAATAGCCCTGATTGACCGATGCCGTCTAAGTGAAGTGAGTCTTGTCCAATTTTACCGCATTTTCAACGTAGTATCGCTCTGGGAGCCAGGATTTTACAATGATCTCGAGTTACAACCCGTGGGTAGTTGGTGTGAGGGTGTTAAACAGTGGCGAACGCCAAGATATGGTAGCAAGCAGCGGGGGTGTTGACAGTAAACGGCAGGCAGACACTGATACAGTTCAAAAAGAAAGGATCACAAGCCGACAGAGACGACGTGTTCAAGCCTACTCTGAAAGTGCATTGAGTTCGATTTTATCCGCGGCAACAAGAAGTGCATCGGGGATTTCAGACTGGAGTCGGTCCCGTTTCATTCGGTGTTTCGGACCGGCGACGGCAATCGCACAGACCGGGGCCGAGTTGTGATCGGTAATCGAGACGGCAACGGACTGCAGTCGCGGAATTCGTTCCTCATGGTTGATCGCAAATCCCTGCTCACGAACTTCCTCGAGTTCCGCGCGTAGTTCGTCCTGATCGACGATTGTGTTATCAGTAAGCTTGCATAGCGGATTTGTCTTCAAAATATGGTCGACCTGTTCATCGGCGAGTCCGGCTAAAATCGCTTTGCCGGCGGAAGTACAATGGATTGGGATTCGATTTCCGACTCGAGTGGCTGGGAGTTTGTGGTTGCTGTTTTCACAGTATACAAAGACACCCTCTCCTTGTTCTTCAACGACGACGGAAACGTTTTCACCGGTTTCCTTAGCCAAGTTCTGTACGTGTTCTTTGATAATATCAAACATCGGGATTTGTGTCTTGACGAACTCCCCATGTGAGAGGAATCGCAAACTTAACCGATGGAGATCACCCTCTCTGACAACGTACCCCTCCTTTTGAAGTGTCGCAAGGTGACTGTGGACAGAACTTTTCGAGAGGTCCATAGCCTGAGCGAGTTCTCCAACGGTTGCACTCTCGTGTTCACGGAGCGACTCAATGATTGCAATAGATCGTTCAACCGAGGCGATTGTTTTCGTGTTTTCAGAGAGAGTGACCATACAAACACATTTATCCGAGGGTATTTAATGTTTCCTCTAAGAGAATAGATAATGGGTTGGAGTTTTCTATTATTATGAGGTGTATATTCTTAGGATTAATATTTTTATGAGAGAAAATATAGTTAGCGAAATTATAAATCGGCAGCAGCGGTCTTTTACAGCAGAGACGGAATAATGAGGGGCACAGAAGTAGCAATCTAGTTCTCTCATAGAGATTTAGCCCGGTGAGCGTGACTGGCAAGAGCGTATTTTGTGTGCAGACCGTGGAGCCGGACGAGTAGTATCCTATATTTCCGTTACATAATGGTAGTTGTCGTCCAACTCTTTTGCATCCTCTTCGAGCAATGCCACAATGAGAGACGGGCTGAATTCGCCGAGATACGAAATAAGCGCTGCAATTCGCTCGGCGTCAATCGCTTCTAATGAATCAAGCAAAACAAATGGGACTTCGTTGTAGACTTCATGCGCCAAATACCCAGCCAGCGCGAGAATGAGTCCAGTCACTTCGCGCTCGCTTTCACTGAGATGGTCAGCGGTGTCCTGATAGGTCGTTCCGTTCTCGGTCTTTCGAACGACGTGAAGGGTAAACTGACTCCCCAAGTCCGTCTGTCGACCATCTCGAACGGTCCGCTCGAGCCAAATTCGCTCCAAATTCTGATATTCGAGCAGTTCCAGTACGGTCTCCATATGCTCATTGAACTCCGTGATAGCCTGACGTTCGGTCTGTTCAACGGCCGTCCGTAACTCCTCGAGTTCGTCTTTGATCTGTGCTCGCCGTTCTGTGAGTTTCGGTTCGGTCTCCAACTTCGTCTCGATTGACGTGATTTCGGCTTCAACGTTCTCAAGATTGCTTTCCAATGACCCCAACTCGTATTCCAGTTGGTTCGCCTCACGGTGAACGGCGATGATCTCTTCGTACGTCTCATCTTTTTTGTCCTCGAGTTCGTCCTCAAGCGTTGAAATCTCTGTTCGCAACTCCGCCCGTTGCTCACGAAGGTCGTCGATAGTCTCTTCAGTTGCTTCGATTTCCCGTTCCAGTTCGGACTGGCGGCGAGTAAGCCGCTCACGCTCGCGTTGGGTCTCGGTGAGCGTTGATTTTCGCTCACGATGCTCACTAAGCTGCTCGCCGATGTCCTTTGCCTGCTGTAATTTCTGTTGGCTGAGATCCTGCAACATTGAAACCGTTTCCTCGATCTGACTTGTTTCGACGGTGCTGTTACACGTCCAGCACGTCACTACATCGCCATCGACTAACTGATCTGTGAGGGGTTTGTCGTCGTTCCCACCTTCGAGCAGTTCCGGTGGAGATCCCTCAAGGAAGTCCCTGTTAAATCGAACGACGCTCTGTAAGTCACTACTTTCCGATTCGTACCGTTGTTTCTGCTCTCGAAGCCGACTGATCTCCGAGTCGAGGTCTTTAATTTGTCCGGCAGGGGCGTCCGGAAGGTCGGTCAACTCCGTCTCTAGCTCTGCCCGTTCAGTACGAAGCGACGACAAGCTCTGTTTCTCCGTTTCGAGGTCGTAGCCGGTGTCCTCAAGCGTGTTCCGAACTGTATGTAGTTCCGAAAGTTTGCGTTCGATCTCGTTCTTTTCAGCCCGAGTTTTCTCCAAATCGGCATCAAGCGACTCAATTTCGCGTTCAGTTTCGGTGAGCGTCTCCCGTGTCGATTCGATATCGCTAGTAAGTCGGGTCCGTTTCTCCTCGAGCCCTGGGAGTTTTGTTTTGAGTTCGGCCAGTTCCTCGAGGTCAGCTGTCAGTTGGTTCCGTTCCGCGACCAGTCGGTCGATTTCTGCTTCGATTTCGTCAGTGTCAACTGGTCGCATGATAATATCGCGAATATCACTGTTGGTTGTTACGGCACGACGCACATCGTTTGACTCGATTAAGAACGCAAAGAGGTCCGCAAGTAGCGGGTCATCGAGATACGGGTCGCCGGTCGTCTGGACGGTTTCTCCTCGGCTTCGAAGCGTTCGAGTGACGGTTTTATTGTTGAAAGAGAGCGTCACCGACGCTTCTTCGGCATCACCTTTAACAGAGACACGATTGCTTCCGAGAGCAGCCATGATGGCCTGCAATAACGAAGTTCGATTTGTCGCGTTCCGACCGGAGAGAACTGTCACACCTGGAGAGAGCGCAACTGAAGTCGAATCAATACCACCGATGTTTGTCGCCTCAAGTGCAATAGTTTGTGTCTGATTGAGATCCATTCGTATTTGAGTCTCTTCCCAGACGTGTAAAAAGCTTTTACTGATTTCCGTTGGAGATAACATCAGTACACATGTTATGGGTGGTGACGTCAAGACGGCTAAGATTCCCCGCAGCACTATTTCCCTAACAAACGTACATATGTTATGAGAAACTGAAAAAAGGCGGCGCGCAGTCCCACAGCAAAATCCACTTCTTAGACCGACAGTTCAAAAAACGGTCAACAGTAGAGATAGAGAGTCAAATCATCAAGTAGGTAGGGGATAGTTCACTCGTGATACGAGCAATTACATTCCCGTCGCTCAAGAAGTTCATCCAATGTCAGCTGGTCACCACACTGCTCACAGGTTACCCGAATATCCGCCGTCACGGTAAGCGTGCCAGTCTCCAGTTCGTCAGTAGCGGTTAACCGGTCGAGTCGACTCGAGACGACCGTTGTAAGTTTGGTCCGCAATTGGTTTGCGGTATCCCTTGTTTCATCGAATCTATCAGTTTCAGGAGGATCATAGGTTGCTTCCCGGTGTTTCGTAAGGTATGTTCGAATCGCTTGATAAGAAACGAAGTCGTTCTGAAGTTGCTCGGGATCAATGTTCTGTCGTCGTAGACGGCGGCGAAGTCTCGTCTGGTCCCCTGAACTGACACCTTTTCCAGAGATACCCTCATAAAGTGCTTCAACCTCCCCGCCAGTGGGTTGTTTTCCGGTTTCAGTAAGCCTTTTTCTGAGGAGTTCTCGATTAAATTGGTCAGCAAGCGTTCGAAGGCTTTGTCGCTGTGCGGTGTCAGCCGTCCACGCACGCTCTAGGTCCTCGCCAAAACCCTCAAGACCGTACTCTTCGATAAGTCGTGCTACCTTTCCTCTTTTTTTACGTCGGTCACGATCATTTTTACTCGAGGATGTCATATACGATCTGTTACCCGGGTACTGTCCTTACTGTTTCGGAGTTTTCGAGCGGATGAGGAGCAATCTGCGTTTCCAAATGAAAAAACGGGCTAGATCAGGAGTCCCCCTTTCTAATTTATAGACATTATATAGACACTATAGATTTATTATCACTATTTTACCTTTATGCGCCCGAGGATTTTTTCAGGTCGATAGATTCGAAAATCAGCTTCAAACAAAAATCGGCATCAAATGCGGACGGGAGGGTTTCGTCAAATATGGCGTATTTGTCTAATAATATTTTCAATATACCCATATATTTATATTTTTTCGCACTATAGAACAGGTTGTGGTTTTAATACGCAATAACAAATGTCATTCAAATACGGAGGGTGTGACTAGTCTAGGTTGTGGGGCGTCAGCATATTACAACGTGGTAGAACCCAATACTATCAGTGTGGATAGTAGTATGAAAATCAGACATACAAGAACGAAATGACTCAGCCAAAAATGTTACCACAGAGTAAAGTACTATCAAACTTAATTCATAGTGATTGGGCTGGATACCCACTGCGGTTGATTCGAGAGCGTTCGAGAATCAAAATCGAACCGATTATTGACTTGACTCCTCACACGCAGCGATAATGACATCCGGATTATCGACCAGCCGGTTTTCCATATAGTTTCCTTTTCCCTTTCCGGCCCACTTACGCTCTTGTTCGATAATCGAAAGGAACTCGAGTTCCGAAAGAATATCCCGCACTCGTCGAAGTTTGAGATGCGAGGAGTCATCGCGGTCGCACAGCCGTTTGTAGAGTTCATACACTTCGGTCGTCTGGACAGCGTCATCCGTTCGATCAGGTTGCTTCGCGAGGAGTGCCATCGCTTCGAGCACTAACTTTGCATGGCTCGGTGATTTCGAGATGAGTTCCGCAAGTCGACTCGTCTCTTCGCGTTCATGTGCTAAGTTGACACACGATTCAGTAACGGTCTCGAGCGTATTTTCTTCAGCAATTTCGCCAGCAAACCGGAGAATGTCGATCGCTTTCCGTGCATCGCCGTGTTCGCGAGCAGCAAGCGCAGCGACACGAGGAATCACACTGTCCTCGAGTACGCCATCGTGAAACGCATCGGCACGTGAGTGAAGGATTTCCTGGATTTGGGTTGCATCGTATGGAGGGAAGACGTACTCGCGTTCACACAGGCTTGATTTGACGCGCTCATCCAGAGACTCCTTGTAGCGAATCTTATTGGAGATACCAATCGTTCCAATCGTACTTGAGGAAAGTTTTCCAGACTCGACAGCTCGAGAAAGTTGCATCAGGATATCGTCGGACTCCATTTTGTCGACCTCATCGAGGATGACCAAGGCCGCATCAAACCGTTCGTCGATGATCCGCCACAGTCGGCGGTAGTATTCGGAGGTGCTCAGTCCGGAGTGAGGGATTGAAATCTCAGTTTGGGCCGTGTCATTGAGTTGGTAGGCAAGCGATTGGACCGCTTGTGTTTCCGTCGACTCCTGTAAGCAATCGACATAGGCAACGCCGATTGTGACGTCGTTGTCGACTGCTCGGGTGACTGCCTGGTTCGTAATAAACTTCGAGCAGAGTGATTTTCCGGTTCCCGTTTTCCCGTAGAC
>LFCJ01001390.1_pt1 | contig 16782 bp, 18 predicted proteins | sample 643141 | NCBI WGS metagenome assembly LFCJ01 (sample SAMN03766243, study PRJNA286221) | soda lake metagenome | biome: soda lake; feature: Kulunda steppe; material: water; isolation source: sample B1-Br-g2 brine of Lake Bitter-1 | place: Russia: Kulunda steppe | collected 2010-07 | reverse complement strand
GGTGTCGGGCAGCGGTAGGGAGAGGGCCGGCGGAGCATCAAGAGGGGTCTCTGGCACGACGTGGAAAGGCGTCTCTGGCACGATGACGGCACCGGGATGGGCTGGCTGATTGGTGTGCTGTCCATTGGGCGTCAGAGGCGCAGGGGCACTGATGGAGTGGACTGTCCCTGGCACGGGGTCAGGAGCAGCGGCATGGGGGGCAACAGAGGCAGCGGCGGCGGGGTGGGGAGTGGTGGAAGTAGCCGCAGGAGGGCGTTGGCTGGCAGCCGCAGCTGCAGCACTTGGAGGTATGACTGCAGCCGTGCTGTGGCAGTCACCACGCTCTTCCTCCGGGCGCAAACGGCAGGCAGCTTCTTGCTTGCCACCCTGCTGCACGCTAGGGGCAGCTCCTTGCCTGTCCCTCTGGTGCGCGCTGTGGGCAGCTCCAAGCTGGCCAACCTGCTGCGCACCCACTGCTCCTTCATGCCCATTTTTTGGCTGTGGTGCAAAGTCCGTTTCAAGCCCTGCTCCGGGCCCTTCTCCTTGCTCCTCGAGGCCCTTGCCCTTGTGCTGCGCATGCCTGGCCTCCCCATTGGCAGCGCTATGCACACCTATCGTGCTCAGCACTTGGGCTCCGCCAGCAGCCGCACTAGTGGCCCGTGACTCTGCCATCTCAGCTAGTGTACTTCCCCTCTGCTCCACCGCTTCAGCAGCAGGTCCAGCAGCAGCAGATCCCTTCTGCTCCGCCAACACAGCCTCTGTGCCTACAGCAGCACGGCTTGCATCCAGACCCATTGTCTCTGCAGCCACGGGGACAGCCCCATTTTCATCACCAGCGGCGGCACTGCGCAAGGCAACGGCATTCCCATCAGCAGCTGCGGGAGCAGCAGGCGCACCGTCACCAGCTAGGGCGGCACCTGGAGCGCTTCCCTCAGCTGCGGCAGCGGTGGGATCAACAGGGATGGGAGTGATGGCGACAAGGCCGCAGGGGCCCATAAAGCCTGGCACGCGCGCCGCAAGGTCTGCGGCCGCACACGCGCTTGCTCGCGCGTCTCCCAGCTCTGCGAGGCGCGCTGCTTTTACGGCGTGTTGCGCGGCAGAGGCAAGGGCAGTGCTGGTGGGGCCTGCACGCAGGAGGGCACGCATGCGCGGGCTAAGATGCAGCTTGTTACTCCTGCCATTTGAGCATAAGAGATCTATTTTCACAGTCCCTTTAAGAGCAAGCATGAGACGTTCAGTGACACACACGCGTACTTGGTTGGCAATCAAAGCACTTGATGGCAGCTGTGCATAAGGCTGGAAGGTCTGCAAAGCATCAGTGGTGTCAACTTGCAGCCTCACGAGAAAGGCCCGCAGGATGCATTGGCTTCAAATTGTGGCCTTATCAAATAAGCTTGCCAGGGAGCAGTGGCATCAGCAAATGCCTGCCAGGGACCAGGGCACCAAACGAAGGCCTTGTAGCAGATCATCGCAGCGCCTGTGGGAGCGTCATTGGGTGTTTGCCTGGCCACAGGGCAATAGAAGTACGGCCAGCACAAAACGCTGCATAACAGAGCACACAGCTGGCGGCCTGGCCTTGTAAACATCCCACTAAGGCCACAGTGCAGTGTCGGGAGCTGCGGGCAGGCCCCTTGATACTGCATGCAATAGCTTTCAAAACAAACAGCAGCACACAAAGGCCGCTGCATGCCCGTGGTACCAGTATTGCTTGCTGCCCCTGTTGCCCTTGCCAGGGTGCCCCTGCCAAAGGGTGCTGACTTGCAGCTTTTTTGTTTTACAGTCTTGCTAAGTGCAAGTTTAGCAAGGTCCAGACCAGCGGATTAGCACGCCCGCGTAAAGGCAACCTGAGCACATGAAAGCAAGGAGGTGGCCGCCTACCTTGCACTTGCCCCCCCAAGTCCAAAGGAATACTTTGCTGCTGCTGCTGCTGCTGCTGCTGACTTTGCACCAAGTGCTGCCCCAAATGGAGATGCTGCTGCTCCTGTGCCAGCTGCTGCTGCTCCAGCGCCAGCAAGCGCGCGTACGCGCTGCACAGTGCGCGCAACGTGGGCTGGTGGTGCTGCGGGGGCAGCAGCAGCAGGTCTGCAGGTAGGTTCAGGCCCAGCATGCACCCCCCGTGGGGGGCCAGGTGGCAGTGCAAGCGGCCGGTGTTGGCAGACACCTCAAACCAAACTGACAAGGGAGGCATTTGGGGGGAGGCTGAGGGTTGCACAGAGCTGAGCGAGGCGGGCTGCGCAGCCGAGCGGGCGTGAGGCTGAGAGGGCAACAGTGGGGGTGGTGCTGGGGAGGTTGCGCTGGGTGGCTTTGTGTGCTTGCTGGGAAGCTGGGTTGCGCTGGCAGGCCGTGCATGCTTGTGTGACCTGCATACCATGGAGGCCGTGAGGACCTCGTGAGGGGGGGGCTGCAACGGTAAAAGGGGGATGGGTGAGGTGGGAGAGGGTGGCGTGTGAGGGGGCTGGCGTGGTTGGGCGGCCAGGGGCGCAGGGGCGCCCTCCAGCATGGCCAAGCGCTTGGTCCGCTTGGCGGGCCGCGCTTCCCCCTGCTTGACCTCATCCATCCTCAGCTCCTCTTGCTGCTCTACTGCTGCTGCTGCTGCAGCTCTGGGCTCCACAGCCGCACCTGCCTTGACCCCCTGCCATGGCTGGCCTGCCCCTGAAGATGGCGTACACAAGTCAATCACATCACACACAGCAGTGCGCGCAGGCGAAAGGGGCAAAAGGACGGCCCGCTGTTGCTCCACTCCTCCCACGCAGTCTCCGTCCGTGGTCGCAGGCAGCATGCTGCCCTCTGTGCCTGCCCCCTCCCCCGCTGCAGCGGCAGTGGCCCCGCGTCCATCAAACGCATCAGAAGACAGCACAACACACTCCACCCCCTCTCCCTGCCCAGCTGTGGTCAGCTCCAGCGGACCCTGCACAACATCATCTCCTCCTGCTGCTGCCGCCCCTGCTGCTGCTGGTGCGTCCATGTCTGTATCTGTGCGCTCAGCGGGAGGCCCATCTTTTGGAGCTCTCTTTTGTGCATCCGCAGCGGCGGCAGCGGCGGTGGAATGGTCAGGTCGGCTCAGCCCGCTTGCGCGCAGTTCCACCACTTCATCCACGTGGAGGCCCCGGAGGGGCTGAGCCGGAGCACCTGTTCATCCACAAAGCACAGGCGTGAGCGTCAGATATGCACAGGTGCTACCTTGACATAGGCAAAAGTGTGAGGTGGGCGCACTGGGGTGCATCAGGCACAGACACAAGCATCAGACAGACGAGAGGAAGGAGAAGGTGCAAAACAAGAGGGTGCTTGCAGCTGCCCCATCCTGTGTTTTGTGGTTGGGACTGCAGCATCATGCATAAGACAATGCGTGCAGCATCCGCATTTGGTGATAAAAGAAGCAATTGCCTGCCTGCATTGGATGCAGGGTGATGCACATGGATGGGCTGCATGCAGCTGACGCATCTCCTTGCGCACGCACCCACTCAATGTCTGTTCAACTCTTGCATTGCATGCACCGATGGTTTACAAAACAAGTCGCAGATCTCTTGCTTGCCCAACAGGGCAGACAGCTCATGGCTGCACAGTACATGAGCCCAGTGGGACCTTAAAGAAGCCCTGTGTGGGACCTGGAGGGGGCCTTGGTGGTCGCTCTGTTTTTGCCCGTGGCGATCCAAGTGTTGCGCATTCGCCAGGGGATCTGTGCAAACATAGGCACCTTGGCCACACTCCCCTAGGCCAGCAGCCCTGCCCCTCTCCCGAGATGGGATCCACACGGAGGCCGACAAAGTGGCCAGGACAGGGCTCACTCTGATTCTCACAGGGCCCACTCCCAACTGCACAGGGCTCATGAATCATGAGTCATGATTCATGAGTCATGACTCATGACACACACATGTGCCTTGGGGACTCATGAGTCATGACTCATGACACACACATATGTGCCTTGGGGACTCATGAGTCATGACTCATGACACACACATACATGCCTTGGGGATGCGTACCTTCATGCAAAGCATTGCTTGGATTTAACCCTTGCCCGCCTGTTCCGTCGTGGACCGCAGTTATGTTGAGTAGGCTGCTGCTGAGGCGCTGCCACCTGTGTGTGTGTGTGTGTGTGTGCAAGTACGTGACTGTAAAAGAGAAGGGCATGCCCAAGTACGCAGAAGTGCATGTTGCTTTGAAACATGTCCACACAGCGCATCCCTTGATGCGCATGTGCCCCAAAAGCACATGAACAACACGTCCATGGAATGGCAAGTTCATAGGAGTGACAAGGTCTAGAGGGAGCACGGACCTTGTGTCCTCCCTTGGTGTTCAAGAAGTACACACTCACAGTCTTGGTGGGCGCACGCACCTCCTATTGTCACATGTGCCCTAGGCGCACAGGAAGTATACATTCATGGCCTGGTGGGAGCACCGACCTTCTGTCGTCACACGTGCCCTTAGCGCACAGGAAGTATACATTCACGGCCTTGGTGGCGCCCTTGCGGTGAGCACGGTCCTCCGCCTGACGCACCAAGGCAACCTGCACCACATGCACGAATGCTTGTGTGCCAGCAACAGGCCTGCACCACTGGTGTGGACACAAATTTTTTTGTGTGACCGTAGGGGGCCTGCATTTCATGGTGCACATGCACCAAGTAATCTCTTACAAGGCACCCAGCAAGGCACCAGTACAAAACATGTGCTTGTGCATGTGGCTGTTCCCAACTCTGTGTGTGCCTTTGCAAAGCAACTGGCTATGCGCCTCTTGAAACAAGGCGGCCCGTTGGAAAGCTGCTCTTGAGCTCGAGGCGTTTGCTTTGAACTCGCACATCAGCCGGACTGTCTGGTTCTAGCCGTACATGACCTCCACACAGCGGGATACTACTTGGCAGCTTGATTGGGCCACCAAGCAGCCCCACTTTGTGGTTCAGCCACCAAGCAGCCCCGCATTGTGATTCAGCCACCAAGCAGCCCCACTTTGTGATTCAGCCACCAAGCATCTCCACTTTGTGATTGGCCACCAAGCAGCCCCACATTGTGATTGGCCACCAAGTAGCATTGTGATTGGGCCATTGAAAGAAACCACACTGTGAGGCAGATCCCCATGCACAGAGAATGAGGGAGCTTTTTCCTCATAAGACAGCTGCAAGCAGTGCAGGCAATGCAGGGCAACACACAAATCAGCACGGCAGCTTTGCAAGAAGAGGGAACCAGGCATCGGACATAGCGAGGCAGTCCACATCACTCACATGATGATGCTGCTCGTTTGAAAGCATCATAACACGTAACCGCAAAAAGCCTCACCTCGTGTGGCAGCTCGACAAATACCACTGCCGAAGCAGCACTGAAGTCCAAGCCCACTGCGGCGGCGGTGATAGAGAGGAGCGCTACTCGGATGGTTGGATCTGAGCGGAACCTTGCCACTGCCTCTCGCCTCTGCAAGGAGACACAACCAAAAGAGGCGATTGAACTCATTGCTCTTATTGTGCTGGAAGGGGTGATCTGAACAGTAAAAAAAGCTCCAATTGCACTGCTTGGAAAATTATGTGTGCTTCCCAATTAAGAAATGCTCATCATGTCTAGAAATCACAGTGTAAGGATGATCAAAAGCATTGTTATCTATCAAGAGCTGCCATAGCCATTCACATGGGGATGTCACTAGAAAGGCTCCATCAAATCTGGCATACTATCTTTTAAGGTGCAAGAAGGCAGCTCGTGGTGATTGTGGGGTGGCAAAAGTTGCACAACCTGGTTAAAGTGCAATCCTTGCAAAGTTAAGCAGTGGAACGGTGGCCATCTGAAGAGCAGAGGTTTGGATTCCTTTTGAATGGATTCTAACCTACACATTGCAATAACACCCTTCCAATTCCTTACTCTTGAGAAAGAGCAAAGACGGGGAAGGCTCGCACCTGGGCAGAGTCATGGCTGCCGTCTATGCGCACAAAGGGGATGCCCATAGCAGCACATTGCTCATCCTCATCAGCTTCCTCCAGCTTCCCCTTGGCCTCAGCTTTGCCTGCCCTGCCTGCAGCCTGCTCTGCCGTAGCTCCAGCGGCTATGCCACGGTAGCTGAGCAGCTCCGCCGCGAGTGCATCCATGACATCGCTACAAGTAGATTGCATGCATGAGCGTGCATTACACAAGGATTAAAGCATTTGAGCCCTTTTCAGAAAAATGTGTAATGAAAAGAGGCTCTTGAATCAGCTTCAGCAAGCACGAGGCTTCATCAGTTAGACATGTGTACGCAGCAATGTGGAGGGCAATAATAGCAAGTAGAGAACCAAAAAGAATTTCAGATGGTGAAACGGAACTGACCTTGTTCGCTCTTCCAGCATCATAATTGCATATGCAAAAAATGGTATCCCTTAGAGACGCCACAGATGCCCTTGCAGGAAGGTGGCTGATCTGCTATCTGTGACTTGTAGTCTGACAAGGACTCATTATCTTATAACATATTGCAAGGATCTCAATGCATTGATTCCTAGCCCTACTCTTCTGCACAACAAATTGGCTCCCAACATAACCAAAGGTTTCACTCACATGTGGTGCGCAAACACGAGGAACTTGGTTGGTGCCTCTTGGCATCGTTCTCCGTCTTGGTTGGCGTGGGTGTGGAAAGCAGAGCTGCACGGCAGATGTGGCAAGAACAAACTTAGCTGATGCCACCAGGGTGGACCAGGTCACATGTCCACAATGAAGCAAAACACATCAAGATTTTCCACAGAAAAAACAATTTTGGCACTTCTTGTATTTGCTGATGGGCCCTTGCTGATCCACAGCGCAGATGTTTCTTGTGTTCCCTGCCCCAGTTGAACAAAGAAAGAGAAGCTTTTCCCCCAAGTACCCAGGATGCAAAGAAGTAGCACTATACCACAGGCACCAATCTTGTACCCTTGCGTCTTGGTGATAGCAGGCAGACATGCTTAAACGTAAGCGCTTAAGCCACTTGCAAGCCAATCAGCAGTAATGCCTGCAAAGCAAGCTTGCACATGCTGCTGTCTCACCCTTCTAATTTGCCAATCAACCACTCCAGCACATCAGGCATCTTGGCCATGGCTGTTCGCCTATAGGCGGACATCCGTGAGCCAAACCTGGGGAAGAAGTTGTGCATGGAAAGGGCATGAGGGCACAGGGAGCTGGATCTACAACCTGGCAGAAAGGCGGAGGGCGCAAATGGCAAGTGCCAAACTTGGAAGGAGTGTCAAAAGTTATACAAGCAGAGGACGTAAGGGCCCAGGGGAGGAGTGTTTCTGGGCAGAAGATCTACAAATTAGATGGATTTGATGCAGATGGCGTGTGAGCAAGGGCCCAATGGCTGGGCACCTCCAAGAGCCAGGACATGGAAGCGGTGAGCATATCAGGTTCTGGCAGTGTGCATTTGGGTATAGATTACAAAGCTAGCGCTCATGCAAAGCGGTACAAGCAGGCAAACAAGAGGGAACCATTGGCTGGCAAACTAAGGCACTGACAAACATGATGTGGCCAGAATTGTGGGCTTGAGTGAAGTAGCATCCGACTCAAGAGCCAAGACACGTCTGACCTACGAGCCGAGACACGTCTGACCTATGAGCCGAGACACGTCTGACTCAAGGTCCAAGACACGTCTGACGCATGAGCTGAGGGACGAGGCCGGCTCTAGATTCGAGCCCATGGATGCGTCCAGGTGACGCTGAGAGGTGCATGCCTTGCTGGCAGCTTGCAGCACACCCACGCTCCTTGCATCCAAGATTCTTGTTCTGAGACAAGTATTCAATAATGGCAGTGGTTGGGCATGGTACCCAGCCCATTTCTTTAAGTGTCTGCATCCACGGGGCCCCATCACCAGAGCCCCATGCGCCCCACGCCCTCCATGCACCCCATGCGCCTTGTGAACTCAGCACGTCCCATGTGCCCCGTGCCCTCAACTCACCCCATGCTCTCGGAGCCCCACGCCCTCAACGCGCCCTCAACACACAGGAAATAACGCCGCACCCCCTTCTACAAACCCACCTGTCAGCCTCGCGTCTAAGTTGCAGCAATCTCTGGTGGTTGGCACCACCACCCAGACCAGCTGCCGCCCCGCCATCGCCCGCCCGCTGCCCAGAAGCCCCCAGCCCCCAGCACTCGTGTGCCGAGTCCCTTATCCCTGCCACCTCCTCACCATCACCCAAATTTATCTGCACCCGGCTGCCGCTGCCTGTGGGCACCTGCCCCTGCAAAGGCACCCCTCCGCCACCGTCACCGCCGCCCTCCTCCCAGCAAAGCTGCATGCTGGCAAGGGCCTGCTGCTCCTCCTCCTGCTCAAGCTGCTCCAATTCATCCTCTGTCTCCTCCGTTTCCCCACCGTCAAGGTCCCCGACTCCGCCTGCAATGCATTGGTGCAGTGATGACTCAGTCACGCTGCTATAAAATCCAGTGTCTGCACACGTTGCAGGCACATCCTCCCCACCCACTACCCAAGCATGCACCCTTGCATTGCATCATGCACCAACCAAAGATTTGCTCGTCTTCGGACAAGGACCACATGCTGAAAGGCTGCGCTTCCAGAAGAGTGGGCATACAGCTGGACACAGAGGCTTCCCCTGTCATCGTCTCCTTCCACGCACCTTCGTCCTCGTCTTCACCAATGTTCCCACCAGTACCAGCAGTTGTCCGCATACCAATCTTCTCCCCCTTGCCAGAGGCGGTATGCCCGTGGCCAGATGACTTTTCTCCAACTCTAGGCCTGCGCATCATGCACACATTGTCAGGAATCCTGGAACATGCCAGCAAACAGCACTAGCTGAATTAGGTCTAGCATACATCTGTTTGATGCATGTATGCAACTGCGCTTACGTGTGCAAGTGGAACAAGCCGTCTTCAAGGCGCAGGGGACAAATCCTCACAATGTGACAAGGGCGGCAGAAATATGTGCTCGCCCACATGATGGAGAGCTGCACGGACCTAAGGGCCAGCGCCTACAGTCAACACATGAGTGATTGCAAAAGAAAGTACCCCCCCCCCCTGTGTACCCCGCACCTGTGATTTCCAGGGTGGGGCAGGCGCACAACCTGGCGCCGCAGGGGCGGGAGCTCTCCCAGCACGTCACGCTTCAGGCGCCGCACCATCACCTCCCTCACCAAGAGACCATGCAGCTCTGACAGACGTGAGCCCCCTGCACAAGCATTGAGGGGGGGAGGCTGTTGTAGTGTAAGGAATCATTCATATACCCTCTAATTAGCAGGCGTGTTAGGCAGCATTCGGATGCCTTTTGTTACATGTAGCTCCAGAACACACAGGGTTAACCACGTCATGCATTGGGAGGCAGAGCATGCTGAACAGCCTCAAGCCACATGCTCATATTGCGAGTGACTTAGAAGTTGAACGGGCCTCACTGCCACAACATGTGAGAGTCTTGAACAGCGCAGAGGCAGCCGCGGGCGCAAAAAAACGCAAGTGGGGAATTTGAGAGACTGGCAGCTTGAATTGGAAGCAAATTCATGAGAGGGGGCTTCCAAAACCTTCGAGGATGGAAGGAAGGGAAGGAGAGGTGTGCTTCTGTGAGAAATGGATAAGGCCAATTGGGATGGCTGCTTTGAAATGCAGGTCAAAGAGACATTCAGGCGCCTCCATGCATGTGCAATTGCCAAACCGGCTCCCCTTCAATTAAGTCCCCAGCTACCCTCCTAGATCCATCAAACTCGTGGAAGACTTTCTGGTGCTTGCATCGGACACATGTCTCCCATAAAAACGTGCCGACATACAATCCTTGAGGATATGGTCTTCCTTTCTTTGTTTGTTCCTTTTTCCCCTCCAGGGTCCAGCTGAACATCATACACACCTGAGTTGTCCCACTTTTTCCTGCCATCATAGATGGAAGACATGCTCTGGGGGACCAAGCGGCGGTCACAGTAGCGGGCAGAGAAGTCCTCTTTGGAAGCACCCAGCAGCCCTGAGCGCAAGCACTCCACCTGAACATGGCACACACATCAACATAGCACACACATGGCCACATATCAACATGGCACACACATGGTCACACATCAGCATGGCACACACTGAACATGGCACTCCACCTTAAGATGGTGGCCAGTGCGGCGAACGTCAGGTACATGAAAGGGGATGCGGGCACGCAACTAAGGCCTGGGATGCATGTAGGTATGCTACACAGATCTCCCCTGCATGTCAAGACAAGCCCCGCCTTGCTCATGTGGCCAACCTGCTGGCAGGAGTGGCAGCATGGCAACCGCACCTGGCGGAACAGGTCATAGGGCTTGGCCAAGCTGGGGGTGCCAGTGAGCAAGATCGCCCGGCGTGCGCGTGACGCCACAGCTGTGCACGCTTCTGTGTGTGGCGCGTCCTGCATGCACATAAAGGAGTCGGATGCGTTGGCCACGGGGTCAGATTTGCACGAGGTCCTGTTGTGCACAAGTCTGCTGAGCAGGCTCGCCCAAGACGTGGCGGAACTTGTGTCAGAGGCAGGCTGTAAAATGAGTGGAGAAGGCAGGTGCTTAACAGATCCACCTCCATATCTACTCAAAGGAATGGGTGAGGCATGGATTCGTAGGCATGCTTGTGACCAAATGAAGCCGTGTTGCAGAAGGCTACGAGGCTGGATGCCTTTGGCTCAACCTTACCTTTTGCTTGGCGTTTGTGGTGCGCAGGTTGTGCGACTCATCAATGATGACCACGCCCCAAGGCAGGCTGGCCATACAGGTGGCAGGGCTCAGGCATCGGCGCGCTGTGCGTCGGGGAGCTGTAAGCGCAGAGGCGCATGTGCACACGGTGAGGAGCACTGAGAGCAGAGGCTACAATTAAGTACACAGATACACCACCCCATTCCTTCTTTGTCTTATCTCGTAAGAAAGTTTTACATGCAGGCCTCACTAAAGTGAACACATGGAATTCATTGCGTTCAGAAAGCCTATCTATGCTGAAAGCCTGTCAAGTAGATGGAGGTCAGCTGGACTCGTTGCTTACAATGTTTGCAACAAATCTGGTGCATCACAAATGCAAAACAGATGTCCATACTGCAAAATGAAAATATGTATGCACTCTTATATATATCCCACATATTGTATAATAAAACGACAGCTTCCCTTTATTTCTGTAGGATTGTTGGTGCTTACAGCAAAATGCTTGTGATTATGTGATCAAGTTGTTGTGCAATATGGCAATATGGGGGAATAGGCTTAGGACTATACAGCATAGTCTTTGCTAAGCATGTGAAGAACGGCGCACTCACATTATGGACATGATACTTCAATGCACATTTACAAATATGTGCAAACATTCCACAAATCTACTTAGCAATCTTTGGGATAGAAAGCATGTAAAGAATAAGCACATTTGCTGCATGGAAGACAGGTCAGGCAGTTGTGGCCACACCTTTTTTCCCTGCCGCAATAGCTTGTGCAGTATTGCAAGCAGCATCGTCAGGACCAGCCTGCACAATATAACATAGCAGAGAGGTGGCACTTGCTTTGTCATGGAGCACCAGATGACGATTGCTGGTACGAATTGACTCAGACGAATATAATTTACTCCAGATGTGTGACGTGCCAGCTTGATTCAAACACTTTTTGACCTGTGTATGCAATGCTCAGAATCGACTTGTTATGTATGTCAACAGGGCTTATATTCGCTGAGCAGTCCTTAGCTGTAGTGAATGCCGATACCATGTCAATTGTGAGCAGGAACATGACTGCAATCACACCTGGGACCCTGTGCAGCAGCCAGCACATGTCAAGCGCCGCATCATTTCGTAGCTGGTTATTGCAATGCGCGGTAACGCAGCAGCGATGGCGGCCTGTTAGCAAAAGCAAGGGCATAGGCCAGTAAGTCACCTTTGCTGCGAACTAAACAATTCCAAAACATGGCAAAGCCTGCATTGATAAAAGGACGAGACAGCCAAGCAGATGTAAACAGGGACTTGTGCTTGCATGCACCAGCCGCCATCTCTACTGATCACGCCATGCAATAAATGCAGGCAAATACCTAAACAAACGGGAAGTCAACATTCCTACATCAGATCCAGTTCACTCATCAACTCCACAAATCTAAATCAGCTCTGTCAAAGCTTACAGCCTCCAGTGCACATGCGGTTGCTTGTTCCATAGAATGCCCTGAGGCCTGGCTCGCAGCACACTTCAGCACCAAAATGCTTGCAAGAGTAGTCACTGCACACGCGTGCTTGCTTGTGCAAGCCTCGTATGTGCGCAAGCGTACGCTCACAGCACCTGCACGCTGGACTCGTTTATGCTCTCTCGTGCAGATGGGCCCCTGCTTAAGCCGTCTACATCCGCGCCAGATCCGGATACTCCTGTGTGGGTCCGAGCAGCTTCAGGTGGGGCATGCGCACTCAAGGATTCAAGCTTGGATCGTGCCACGGCCGCAGCATCAGCCGCACGCGACCCCAGCCGCTGCTCCTTCCCCTCGATCACATGGATCTGCATGCGGAGGGGAGCACCACCAAAGCCACACTCGCTCACAATCCATGCCTGTGGAAAGCAGAAACCGTGCCCAGCATGAGGTTAGCAGCACTGACCCCGAAGCAATGAGCATCGCTCGACACATTGCTCTGCATGTGGACAGTTGCCTGGACAGTTGTAAAGAAGTACAATCAAGAGTGTCACTCATGAGGAGAAGCAAAAGCAAACACGGCTTCCTCCTGCATAGAGTACAATGGAGAAGGCAAGAGAGGGAGGAGAGACCAGGCAAAGGCACATACAACTTCCTGTCATAGCACCAACTGTGTTTGTGCAGGATCTAAGCACATAGCGAGCAGCTGGATCTTCTCGCAAATTAATGGTCATGAGCACATGGGGCCCCCAGAGACAAAATTCACATCAGGATACATGAACTGGCTAAGTAGACCACATTTGCACGCCCAATAAATGTCATGCACGCTTAGAATCAGAGCATGCCAGTCTGGTGGTGGCGGCGGCGGCGGCGACGGCGGTGGTGGTGGAGGTGGTGGTGGTGGTTAGAGGATTTTCATTTGATAATGTCAAATCTGAGACGTGATGTGAAGCAGACACGATGTGAAGCAGACCTGAGAGGGTCTCAGATGGGGCATCCACTTCTCGAATTCCTCCGCCCACACCAGCCGCATGCTTGCTGGGGCTATCACAAGAAGGGGCCATTCCTCCTGCATTTCCAGAATCGGGACACCCTTGCTTGCGGCAATGATTGATCAAAACATTGCAAGGCCTTACAATGATGCCCCCTCACTCTTTTGACGTGATGCATGCTCTACTGCCGCAGTTTTTGGGCGCATTTTTGCCATTGTCTGCAGATGGCTTTTGTTCAAGACAGTAAACTTGCCCGGGCAAGGGCAAGGTTGATCCTGCCACGTTTCAAAAATACTTGCGCATGCATATCATAGGCCCAAGTGCAGGAGGAGGAGTCCAGAGCAAAACCTGATGCATATTGTTTTGCTGCAAACTGTGATGCTAGCAGAAAAAGAGCATATTTCAAGTGCCAGTGAGGGCTTACCCACCTGGTAGCAGGACGCCAAGGCCATGGCCTGCACAGTCTTCCCAACGCCCATCTCATCTGCTATGAGCACGCGCCCTCTCCTCTCCAGGCCAAACCTGGCAGCATGCAGGGTTATGCAAGCTCTTTAAATGCCTTTCGTGCAAAGCACACAAATTTTAACTGCATAAGCGAGAAGGCCCTCTCCCAAAACCAGTGCTGGATGGCTGGCAGCATAAGGCCAGTGTTTGTGAAAGAGGCCATCTACCAGGAAGAAATTGATCGCCATTACTTCAATCTTTACAGTAAATATCAATAAGCTGCCTTCTTGTTACATTATACGTAACCTGATAGATAGGAGTATGAAATCACTTTCAGCATCTGCAAGCAGAAGAGCCAAGCTTTGTTCCTTAATTATCAGACCCAAAACAGTCCTGATGTGTTCAATTCCGAAGCTCCTACTGTTCTTTGAGCATGTTTTAAAGGGTATGCCTGGAATAGAAGGTCTGGTCTGATGTGTTGCGCTCTTGACAGGACAAGGCATGCCCAGTACAAAATGAATAATGAATTACCATGCATACATTATAAGCTATTGATAATAGCCAATTATTATGCATACATTATCAGCCTACTCACCTCACGCCCTCACGCTGGAAGGGCAGAAGGGCTGCCTGGAGAGCACCTGGCATCCTGTGGTATTTCTCTTCTACCTCGACAGGGCTGCAGCGAAGGTGGGCTGTCTTGCCCCTGAAAAGATGAGCATGAGTGAGTGCTGGCAATTGAGTTGCCAGGAATCTAGGAGTGTAGGAGTGTGAGTGTGAGTGTGAAGTGCCATACATCTAGGAGTGAGGAACCAGAAATCTAGGGTTGTGACCACTTCCAGGCAGGAGAGGAAAAAGATTGATCAGGTTAGCAGTAACAGTAATAGCATGCCATATCAACTATTTTCGCTTAGCCAAACCGGGATAGATGGACAGGCTCAGGGCTGAGCAATATTGGTTTGGCTCTTCGCAGCTGCATGCACGAATCATTTTTAACTCAACCTACTCCGCATGGAGCCAGTAGATTATAAGCTCCATACAGAAAAGCTGCAAGCCTTCTAAACAATATCCTGCAACCAATCTTACTCTGATTGGCTACCTGAGGGCTTGATCTAAACAATCTGCACACCAGCCCGCCTGATTGTTGGTAGGCCTATTCAAAACTTGAAACAAGCATAGGAATTCACACACACACACAAACACACACACCACACACACACACACACACAAGCGCACACCTGTATACATCAAGCGTCACTTGGGGCACCATGCTGCCACTGCCCAGCACATTCCGCTTGTAGCGTTTCAGGTGGGTGGCCACTTCATCATACACCGACAGCGGTAGGACCACGCTGTTGGCTGCGCCATTGCCGGAGCAGCCGCTGACTTGGCCGCCGCCGCTCTGGCCACCACTGGTCTGGGCGCTAGTCTGTTCCCTGGTCTGCTCCGCACTTTGATCATTGCCTGCTACATGTGCTACATGCACCTGGCTTTTCGCCGCCCCCTGCACACGATGGCACTCCTTGCCTCCCTGGCAAGCGCCTCTGCTGCTCTGCTGGCCGAATTCTAAAGACCCGCCACTCTGCACCTTACCGCCTTGCCTTCCGCTACTCTGGCCCACAAACGGCTGCCCTTTGCCCAGCCTGGCCCCAGCGTTTTGCACTCCACTGCTGTCGCCACTGATCCTTTCACTCGCAGCGTCTGCAGAGGGCTTATCCAGAGCACACAGACTGCTGCCAGCTTGCTGCAGATCTGCATCCTCCCGCGCCAGCTGCTGTTGCTGCTGCTGCTGCTGCCTCTGCTGCTGCGCCAGCTGGTGCCTTGCTCTCCGGGCCCTCGCCTCTGCCAACGAGCGCAGGCTGCGCAGGTGAAGGCCTGCTCCCAGAGAATAAGAGTGCAACACCTTGTAAGATGATGCAAGAAGGACCTACCGTTGCATGCAGTAACTGGCAGCCAGCGTATGCCAGTGAGCACTGCTCGTACGTAGAGGCCTTTTAAATCTCTGTGCATGCCCTGATCTCGCACAGAATGGTTCATAGGGCAAGTAAAAAATAAGCTTTGCACGGAACAAGCCCGGTTTGAAGAAGAAGGAAAGAGACAAGCACAAAAACCCATGCACGAGTACAAGCTTACTCTTTTCTGCGCTCAAGAAGTGAATACACACACATGCACACAAGCGGTAAGCAGCCGCCCACATACATGCGCGCATGCACATGCTCACATAACAATCCACACACACATGCAAACGCACGCACATAAACTGAAATATGCACGCACACATGCGCAAACACATACACACCTGTGTTAACCAGCACCTTCTCTACCCCTCCAGCATCATCCACAGCATCCTCTGCGCCTGGGTAAGGAACCACCTGCAGAGCAGAGTTGGACAGCTTTTAAGCTGCCGTTTATTACTCGCTGCAAGTGCTCCTTTGGGGTTCGCAGAGCAAGCCTCAAGACATTAAGTGAGACACTATCATACAGAGGGATTCCTTCACAGCAAACATGCATTATGTCTGAAGACGACAAGGTTTACGCACTGTCCGCTGTCCCCTGAGTACTCGACCATTTGCTGTCCCAGGTAGTCCCAAGAGCCTTGAAGGGAGGACACATAGGTTCAGCTCGCGGTCTTGCTGGGCATGGAACGGGACGCACGTTGCGCAAACACCTCAGATATGAGCAGGGCAGCATACTTGCCTGGAACTCTGTGGATGACGCCACATCCAGCGACAGCTGCGGGAAGGGCACAGGGGGGGGTGGCCAGTAGCGGTAACTGCACTTGGGCCATCTCTCACAACCCCAGAACCCCATCTTCACCCAGCGCAGCTGCCCTCCACATGCTTCATACACGCCTGGGCAGCTGCATGTACAGAGGCCAAAGGCATTGGTTTTCTAGGAGTGGTTCTGGTGATGAGGTTGAGAAGTAGGTCAGCTGGAGGCTTGTAAGGCATGATAGAGGCCCTAGGTTGTGGGCAGGCGCGTCAATGAACTACGCATGTGTGCTCCTTTAAACCCTCAGCGCATCCTTGACAGCAAGGCATTTGTACAAACAGGCACTGCAGCGACATAATCAATGCCCACTGCCCATGTCCTCATCACCCTTAATTGGTTGTACTTTGGCAAAAGGAGTAAGGGCTGCAGTCAGCCATGAAGGCAGCTTGCCAGGAAGGGGGCACACAGGGCACATCGCCCGTTGTGATGTCTTCACATCATGTCTGTTTTGAAAACAGCTTGGACAGCTTTGGCCTACACTTAGCCAAAGGTTTAGGCATTCAAAGAGGGGATCCAGTGAGCTGCACAGAGGGCTCATACGGGCGACTGCAACCACTTTTCTAAAATGCACTCCTAACAAATGTGGACAAAG
>LFCJ01001388.1_pt1 | contig 16796 bp, 31 predicted proteins | sample 643141 | NCBI WGS metagenome assembly LFCJ01 (sample SAMN03766243, study PRJNA286221) | soda lake metagenome | biome: soda lake; feature: Kulunda steppe; material: water; isolation source: sample B1-Br-g2 brine of Lake Bitter-1 | place: Russia: Kulunda steppe | collected 2010-07 | reverse complement strand
GCTAATTCGGTACAGATGGACGAATATTGCGTGATTCTCGTTTCCACCGTGAGCCGAACTGATTTCGTTCGGACGGGCTCTTTCGCCTATATAGTGTTCCTGTGCCATCTGCCGCTGATATGTCAAGTCGGTACTCTGCGTTTTGCATCCCGACGAGGAATATACGAGCTCCGTTGTTTCTTTCTTGCACTTCGCGAATTGTAAGTGGATTCTTGAACGAAGGAAGTTCAAGTTCAGATAAGTCACTTAATACGCGGAGCAGGTCTGTTTTCTCAAGCGGGTAAAACTCATCCCCGCAATACCCACAGTCAGCCATGTCGAGTGGCGATGTGTGCGTGATATTTTCTGAGCGACATTGTGGGCACTGTAACTCGTCGCCAGTCATACTACAAAATACGACACTGTGAATAAAGAAGTTGTGGTTTGCTTTAGAAGTGCGAAATTGAGAAGGTTTTATTGCATTTAGAAAACCAATTCAATATAGTGGCATCCAGAATACAGCTGCTCAGTACGCTTGAAGAATTCGTTCGTAGGTCTGATGAAGATATACGTCTTCGAGTTAATGACCATAATGAGGTCTATGAATTTCAAGCGTATGAAAGACGCCATGCTGACGGACGTATTGAAGCCATATACTTTACAGATGAAATAGGCGGGATAAATATAGATGATTGGGATATTACAATAGTCCTCCGTGACTCGTCGAACGTACACACCGAATTCGTGGAGTCGATAGAACTCGTAGAATCCGAGCCAACTCAATCGGAGCAGCCTCTCATTGAGGAGGACTATATTGTTTGTTAACGCAATCAAATCCATCAATCTTATAACGTAACTGCTGGTAAGTACTGGTATGGCAGCTACCCCATATGAAGTGTATATTGATGCGGCTCTTGGTGACCCATCGAAAGAACACGGTGTAGAATTCACATTTCACCCAAAAGGAGAGCATACATCCCCGTTCGACATCGCAGAATGGCCAGAAATTCGTAAGAATCTCCGCAAGGAAGTTCGAAAACGAATGTCCGATTTAGAGTCGTGGCAGAATTATCTGTTATCGGACCGTCTTGGAGAGCGATACAGTGTACGAGTTGGCGTTGTCTACTTAGACAATGACGATGGGTCTGTTGATGAGTGGAAACTCACCTATACGCGCCCTCAAGATGTAAACTGGTGAATTATTGAGAAATAGTGATTGATATTACACGAACTTATTTTTAAAATAAATATAGGGGTGCAAGTGCATATAACTAGTATGGGAGACCGTGCCTTAGAGGAGAAAATTGAGGAAGAAATTCATGATAAGCTTACAGATGAAGTTGTTAGGGATAACCAGATTCCACACGTGGATATTGATACGGATGGCGGTATGACTCGAAACGATGTTCGAGCAGCAATGGATAATTTCATTCATTCTCCTCAAATGAATGGATTCGATTCGGATTTACGAATGGTGTTGTTGTTTACGGCAATTAAACAAGAAGTACAAAACCGCGGCGGTCGATTAGAGTCGACGCACTGTGAAGTTTGCAACAATCATATTGATGCAGAACGATTTTCTGAAGAATTCATAAATGCATATAACTCGAAGAAGGTATCACAGAAAAAGACGATGTCTGTACATTCTATAAAAGCTCTCGCGAATATAGCAATGCAGAAATGGCGGTCTGCAGTATTCACAATCGCGAAGAATATCGTTCCTGAAATGGTTCGATATGTGCGAACAGAGCCGAGTGAACTTAATGACAATCCAAATTTCCCTTACATAATTAAAGGGACGAATGTATTTCACCAAAATTGTTATAATCAACAACAGAATGAATGAAACAGAGTATCTGTTATTCTGGAGTCACCGATAATCCATATAGGAACCTTTAACTAACCAGATTTTGAATCAGTGTATATGCAACAGACTGTCGTTTCAGCGGAATCAAAAGCTAAACAAGAGTTGAATGAATTTGGCATCACGACCAGTGCCGATTTCCGATTCAATATTAATGAGATGATGGGCAAATCCAGATATAGACATCGGGAGCTCTGGTCTATCTGGTACGCTCAAATCTTCGAAGGGATTACGGATAGCGTCAAGGCCTTGCTTTCCGCACCACTCCCTCACGATGAGAGGACCGTTGAAGACGGCTTGGATATGCTTGTAGATGGTGTAGCTGACGTTCTAAGCTCTGCCGAAAGCAATCTGGATGATGACCTCACTCCGCTCCTTGAAGTCCTCAACACTGTCACAGCGTTCCAGGAGGGAGAGCAGGATGAACTTACGCTTCTTCTGAAAAATACTGGCGGCACTGGTGAAATTGAAGTAATTGACCAGTACGTCGAGCAGCCTGGTGTGACTGTCGATACTATGGCTGACTCTATATCTGTATCAGAGGCTGCTGCCCTTCGTGAACATCGGTCGAATCTCTGTACAGAATTTAACGACTACTACAATCGACCAACAAATAAATACAGACGCGAGTTACAGATTTCACTCAAACGAACAGACGAAACTATCGTGACTAACCTTTCTGTAATGGAAACACGGGTTACTCCCCCAACGCTTCTGGAACGGCTTGCTAGAATCTTGCGACTCGACTAATACTAGGTTGAAACTCTGAGTTCGGAATATTTAATACCTAAAGAATTAAATTCGATAATATATGACTACGTTCAAAATGTTGCGAGAACTCTGGTCCCAGGAGACTCTTCAACCATTGTTTGTTTTGGTAGTTGGAGCAGTGGCTTCCACTCTTGGTACAACGTACGATACTAGCGGAGAGACTATTACGGCATCCACAGTGAACTTACTCACAATATCAATTACGCCAGGAGACCAAGCATTACTCCCTGATATTGCATTTCTGCTCTTAATCGGATTACTTATTTTCAATATTGGGGCGCTAGTAGCATTGTTTTTCATTAGTATTACAGGACATCTTCGAGCGATGTTATGACGGTGTATGAATCATCAACATCCAGAAAAAGTCAAGGGCATACCTCACGTACATATTGATATGACGCGGCAGAACGAGTACGAGCTAGGGGAACTTGCGGAATATAACGGGGTGAAAATAGTTGCAACCCCGAATACGCTATCAGGCAAGCCACGATTAGATGGACATCGAATCGGAATTAACCACATTGTTCCAATAGCAGAAATGGATGGAGATGAAATGGAGAACGTGTTAGAAGCCTATCCGCATTTGGAACCAGAGCAAGTAGAAGCAGCACTACAATTTGCCGAGGAACACAATGACATTATGTCGGAACTCAACCAGCGAGAAGAAATGCTCTCAGAAGTTCTCGATAAGACAACTAGAACTATCCAATGCACGTGCTCTGAAACGTTCCATGGACTCACCTGTTGGCAATCACACATCGAAACTGTAGAGCCTGAATACAGAGATTTGACCCGTGAAGACCGAGCACATTTCATTGAGGATGATTGGTATGAAACAGAAACAATAGTTTGTACGTGTGGGGAGACGTATTCTAATCCCTGGAATTTCATTGCTCATTCATCATACTGGTACGAGATTGGTGACCACTTGTTAGAAGCAATTCGAGGTGGTGACAATGAGTGACCGAGGGCACCCCCGACCAAGCGAGTGCGAGCAAATTCAAGGACTGTACGTGTACCAGGATGATGAAACAGAATCGTGGGTCGCTTATCATAACACGTACACAGTTTCCTCCGTAGGTGACTCAAAACAAGAGGCTGTCCGAAACTGCAAGGAAGCGTTAGAGATGAAATTTGATGATGAGTCGTGGTACTGGGATGACTGGGCTATGAAATGCAAATTCTGTGATGATGGGAGACTCACTCCGCTACGATACAGTGCTGACGACCAATCAGATACGCGAGTTATCTGCCAGTCCTGTAAAAAAATTCAACGACTGTGTTCGATTCCTGAATGGGGGACGAATACACACAACTGCCCTGACTGTGATGAACGGTTGGATACTAGTGATGATATGCTCGGTCTGGTCTGTCCTGACTGTTCATCTGAATTCGAATATCGTGAGATAACGTATATCGTTCGACGAGATGACTGAACATATACTACAACGGATACTCTGTGACCTTTTCGTAACTGTCTTTACTCAGTTATATTGGAATTTTGATGTCTACAGAGGCTGTAGCAGGAATACAAATCTTTATGGATGATTGTACTAAACGTACTGTTAGAGGAATAGATATGTTTGAAAGATTTCCAAAACTTCACTCGCCGTTCGTCCGCGAGGAAACTCCTGATGGCCTATATTTAGTCACTGACACGGTCCATCCTGATTACGAATGGGTGTTTGAGGATGAATCTGTTCGAGCTGTTGAGAAACTGGATGGGGAGAACATTGCTGTGTATATCGATGAAGAAGGAAACGTTTCCCATATATTTACCCGCGAGGGAAATCTCGTCACACCGTTTGAGACGCCTGATACATCGTATATCGTGAAAGGCGTGTTAGATGCCTATCGGCGAGGATGGATTGATTCTCTTGAACGCGGAACTTTGCACTATGGTGAGCTTGTAGGTCCAACAGTTAAGCAGAATCCATACGACTGGAACGAACACATGTGGGTCCCATTCGAATACTTGTATGAGAAAGTCTACTACGAATCTTGGGGTCGGTATCCAACCACATTCGAAGCTGTCAGTAGCTGGTTCGAAGATGGGTTGCTCCCCTTGTTCTACTCACGTATGCACAACGTGGGGCTTGATGAACCCCCAGAAGAAGCGTACGTGGAGGGTGTCGTGTTCGTCCACCCTGATGGGCGGAAAGCAAAGCTACGCCGAGATATGTTCGACTGGTTTGAAGGTGAAAGACATGGAGAACGAGACTGATACCGAGAAGACGTGCCCGATATGCAAAGAACAGCTTGAGAGTAAAGGATACGCTGGTGACTGGGAGCAGCTTGCCTGTTCAGCAGAAGACTGCGATGTTGTTGTTGAGCGAGCTGTGAGCAATCCATCTGGTGACGGTTATACAATGGAGGATTTGCAGAAAATGTCCGAATATGTCGCAGAGGGGAAGTCCGACCCGTCCACCACTGACGAGTAAAGCTAATAAACTAAACTCGTGAATATTAGCGTGCATGAAACTCTTAGAAAAACTCAAAGAACTATTTAGTAGTGAATCGTCCGAAGAAGAGGAGGAAGAGGAAGAAGAATAATTTATTTTCTGCTTTATCTTTATTAACGAACTATTCAGATGGGATAGATTATTCAATCGTCATCAGGAATTTGCGACTCATCAAACAGTGGCTCGTAATACCGTAGGTCTTCACCCTCTGTCAATTCATTATTACTAACATATACGTGGTCTTCACCTTGTTCATGTGTGAATTTGATAAGTCCTGAACGAGGATTATCCATATCTTCTACGGTTTCTCGAATTGTAAGGAGGGAATCTGGGTCATCCTGATAGTGCTTCACTAACGGATTCGTGTGAATTTTTGCAGAGCCCTTTCCACAACCATGGCAAGAGTACATCCACTCTCCACATAGATACGAAATTTTTGTGTCTCCGAAGTCAACAACATTTGTATGCGTTGGTCCTGGTCCCATTTGCGTCATACTTGCACCACATCGACTACATATGATAGCGTCTGTTGGTGAAAAATCTGTAGTTCTTCGAACTACGCCCTCGAATTTAACTTCTGCGTCCTGTAACACTTCGTTAAAGCATTCTGGTAATGTCTGTTGTGTTGTCATTGTACCCATACCAATAAAGAGAAGGGCTAAAAGTCTAACTATACTGAAGGTTTATAGTATTCCACAATAATTATTAATAACTCTACTCCTATAATCTAACATAATGGACATTGTACATGATAGTGTTTCAGAATTAAATACAGATTTACAGAATATTTGTGAAGAAATATCTAATATTGATAACGGAACAACAATACAACGTGCATATGGTGCAGATGATGTACTCGTACTAGTTTCGAAATACACTGAACCCAATCAATTGTTCAGAGAAGAAGTAGGTACTGCTGTTACCGATATTCCTTCGAAACCATGTGGATTTCTTATCTCGGATGGACCGAAGAAGTATGAGAAATATACCACGGCATACGTCCGTGAGGAGCCAGATAATGCGTACGAATACGTCTTAGGCTACTGTGCAAAAATTGGTCTTGATAGTCAGCAATCAGCATATGTGTTTAGCACACTCCATGACCTCACGGGTGGTGAAGGCGATGACGCGCAGGCAGTTGCTGCAGGGTACATGTACGCACTACTCGCGCTTACTGATGACCGCGTATCTATAAGTGAGCTCTCAGACGTATCTGGCGTGCCTGAGGAGGACATTCGAGAGCAAGTAGTAACCGCGCATGAGAACCTCGATGATGAATCTGAAGGAGAAGAATAATAATTAACGATTTATAGTATAAAATTTATCTGCAAATACACGACCGTACATTATTCGGTATTCTATAGATTGGAATTAATACGCAGAGTCTTGCAAATTGGCTCTTTAAATAGGTTCATAAGATATAGTATAGTGAGGACAACGATGACCAACACAAGCCAAAATGAGTCCGCCTGCATCGACTGTGACCAAATCCTCACTGACGGGCATTTCCGAGAACACTTTGAGGGGAAGGGGTACGCCTGCTACGAGTGTGCTCAACGGCGATATGGTATTCACAGCGACCAGCTTGAAGCCTGTTACGTCTGTGGGAATCAGTTCAATCGAGAAGACCATAGCTGGTATCGAACCCCTGGAGATATTTTCAGCGAGTACGTCTGTGAGGGGTGTGGTCGCCGACGGGAAAAGGCGCTTGACCTCCAGACAAAACCACAGGAACGTGCAGGTCACAAAGTGCCGTTTCTATTTCGCCATTACGTGGAGTCTTCAACTACAAACTAGCAGTCAATCTGTAGCTCACACAGGTTCGTAGCCCGCACCGAAGTACATTTTCTGCCACTCGTTCGAGAGGGCATAGTTGATGTCATCGATGACGTTTTCTGTAGCGTTGAGTACGTCTTTCCCACGGTGGCTCATCGGTGTGAATCCACCCGCTTCAAGATACGTTTGGATGGTTTCGGCATACTGCTCGGCACGTTGGAGACCCTCTGACAGCTCCTGTATTTGAACGTCATCACGAAAGAGGACGGTAAATTCCATACCGCCGCCAGGCGTATCCCAGCTGTGGTCTGGTGCGTTTCGGGAGAGATAGATACCGTGTTTGATACGGTCATCCTCGGTTTCTAATTCGACCATGAGCTCTTCCTCACCACCTGCATCTTCTTTTTTGGTGTAGTTATCGTTCGTAGCGATGGCTTCGAATGCCACATCGTATGGCTCTGTCAGGACGGTCTCGAACGCTCTCATATCGGTCACAGTGTACCACATGTGTTGAACCTCAGTTAATTCTGTAGCTCGCAACCACAAAAAGGCTTGTCATACAGAATAATTAGGATTAGAGGTAATTATAAAATTCATATAATTATTTCAATATCCTATTGGGGTCATGCGTTGATGTATAAAGTATGAGTGGGCTTGAGTACATGGTTGATGTGCATGAGTGGGCTATCGGAAGCACACACGTTGTGTTTCTCGGGACGGAACATCTCCTCTTGGAGGATGTGATTGACGTTTTGGACCAGTATCAGCCGACGATAATCTGTGCCGAAGCGCCACCCTCGGTTGGGCTTGTCGACCGTGGTGACCAGAACGCTGTTCAATCGTATGCGAAACGGACGGGCGCTCAGGTAGTTCTCATGGATTCAGATGACCGTCTGAGTAAACAGGAAGTCCTTAAAAAATACGGAGAGGATGCGCTTGAGCGATTCGCTAACGCGGCTACTCGTACAGAAATGAAGCAGGCAGCGCCAGACCTCTACCACGAGCTTGTCACATCTCGCGAACACGTAATGAATCAACGAATCAAAAATACGCTAGCACAAGCGAGTTCGGATGAGACAGTCGCTGTCGTTGTTGGAAAAGACCACTTGCCTGCGTTGATGCCGTAATGAGTTCTGCGGTCTCAAATGTAATTCTGTGGCCATCGTTCGCTCGGCTTTGGTCCTGAAATCCGCCCCTCAATATATTGGTAGTCAACGGGTTTCACGGGTGTTGCAACTGGTTTATACTCGTACGTCCCTCGCATTTCAGCGTACGGTTCGACAATCCAGTACTGCCCATCAATTTCGACTTCTACCCAGTGGTGCTCTACGCCAACTTCGTTCACGTACTCTGCACCAACAGTCCACTCGCCAACACGGTATTCGAAGGGGGCAGATGGAAACGGTCCTCGACCATGTTCTGCACGTTGTTCAGCGGCAGGAAAGAACACCTCGACATCAAATGTCTCATAGCAGTCTCCGACAAGAACGCCTGTGACGTGAACGGGGTCATACCCACTATCCTGTAACACGGACACCATTTCTTGAGCACTGGTCATGCATTGCCATTTCAATGCAGAATCAACGCTTTCATCATTGTCAACTAGATTCACCTGTGCTTTTTTCGCAAGTTGTTGAAGGGCTTCCCGATGGCTCATTACAAATAGTTCAACACAGGCGGATAAAATTCTTTGCAAATCGATGGACACGCTCGTGTTGTTAAGACCAGGAGCTATAATTAATATCGTCTCATTTATACGAACAAATCGACACTCTTAATAGCTCTACGCTGGAATTACGGGTTGTATGATGACTACCATTCGCACTTGCGTGCTCCACGACGATAGCACCAGTATTTCCATTACGGAGTTGGTCCCTGCAGAAGCCCGCAAACGCCTCTGGACGAAAATTGAGTTAGGGAATTCACCATCATGGCTGTCGACGCGACCCGTAACAGATACATGCTCGATTGAGCAGTACCTGAAAGAGCGTCGTGATGTTGCTGGACTCGGAAGTGCGAGTATCAGTTTCGAAGCACCGAACATTGATGACGTGCCGACCGAATTCCAGAACGCTGTTTCGACCGTTGAACGAGGTGATATTGAAATTGAAGACGTTCCCATCCCAGACGACTTCGAATTCCCGCCACGGTCGGCTGCATCACTGTGTTTCAGCGGGAACATCAGTTGCGATGGGACACTCAATAATATGAGTGTGACGCTGTATTATGAGAAAGGTATTGACCTCGAACACGTGCGAACGTTTGAGGATGGCGACACTGTTGGTGAGGGGCTCAAACTACCCCATAATGAGGTTGTATTAAACGCTGATGAAAACATGGATTGGGTGCGAAAATCCGATATGCTGGAAGCTGAGCGATTAGGAGAACAGAATCTATCATGGAAGAAGTTCCTCTGGATGGCAGAGGTAGATGGTCAGGTAACAGATGGTGCGTTCGAGAATTCGTCACCTCCGTTTGACTACACGGAACTCCTAGAGTTCGACGGGCAGGTTGGGAGAATGATGTACTACGCATATCGCTATCACGGATGGGATTATGATGTAGAACGGCTTGAACAGAATTTGGAATCGTTCACGGAAACATATCCTGATGGATGGGGGCCACTGTAGTATACAAAATCGGAAGTTTTAGGTAGACGTTGTAAATAGTAGCAATCAATGAGTCGAACTGTAGAGACTTTTGATGATTCGTCACTATCTGAAGATTCATCACAAGAGGTTGATGAGGAACGAATCAATGAGATAGTTAAAGCAGCCGACCTTGTGCAAGCGAAATTCGAGGAGCAAGAAGATACTACTGAGGAAACTGAGGAACAGACTACACGGTCTGGGTTTGCAAAATATCTGTTTGAGCAGTGCCCTTCTACAAAATCATTCACTAGTCGGGGGAGAGTGGTAGATATTCGATTTAATCGAGCATTTGAGGATAAACTTAGTGAATCAAATATTGTTGAATTAGAAGAGCAAGGGGTTACGCCAAAATTCATAGAACTGTGTATTCGGGCGGATGATGGTGATGAACTTGCGGAGAAGATTTCATTTGATGACCGAGATGAATTTGAACGCGTTCTGCAATTTTATGGTGATGGTCGATTGGACTCGTTGACAGGAGCTGAAGTGCTTCTCAAACCTAATTGGGAGAGTTATACGGACACGTACTCCCTGATTGTTCCGTCTCAGACAGCTACATCGAAACTCCGTGCAAAGTTAACTGTCAAGCGGTCTGAAATCGCTCCAAGAGCAACAACAGGACCACGAGGGATTCTCAACTTCCTTCTTGGGAATCTTGTACGGCTCGCTTGCACTATGACAGTTATCTCGGGCGTTGTGCTCTACATGATAGGATTATCATATGCTTCGTCGTATCTGAGTGGAGAAGAATTTGGAGATTTCATAGTTGGTGCAACAATGAGTGTTATGCTTGTTGGAATGATGGTAGTTATGGTCTCGTTCGCTATTGGTGAAAGAGTAAGTGGTGGTAGAGATTTTATTGGAGCATTCGAATTAGCTTTTCTTAGGTGGATTGGTGGTGGTATCACAACTGTTCGAAGTAAACTTAATCAAGTAAACCACTGGTTGGGAAAGCAGCTTTGAACCCTTCAAAAGAATTTATCAGCACCGATATAGTGTTCACGATACACATCGTAGACTCGGTCATAGTCTCCATGAGAGCTCATTTCACTAATCATATGCTCACAATCCCAACGGTCGCAGAGTTTTGGGTCAACATAGCCGATGTATTGGGGTAGCGGTTCCGCGATAACAGTTCGATTCCCTTTCAGTTTGGATTCGATGTCATGCTGGACGTACTCAAGCCAGTCAGTATGCCCTGTGGCTTCCCCATTGTATTGGAGTTCAACGATAATATCCAAATCGCTACCTTTCCGCCCCTGTCCAGCTCCAAGACTTCCAACAACGTACATCGTCACTACTTTAAGTGACTCCGACTCCAAGTGTTCGTGCTCGGCGACAGCACGATAGATGCGGTCCTCAATATCGTTGCACGTAGTTTCCAACCCATCCAACTCATCCGCTGCAACGTCCGTCATAGCCGCACTTACAAGCTTCAGACCCTTTAGCTTTTCTAACAGAATTAGGCTGGAATGTCTGTACACAACGATAATCAAAGCATTTTTTATCTCTCACTCTAAGTAGTATACAGAATGACTATCCACCCAGCAGGAAACCGTACCATTTCATCCGCGGAGTTTGATTCGCTCCAGGAATTCTTACAGGAGTATGAAATCCCGTCTTATTCGCTGGTACAGCGTGCACAGCACGGTTCGGGATTCAATTCGTTCGAGATTACAGATGACGAGCGGCGACTAACGGTTCTGCTCGCACCGAAAACCATGGCAAGTACTGTGAATTCAAACGCGCCGCAGAAAGAGCCCGCAGATGCGTATATCGTTGAGCAATATGGCGGGAATCAGAACGCCTGGTTTGTTCCAGCTGAGGCTGTCGATGCGTGTGAGCAGCTTCCAGAGGTCCGACAAGCATTTCATGAGGGTGAATCGTACCAAGACCGAGAGGCAGACTACAAATACCATTTTGACGATGGTGAGACGATGATTGCGGCTCCGTCATCAGACCCAATCCCTCGACTAGAGGAACCTGTGACCATTACAGCCATTGAATCTCTCGGGGGAACATTCCCTCAGAAGTGGCTTCTGGAAACGGAAGGCGGTGAGTACTGGTATCTGCGGGAGCGCTCAGGGTCGATTCGACTGTTTGACCAGCCAAAGCGAGTTTCTGGGGAAGAAGTGTTCCAAGCATATATCGGTCGCGAGCACCCTGGCACGTGGCTCCACGGACATGAGGTGCTAAATATTATCTCTGCTGTGGATTACATCAATATTGTTGACAATCCTGATAACGAGGTATCAGAGGAAGCGAAGGATGCGTACTGGGGGGACTGGCGCGATTCACTCAGCGATGAGCCGCTCGATGATGAAGTTGTAGATGAGCTGTTTGACACTGGTGGAGATGACGAGTAATTACGATGATTTGCTCAAATACGGTAGCTGCTGTGGTAATACTTCTATATCTTGTTTTTCTCTAAACTTCAGTACCAAAGCTCGGTGTGTTCATTCGATTAATTGGACGTGGTCGAGATTGTGCTCGGACTGGTGACCAGAGTTGAATGCATGGTAGAAAAGTGTCTGAAGGTTCCCAACTATGAGCGTATCAACGTGTTGTGATTCAACGCTCAAGAGCACCTCGTAGATTCCTTGGTCTTCAAACGCATGGATAACTTCGACGTGAGCATGTTGTAATGGGTCGAACGCGTCCTGTATCTGTTGACGAGCTTGCTTGTCGGCCTCCGTAGGAGAGAGTTCTTCGGCATCAAAGTCGAAGAACAATCGTGCCTTTCGTTCCATACTCATATTTTATATCGAATATGTTAATAATATTGTGTAGTTTCTCGCCGTAAAATTCACAAATCCGCTGTTGGCTCAGGTGGAGTGGGGCGAATCCGTTGTTGCTTCATCAACAAGTTGTTCATCTTCAGCAGTCTCGACGGTAATCGGATTGGTCTCAATAGGTTCTCCATCCTCATCAATGGCCACCATCGTGAAGTGTGCTGTCGTTGCTGTTACAGGGTTTTCTCCTGATTCCATCCGTTCCCGCACAGCCCGAGTGTAGACGTTCAGACTCGTTGTTCCAGTTTCGTACACGTATCCTTGTATGCCAACGACATCGCCTTCTTTCACTGGCGTATGGAAATTCACAGTGCTTATTCGAGCCGTAACACACTGTTCCCCCGCAACACGAGCTGCACTAATTGCAGCAATTTCGTCCATCAGTTTGACCAGCTCACCGCCGTGGGCGTTACCATGCGTGTTCGACTGGGTTGGCTTAATTTGCTCGTAAGTTTCTACGATTGACTCTGATACTGTTGTCACACGTAAGGGTTATTCAGCTTAAATAATATTTTTTCTCCTGTTTCGACATTTATTTTGGGACAGTAACTTCAGAAATTATAGTAGTTTCCGACTTTGTCACAAGTTCAAACTCATTGCGGTTCGTTTTCCGCAGGAATCCTGTTTTGAAGCCGTCAGAATCTCTGTTTTTTACGTGAATCATGTTACGTTTAGTTCCAACGCACATGAGGCGATAGTCGTCTGCACAGATACTCATGAAACCAACTTTTGATTTAGAGCACAGTCTGTATACCTCATCAAAGATATTCTCACTCATATCTGGACTATGCGTATCAGTCATTCGTATGTCGTACTTCCCCAACAGCCCTAAAGAGGTTTGCTATTCTGGCGGAATCTTAATGCCAATTTATTCTCAATAAACGATATTCACAGAACACTTATTTGGAATCAGAAATCAGTTCTTGTATGGAGACAGAGAACTTAGAACCGATACTAAATAACGAAGAGATTCAAACAACAGAAGTCATGGTTGGACTTTCTGAAAACGAATCTGAAACGCGGTTATCGGAGTATCTTAATGAGGAAGGCGTGATTCTAAAGGATATTGGGTTCGACATCTATAGTGTTCGAATTACGCGAGATAAGCTATCCAAGGCTGTAGCCGAAGAACCCGAGTGGATAGATTATATCGAGCATGCAGGTGAAGGAATAGTTCCGTTATATAATACAGAAAATGTAGATATTGAGGATTCAGTCTAATTTCAATACACCGTGCGGATATTCGGGCACGTTCAGTTGGTCCCCGTGGAGTTCAAGGAATGCATCTACATGGTCAACTATTTCATCCCACTGAATGGGAATATCCTCGAAGTGATTTTTTGGATTTGATTTAACCGACTCCCAGTCTTCAGGCGTACCACGAAATATTGTTCGACCTTCCATCCAACCGTAGTGCTTTTTTCCATTATGATACGTTGCGTTTGACCGATACCGTTGCCGACTCACCATAAATTGGTCTACGACGTGGTCTGAATCATATCCGAATATCTCACCCATGGGTCGTACGTAAATTCTCGTATCACCGACCTTCGCGTCTGGGTCCGTATGAATATCTTCTTCAGGTCCTTTCTCCGATTCCGTTCGGTCTTTCAGTGCGGACAAGAGCTTAAACATAAGTATAACAGGTAGAGTCAGTAAGATAAGTATTGTGATTTCAACCGACAACTCACGCCGAATGAAAGAGTTATAGGTAGGATTGAATTATATCAGAGTATGTCTGAGGTGTACTATCATGTGACGCCAGCTGAGAACCAGCAATCAATCATCGAGTCAGGGCTCAAGCCATCACTCGCGGATGAGTGTGACTGTGGTCAGGGCGTCCATCTTACAGAAACGGTTGATTCAGCCCATGATTGGATTTCCCGATTGCGCAACGAACGAGACGAGTACTATTATGCCGAATTCACAATCATACAAGTAGATGTTCCTGAAGATATGTTAGTTGTCGAAGACGAGTTTATTGGGTGTATGGAAAGGGTGTCATAGCATGTACGACCGAAGGGATTCCAGCAAAGTGCGTTGGCGTGTATGAGCGCGTCTGAAGTCACTATCGATGCTATTCTGGTTCGGGAACACAATGTGGCCGTACCCAAATCAAATCTTGTTCAGCATTCTCGCACCCCGCATGAATGTAGAACGCTGGTGTTTGATTTGTGTTGAAATACTTGCCATCGAAATGGGCAAAAATAGTACTCTTCAATTCATCGGCTTTAAATACGTATTCTTCTTCTTTTTTCCAGTCTGGCTCTCTCATTACACCTGTGTGTTCGAGCATAAATTCTTTGTAATAGCGTCCGCCAACAGGAGCGCGACTCAGGGATTTGTCTCCTTCTTGTATCCCACTAACATTAACAATTCGGTAGTCTCGTAATCCTCCAAGATATGATTCGACATCATTGAAATAATTGTGCATGAGTTCATGTGGATTAGACTTCGACATAGTATAATTAACTCAGCGCAATCCTATAGGAATTATTATTCTCACGTGAGTACATCTGAATCAGACTTTGTTCTCCATAATCCATGCGTCGAGGTCATCATGGAACTCACGAGGACTATCATACTCCCGAATATCAAACAGATTGTCAATATCTTTACTGCTGTTCTGGAACCACATGTACAGCATGTTTTCACCTTCAATTTGTGCAGCGAGTGTAACGCCGAGATACGGGATATTCCAATGTGTTCCTTGTTCACCATCCTGTGCAAAGTCGTACAAGTCGAGCATACTTACTTCCATACAGGCAGCCTCACAGTCGCAGGTCAAATTTGTTTCGGATAAGTGCGATAGTGAATAGAGGTCACACAGTATCTATCGTGAACGCCTGATTGACAACATCAGATTCAGCCTGCAATTTCACGTTTGTTACGTAAGGATTCCCTTCGAAAGAGCTAGTTTTCACGTTTGCAACAACGTGCATAAGGTCTGTACTCTGCGACGTATCGAACGGCCCTGGTGTAACAGAGTCAAAATACTCGCTATTCTCTATATCAATCTCAGGATGATTCTCGAATTTCGGTCCGACGTGGGCACGGGCGACACACCACGTAATATCTCGCGGTCGACCACTCTTCATAGCATCCACTAAGCCTTGTAACAAGGTTTCTACAACCCATTCTTTTGTAATCGAATCAGGAACTTCACGGAGTAATGGAGAAAGCGCCCGAGCCTGAACCTTTCGTTCTTCAGCATCGGTTGTGTGAAGAAGCGCATCACGATGGTCATCAAGATAGTGTTGCGCCGCTGCTGCCCGAACAGGGCGCGTTAACTGAACTGCATCCTCTACACCAAACTCTTCGAAAGAATCGCTCTCTGCGAGTTCAACGCACTCTGAGACGAACTCAACAGCGTTCTGCTCCGTCGTTTCCACGGGAAGCGTATCACGCCAGTTGTGAAGGAGCAATACGCCATCATCACTTGTGAGAGCTGCTTCAACGTCCCGTACGAAGTTTGTACTCTGTCTGAACGCTCCTTGTTTGTTCCACTCCCCAAGTGAATCCACAGTATCTTGGCTCAAGTCGAACGCTAACTCTGTCATTCGTACTGTACACTACGAGTATTCTATATTTGAACGTTGTGAAGTGAACCAGGAGAAAAGACTCAATAGTCTCTGAACTTTGCTGTTGGCATCCGTTCATCGGGTGTCGATTTATTGTAAATATCGCCATCCCCTTCTCGAAGGCGTTTATGAAGCTCTGTCTCAATTGGAGTGCGTATCTCTTGAAGAAGAGTTCGAGTATCATTGATTAGTTCACGAACGTCATCATCTGTATACTTCCCAGATTTCAATTGACCTAATTGCTCTCAGCACATTGGTCCGCCTGCATCAACATACGCTTGCAGACAGTCCATCCCGTACGCCGACCGCTGGCAATCCCGCAGTGCATTTGAGAGCGGTTCAATAGCTAAACTCGGAACGCCCTCATCAACACATCTCTCCGCTTCATTTACTAGCTTCCACGCGTCTGTCAATCTATCCGTAGTGATGTGACCCATATTGAACTACAATAAGATTTCACCTTAAATACGTTATTGATACAACCAACTCAGTTCTCACTATACTGGTCACGGGTGGCTGTCCCCAACCGCAACTCCCAGTCAGGCGTTGTTCCGAGTTGTGCTCCACCTACTTGCTCTGGGTCAACGAGTTGACCTGCAACATACCGTGCACTTCGTCGCGTAACTTCTTCATCCACGAACTCTTCAAGAACAGCTCTTAGCTCCGAATATCCAAACGGTTCGCTCCCAAATTCCTCGACGAGCCTTGGAAGCAGTGCAGCAAGTGTTACAGTCGTTGCTTTATCATCAGGATATAACTGCGGACCTCTTTGTTGATTAACTGTAGTGTCGTTGCCCACAATAACGACAACTGACCTACTCTCACCCATTGGTGAATGTGCAGTTCGAATACGTTCCATACTTGACTACACGATTCACTGAAACAAAAACGTTGTGAATGCAATTGGTATATTTTCTGCT
>LFCJ01001387.1_pt1 | contig 16797 bp, 16 predicted proteins | sample 643141 | NCBI WGS metagenome assembly LFCJ01 (sample SAMN03766243, study PRJNA286221) | soda lake metagenome | biome: soda lake; feature: Kulunda steppe; material: water; isolation source: sample B1-Br-g2 brine of Lake Bitter-1 | place: Russia: Kulunda steppe | collected 2010-07 | reverse complement strand
TGCCGCAGAACACCCCGGACGCCCACGTCGAGCGCCTCGCCGAGGCGCTGAAGGCGGCCACCGAGGACGAGCGCTTCATCGAGATCACCGAGGAGCGCATCCTGATGCCGGTGACCTGGATGCCCGAAGACGAGGTGACCCAGACCCTCAGCGACCAGGTCGAGGGCTACAAGGCGCTGATCGAGGAGCTCGGCGGCCTGCCCGGCGAAGACGAGTGAGTGAGCCCGGGACGCGCTTCCTATCGGCAACCCCGGTGACAAGAGGCCGCCTCCGGGCGGCCTCGTCAATTGTCCACGTTCTCGTTCCATGACCCTCGGAGACCCGCCATGTCTCGCCTGCTGATCCTGTACACCGGAGGTACCATCGGCATGCGGCCATCCCCCGCCGGCTATGTGCCGGGCGATGGATTCGCCGAGCGCCTTGCGACCCAGCTGGCCGCCCACGGCGGCCAGGCGCTGCCCGCCTATCGGCTGGTGGAGATGACGCCTGCCATCGACAGCGCCAACCTCGAGCCGGAGACCTGGAACCGCCTCGTCGAGGTCCTCGCCCGGCACTGGGCCGACCACGATGGCGTGGTGATCCTCCACGGCACCGACACCCTGGCCTACACCGCCTCGGCGCTCTCCTTCATGCTCGGCGCCCTGGACAAGCCGGTCGTCCTGACCGGCGCCCAGATTCCCCTTGGCCAGCCCCGCAGCGATGCCCCCGGCAACCTGGCGCTGGCCATGCAGTCCGCGGCACACCCCGCGGCCCCCCGCGAGGTATGCCTCGCCTTCCACGACCGGCTGCTGCGGGGCAACCGCGCCCGCAAGGTCGACAGCCTGGCGCTGGCCGCCTTCGACTCCCCCAACGCCCTCTGGCTGGGCCGCGCCGGGATCGAGCTGCAGCTGGAGACCGCCTCGGCTCTGCCGGCCGGCCGGCCCGACTTCAAGCCGGCGGCCTTCGAGTCGGGGCGGGTGGCCCTGCTCCACTGCCACCCGGGCCTGTCGCATCGGCTGGTGGCGAGCCTGCTGGAGGACCCCGAGCTCCAGGGGCTGGTGCTGCTCAGCTACGGCGCGGGCAACCCGCCAGGGCTGTCGGGCGGGCTGATCGCCTGCCTGGAACGCGCCACGGCAAGGGGGATGGCCATCGTCAACCTGACCCAGTGCCACCGCGGCAGCGTCCGCCAGGGCACCTATGCCAGCGGCGCCACCCTCAAGGATGCCGGCGTCATCGCCGGACAGGACCTCACCCCCGAGGCGGCGCTGACCAAGCTGCAGGTGCTGCTGGGGCGCGGCCTGCATGGGGCCGCCCTGCGCGAGGCCATGGCGACGCCGCTGCGCGGCGAGATGACCGCGCCGGCCGCCGACTGATCCCGACGCCGGCGGTGCCCCGGGCCGGGGCGCCGCCGGCGCTGTGACAGGAAGCGCTGCCGGGTCAGTCGCCCAGCTCGGCCAGCCGATCGGCCTGGACCACCTCGATCCAGTAGCCGTCCGCATCCTTCACGAACACCACGTTCTTCAGCTTGCCCTGGTCGGCGCGCTTGACGAACTCCACGCCGTTGGCATCGAACCAGGCCTCGGCGGACTCAAGATCCGGCACGCTGAAGCAGATGTGGCCGAAGCCCTGGGGCTCGGCGTTGCCATCGTGATAGGCAAGGTCCGCCTGATTCTCTGTGCCCCAGTTGTGGGTCAGCTCCAGGAGCCCCCTCTGGCTGAAGGTCCAGACGGTGCGTTCTCCCGATGCCTCGGGCACCGCCTCGCCCTCCTCCAGCCTGGCCAGGAAGTAGAGCGAGAACTGCATCTCCTCGAAGTCGAGACGACGCAGCACCCGCATGCCGAATACCCGCGTATAGAAGGCCAGGGCCTTCTCGGGATCCTTGACCCGCAGCATGGTGTGATTGAAGCGAAAGCCGGCGCTATCGGCGGTGGGGGTCTGGACGCCGGGGTGCTGTTCTCCCTGAAAGCTCATGCGCAACTCCTGTGAAAGGGATAATCATGTCGTCAAGCATGGGGACTGGCGACCGGATTTTCCAGCCCTGATGCGACAGAAGTTATACAGAAGCATTGCCATCTTACAAAATTTCCCTTAGGAGGCGCCGAGACACCTTGTAAAGAGGCCAAATAACTCTACACTTCTTGTACGAAACAGCCACAACATCTCCGCAGGAGAGCCCCATGTCTGCCCATGCCTACCAGCTGAGTGACCATATCACCCTCAAGGAGCTGGCCAGCGCCATCTCCAAGGGGTTTTCCCCCATCGTCGAGGTGGAATCCATGGATGGCATCTATACGGTGCGCCTCCACCACGGCACCGGCGTGTCGGAGCTCTCGGATGCCGAGGGTCGCACTCTGACCTTCCTCGGTACCGGCGAGATCCGCGACAAGCTCGGCGGTATCGGCCTGACCCACGGCGTGCTGACCTGGTCGGATCAGTGCGGCGACGAGATGATCGGCGTGCCGGGCCAGGCGATGACGCCGGACGAGATGCTGGCCCACGGCACCCGCATCTCCTTTCGCTGACGGGCGTGTCGCCGAGACTTCCCGCGCCGAGCGGCAGGGGCTAATGTAGGGGCATGACCGTGCCAGTGGAGCTTCCCCCATGCCCCTCCCGCTTGTCTGGCATCTGTTCGCGCCCCTCGCGCTTCTCATGCTGCTGGGCGGCTGCGCCGGCCGCGGCCCCGTCGTGCAGGAACCGGTCCGAGACGACGTCCTCTCCATGGAGCGGGTGCTGATCCTGACGACTGCCCAGAGAGCCCTGGGCACTCCCTACCGCTTCGGCGGCAACACTGCCGAAGCGCTGGACTGCTCCGGCCTGGTGCAGTTCGCCTATGGCGCCGCCGGCATCCCGGTGCCGCGCACCGCCGACGACCAGTTTCGCGCCCTGCCCGCGGCTTCCCGAGCCCGCCCCGGCGATCTGCTCTTCTTCGACATCGCGGGGCGCGGCAAGGCGAGCCACGTGGGCATCTACCGCGGCAACGGCCAGATGATTCACGCGCCGGGGCGCGGCCGGCGCGTGGAGACCGCCCCGATAGAGATTGCTTACTGGCAGGAGCGCCTGCTGGGCGTCGCCGCTGCGGCGCCCTGACACTTGTGCGGCCGCCTCAGCGGCGTATCATCGACGGCCCGCCCCTGTTCTGGAGCACCCGCGATGCGACTCGACCTCTCTCTCTACCTCGTCACCGACCCGTGGCTGTGCGCCGAGCGCGGCCTGGTGGAGACCGTGGTGGCCGCGGTCCGCGGCGGCGTGACGATGGTGCAGCTGCGCGACAAGCAGGCCACCGATGGCGCGATGATCGAACAGGCGCGCCGGCTCAAGGCGGCACTGGCCGGCAGCGGCGTGCCGCTGGTCATCAATGACCGGCTGGCCGTGGCGGTGGAGAGCGGCGCCGATGGCCTGCACATGGGCCAGGACGACGGCGAGGTGGCAACCGCCAGAGCGGCGCTGGGTGAAGACGCGATACTGGGGCTCTCGGTACAGACCCCCGAGCAGATGGCACGGGTGGATGCCGAGCGGCTCGACTATCTGGGGCTGGGAGCGGTGTTTGCCACCTCGAGCAAGCGCAGCCGCACCCGGCCGCTGGGTTTCGAGGGGCTGGCCCGGCTGACGGCGGCGAGCCCCCTGCCGGCGGTGGCCATCGGGGGGCTCCAGGCGGAGCACGCCGCCGCCGTGCATCAGGCAGGCGCGCAGGGCCTGGCGGTGATCTCGGCGATCTGCGGCCAGCCCGACCCGGAGGCCGCTGCCCGGGCGTTCCCGCTGCCCAAGCGGAATTGACAAGGCCCGGGCGAGATCTACCGGGCGCACCTAGTCGCGACCGCGCTCCCGGGTAAAGCGCTCCATGACCTCGAGGGTCTCCCGGCTGACGTGATGTTCCATCCCCTCGGCGTCGATTCGGGCGGTGCCGTCGCTGACGCCAAGGGCGCGCAGAAACTGCAGTACGATGGCGTGACGCCGGCGGGCCATCTCGGCCATGGCTTCGCCCTTCTCGGTCAGAAAAAGCGAACGATAGGGCTGGCTGTCCACCAGCCCCTGGGATTTCAGGCGAGTCACCGTCTTCGACACGGTAGCCTGGCTGACGCCCATGCGGGCGGCAATATCGGTGGAGCGCGCCTCCCCCTGATACTTGAGCAGATCGCCGATCAGCTCGACGTAATCTTCAAGCAGTTCGGTCTCATGGGCGTTACGCACGGCGGCATACTGTCGGACGTGCTGCTCCGAGGGCGGCAGGGCGTCTGACATCTGTTCTGACATGCGCGTAGAGCCGGTGGGGAAATCGGACGTGGAGGCATTCATGGCAGGCAATATACCTGCTCCCGGAAGCAGGCGGCAACTTGAGCCCGGGCAGGCGCCGGCACCGAGCGAAAAAAGTTAGCCATGGCTAAGATAGTATGCCTATACTGAGAGGCATTGATGGCATGCCCCGTTTCAACCCTGCCCGGAGCCTTTCCCATGATGTCGATCAAGCCCGCCCTTCTTGGCCTGAGCCTTGCCGCCCTGCCCGCTGCCGCACTGGCAGATACCGCCCCGCTGCGCGTGGTGGCCACCTTCTCGGTCATCGGCGATCTGGTGGAGCAGGTGGCGGGGGACGCGGCCCGCGTCGAACTGCTGGCCCCCGTGGGCGCCGAGGTTCACGAATGGGAGCTGGTACCCAGCAACTTCATGGCACTCGAGTCCGCCGATGTGGTCTTCTACAACGGCTTCAACCTCGAGGAGTGGATCGGCCAGGTCAACGCTACCGTGACGGAGGATACGCCGGTGGTGGCCGTTGGCGAGGCCAGCGGCTACCCCACCCGCCCCATCGTGACCGGCGACTACGCCGGCGAAGCGGATCCCCATCTGTGGATGGACCCGCGCGCCGCCGCGGACTATGTTCACGTCATTGCCGAGGTGCTCGGTGAAGCGCGGCCCGAGGCGGCCGAGGATTTCGCGGCTCGCGCCGATGCCGCCGCACAGGACCTCCAGGCGCTGCATGCGGAGCTCGAAGAGACCCTGAGCGCCATTCCCGAGGAGCAGCGCCTGCTGATCACCAGCGAGGCGGCCTTCATCTACTTCGCCGAGGCCTATGGCTTCGAACACGACGGCATCTGGGGAACCAACTCCGAGGAGGAGGGCACGCCGCGCCAGATCATGCGTATCGTGGATCTCATCGAGGAGCGCCGTCCGGCGGCCATCTTCTGGGAGAGCACCATCTCGGACCGCCACGTGCGCAGCGTCGCCGACGAGACCGACGTGGCCATCGCCGGTCCGCTGTTCGTCGATTCGCTCAGCGAGCCGGACGGCGAGGCCCCCGACTATGCCAGCATGCTGCGCCACAATGCCCGCCTGCTGACCGACACGCTGGGAGATGCCGATGGAACAGCGTCCGACCGCTGATCGCCTGCCGGCCCTGGAGGCACGGGGGCTCTACGCCGCCTACCATCAGGAGCCGGTGCTGGAGGATGTCTCTCTCTCCCTGCCCCAGGGAGAGTGGACCGCCATCGTCGGACCCAACGGTGGCGGCAAGTCCAGCCTGCTCGGCGTGGTGATCGGCAGCCTGTCCCCCCTGCGCGGCGAACTCAAGATCCTCGGCCAGACGCCGCAGGTCCAGCGCCAGAGGGGCCGCATTGCCTTCATGGCGCAGCAGGAGCGCATGGAGTGGGACTTTCCCATCTCAGTGCGCGACACCGTGATGACCGGACGCTTCGGCATGATGCGTCACGACCCGCTGTGGCGCCGCCTGCTGCCCAGACGCTGGGCCAACCCCGCGCATCGCCGGGCCGTGGAAGAGGCCCTGGCGGATGTGGACATGATCGACCTGGCCGACCGCCCCATCGGCGCCCTCTCCGGCGGGCAGAAGAAGCGCGTCATGCTGGCCCGCGCCCTGGCCCAGCAGGCGCCCATCCTGCTGCTGGACGAACCCCTGGCCGGCGTGGACCCGCCCAGCGAGGCGCTGATCATGGCCACCCTGGAGCGCCAGCGCCGCGCCGGACGCACCATCATCATGGTCACCCACGACCTGCCCGGCGCCCGCCAGCACGCCGATCAGGTGCTGCTGATCAACCGCACCGTGGTGGGCATGGGAGCCCCGGAAGCGATGCTCAGCGACAGCATGCTGGCGCGACTGGCGGTCGCCTCGACCCGTACCGCTGACGAGGAGAGACGCGTTGCCGCTTGACGCCATGGCCACCGGCCTGATCGAGACGCTGACCGCCGCCCTGATGATGGCGGTGGGCCTGCTGCCCGAAAGCCTTGCCGCTCCCTTCGAGTACCGCTTCATGCAGCGTGCCCTGCTCACCGCGGTACTGGTGGGGGCCACCTGCGGACTGCTCTCCTGCTTCGTGGTGCTCAAGCGCTGGTCGCTGCTGGGGGATGCCATCTCCCATGCGGTGCTGCCCGGCGTGGCGATCGCCTACCTGCTGGGCTGGCCCTTCTTCGTCGGGGCCTTCGTGACCGGCGCCCTGACGTCGCTTGGCATCGGTGCCATCGAGCGCCATACGCGCATCAAGTCCGATGCGGCCATGGGACTGATGTTCACCGCCGCCTTCGCCCTGGGCATCGTGATCATCAGCAAGATCACCACCAGCACCCACCTCATGCACATCCTCTTCGGCAACGTGCTGGGGGTGCAGGCCGGGGCGCTGCTGCTGACCCTGCTGGCCAGCCTGGTGGCCGTGCTGACCATCTGGCTGGCCTATCGGCCGCTGCTGCTCTACACCTTCGACCCCCAGCAGGCCCAGGCCCTGGGCTTCAACGTCGGCGCCATCCACTACGGCCTGATCCTGCTGCTGACCCTGACCATCGTGGCCAGCCTGGAGACCGTGGGCATCATCCTGGTCGTGGCCATGCTGGTCACCCCCGGCGCCACGGCCCACCTGCTGACCGACCGCTTCGGTACCATGCTGGCGATCTCGGTCGCCGTCGGCGTCGTCTCGGCGGTGGCCGGCCTGGTGATCTCGGTGCAGCTGGATGTTGCCTCCGGCGGCGCCATCGTGCTGGTGGCCTCGGGCCTCTTCCTGATCGCCCTGCTGGCCGGCCCCCGGCACGGCCTGGTGGCGCGCTACTGGCGGCGCTGGCGCTTCAACCGCCCGGCCTCATGAGGTCGGGCGGCGCTTGAGCGAGGTACGTCCTTCGCGATAGGCGATGGCCAGGCCGCTGCCGATGATCAGCACGCTGCCCACAAACACCCAGGGATCCGGCATCTCGCCCCAGAACCACCAGCCCAGCAGCACCGCCCAGAGCATGGCGGTGTAGTCGAAGGGGGCGGCGATGGCCGCCGGCGCGTGGCGGAAGGCCAGCGTGATGAAGGCGGTGGCGCCCACGCCAAAGAGCCCCGAGCCCAAAAAGCCCAGCCAGTGCCAGGGCTGGGGCGTCTGCCACACCCAGGGCAGCGCCAGGGCGGTGATCACGAAGGGCACCAGGGTCATGTAGAAGACCATGGCCCAGAGGTGCTCGCTGCCGCCCCAGCGCCGCGCGGTGATCATCATCAGCGCATAGAAGACCGCCGCGCCGATCAGCGCCAGGGCGCCGGGATGGAAAGCCTCTCCCCCCGGCCGCACCACGATCAGCACGCCGGCAAACCCCACCAGCGACGCCGCCAGCACCGGCTTCTCGATGCGCTCGCCCAGCAGCGGCACCGAGAGCAGGGTGACGAAGAGCGGTGCCACGAAGGCGATGGCGGTGGCCTCGGCCAGCGGCAGCAGGGTCAGGCCCAGCACGAAGCAGACCATGGTGCCGGTGTAGATCAGCCCGCGCAGCAGGTGCACGCCGGGGCGGCGAGTGCGCAGCTTGCGCAGCCCGCCGCCGAAATGCGCCAGCGCGGCGATCAGCGGCAGCGATACCAGGGTACGGAAGAAGATGATCTGCAGCGGCGAGTGCACCTCGCCCAGCCACTTGGCGATGGCATCGCCGATGGCCAGACAGAACACGCCCAGGCACATGAACCCGATTCCCTTGAACGACCCCGACATTACCGCCTCCCCGTCACCCCGACGACCGACCAAAAACACCACCCCGCCGGCCCGGAGGGGGGCGGCGGGGTGGCTGTCATTGGAGGCTAGCGGTTATGCCACGAGGCGGCAAGGCCGCCAGGCATCCGGCGGCTCAGAGCCCGGCGTTGATCACCATGCAGTCCATGCCCTCCTGGGCCAGGCTGCGGCAGGCGCGGTAGGCCTGGTTCTCGTCGAGATTGACCAGCCGGGCGCGGAAGACCTTCGAGTCACCGGCCGCATCCACGGAGACCCGGGCCCCGACCAGCTCGCTGGTCAGGCGGTCGGCGGCGCGACTGGCGTGCTCGCGGGCATTATCGGGGCTGGAGAAGGCCCCGACCTGCACGCCCCAGCCGCTGGACGACTCGAGGCGGTGCACGACCCGCTCGGCGTCGGCATCCTGCGACTCGCTGCGTGTGATCAGGTCGCGGATGGGATCGTTGGCGGAGCCCTGAGCGGTATCCGGAAGCGAAGGCTCCGAAGCCTGCCGGCTGGCCAGCTGGACCTCGGACGCCCGGGTCGGCGCCGGCGTCACCGGGGCCGACGCCGGCGCTCCTTCGATGCCCATCCGATCACCGGAGAAGTCGGCCTGAGCCACCCAGTCGCCGCGCCCGAACAGGGAGGCGCGCACGAAGCCGCGATCGAGGAGATCGGCCATGTGGGTATCCCGGGAGGCCGCGGTGAAGCCGCCCATCACCACCGACACCAGGCGACGGTCGTCGCGCACCGCCGAGGTCGCCACGTTGAAGCCCGAGGCGCGGATAAAGCCGGTCTTCATGCCATCGGCGCCGGGGTAGTTATCGAGCAGACGATTGTGGCCGGTGATGGTGTTGCCGTTCCAGCTGAAGCGAGTCTGGGAAAAATAGTGGTAGTACTGGGGGAAGTCCTGCATCAGACGAATCGACAGGGTGGCCATGTCACGGGCCGTGGTGACCTGACGATCATCGGGCAGGCCGCTGGGGTTGCGGAAGGTGGTGCGGGGCATCCCCAGCTGCCGCGCCCTGTCGGTCATCATGCGGCCGAAATTCTCCTCGCTTCCCCCCAGCGCCTCGGCCACCACCACCGCCACATCGTTGGCGGAGCGGATCACCAGCGCCTGGATGGCGGTCTCGACGGGCAGGCTCGAACCGGCCCTGACATAGAGCTTGGAGGCCTGCCGGGAGGCCGCATAGGAGGAGACCGGCAGCGTCGAATCGAGTCTCAGCTCCCCGTTCTCCAGCGCCTCGAAAAGCATGTAGAGCGTCATCATCTTGGTCAGCGACGCCGGATAGCGGGTCTCGTCGGCATTGGCAGCGTGGAGCACCTCGCCGCTCTCCACGTCCACCACGATGGCGGCATAGCGCGGATTGGCCTGAGCCGTACCGGCCATGGCAATGGCCAGGCATGCCAGCAGCGCGATCGCGCCGATGCCATGGCGCCGTAGTCTCGTTATGGTTGCGGTCACCATCTAGCGTTCCCTCTGCGTTCCCCTGCGTGCCGTCTCAGCGGCGCCTACCCTCATCAAGCATTATGAACAGGAATCTCCATCTGTACAGGGCGCCAGGGCAAGAAAGCGGCGATTCGCTGCGGCTCCACCGCTTCACCGGCTCCGCGACTGCGCCGAGAAAGCCCGGCGCCCCGGTCATGCCGGCCCTCTCACCCGATGCGCCCCTCCTCCACCGCGTGACAGGCCACCTCGCTGCCGTCGCTGCGGGCGATCAGCGTCGGCACCTCGGCTCTGCAGCGCGCCTCGGCATGAGGACAGCGCGGGTGGAAGGCGCAGCCGGGGGGCGGGTGCACCGGGTTCGGCACTTCCCCCTCGATCATGGTGCGCTCCTTGCCCGTATCCTCCAGCGAGGGTACCGCCGCCAGCAGCATCCGCGAATAGGGGTGGTGGGGTGAGGCGAACAGCTGATCGGCGGGGGCGATCTCGGCGATGCGCCCCAGGTACATCACTGCGATACGGTCGGCCATGTGCTTGACCACCGCCATGTCGTGGCTGATGAAGAGGTAGGTGAGGCCGTACTGCTGCTGCAGATCCTTCATCAGGTTGAGGATCTGAGCCTGCACCGAGACGTCCAGCGCCGAGGTGGGCTCGTCGCAGACCATGAACTCCGGCTCGTTGGCCAGCGCCCGGGCGATGGAGATGCGCTGGCGCTGCCCGCCGGAAAACTCGTGGGGGTAGCGCAGCGCATCCGCCGCCGACATGCCCACCTGTTCGAGCAGCTCGCCCACCCGGCGGCGCCGGTCGACACTGCTCATCTCGGGGCGAAAGAAGCGCAGCGGCTCGCCGATGATGGCCCCTACCCGCCACAGCGGATTGAGGCTGGCGTAGGGATCCTGGAAGATCATCTGGAAGCGCTGGCGGATCGCCGCCGACTGGCGACCGGAGCGCCCGGCCAGATCGCTGATCTCCTCGCCGTCGAAGATGAGCCGCCCGCGGGTCAGGCCGTAGAGGCCGACGATCAGCCGCGCCACCGTGGACTTGCCGCAGCCCGACTCCCCCACCAGGGCGACGGTCTCGCCGCGGCGGATGGTGAAGCTCACGCCGTCCACCGCCTTCAGCGTCAGCTTCTCGGCGCGCTCCAGCACCCGGTTGAGCCAGGGCTTGGAGACGTCGAAGTGGCGCGCCAGATCGCGGGCCTCCAGCAGTACCTCGCCGCTCTCGGCACTCTGATGCGGCCCGCTCTTGATGGAATGAGGCTGACTCATCGGGCCACCTCCTGCTCGTCCCGGGGCGCGTCTTGGCGCACCACCGGGTTATCCGGATCATGCAGCCAGCAGGCGGCCCTGCCGGCACCCGCCGGCAGCAGCTCGGGGCGCTCGGCACGACAGCGCTCGGCGGCATGGGGGCAGCGCGGGCTGAAGGCGCAGCCCGCGGGAATCGCCGCCAGGCGCGGCATGGCGCCCTCGACCTGATAGAGGCGCTCGCGGCGCTCGGCCAGGCCCGGGATCGAGGCCATCAGCCCCTCGGTATAGGGGTGCTGCGGTCGGCGAATCACCTCGCCCACCGGACCGATCTCGATCAGCCGACCGGCGTACATCACCGCGACGCGGTCGGCGGTCTCGGCGATCACCCCCATGTCGTGGGTGACCAGCATCACGGCCGCGCCGCGCTCGGCGCAGACCCGCTTGAGCAGCGCCAGGATCTGCGCCTGGACCGAGACATCCAGCGCCGTGGTGGGCTCGTCGGCGATGATCAGCTCCGGTTCGGCGGCCAGGGCCAGGGCGATGACCACCCGCTGGCGCATGCCGCCGGAGAACTGGTGGGGGTAGCTGTCGAGCCGCGTTTCGGGGGCGGGGATGCCCACCTCGCGCAGCAGCGCCAGGGCCCGCTCCCGGGCCTGCTTCTCGCCGATCGGCAGGTGGGTGCGCAGGGTCTCCACCAGCTGGTCGCCGATGGAGAAGAGCGGGTTGAGGCTGGTCAGCGGATCCTGGAAGATCATGCCGATATGACGGCCGCGCAGCGGCACGAAATCGTCTTCCGGCAGGTCATCGATGCGCCGCCCCGAGAGGTGGATCTCGCCGCCGGCGATATGGCCGGGGGGCTCCAGCAGGCGAATCACTGCGTTGCCGGTCATCGACTTGCCGGCGCCGGACTCCCCCACCACGCCGAGCACCTCACCGGGGGCGATATCGAAGGAGACGTCGTCCAGGGCCACCAGGGTAGCGTGGCGGGTCGGAAACTCGACCCGCAGGTGCCGCACGCTGAGTACCGCTGCCGACGCCGCGACGCCCGGTTCATCACCGGCCAGCGTCGCGGCGCTATGCTCACCTGAGCTTGGGGTTGAGGACATCACGCAACCAGTCTCCCAGCAGGTTGACGGAGAGCGCCAGCATCAGCAGCGCCACCCCGGGGAAGAGCAGGATCCACCACTCTCCCGAGAACATGTAGTCCTGGCCGACCCGGATCAGGGTCCCCAGGCTCGGCTGGGTGGCCGGCATGCCGACCCCCAGGAAGGAGAGCGTGGCCTCGGCGATGATCGCCAGGGCCAGGCCGATGGTGCCGATCACCAGCACCGGGCGCATCACGTTGGGCAGGATGTGCTGGAAGAGGATGCGCGTGTCCGGCAGGCCGATCACCCGGGCCGCCTGCACGTACTCCTTGCCCTTCTCCACCATGGTCGCCCCGCGCACCGCCCGGGCGTACTGCACCCAGTCGGAGAGGCCGATGGCCACGATCAGCACGATGATCGCCACCTCGGCGTGCATGGAGCGCGGCAGGAAGCCGCGAACCACACCGAAGATCAGCAGCGCCAGAAGAATCGACGGGAAGGTGAGCTGGACGTCGGCGATGCGCATGATCAGGGCGTCGCGCCAGCCGCCGCGGAAACCCGCCAGCAGGCCCAGGGCGGTGCCCAGGGTCAGGGCGAAGAGCACCGCGGCGAAGCCCACCAGCAGGGAGATGCGCGAGCCGTAGAGGATCGCCGAGAAGACGTCCCGACCCTGGCTGTCGCTGCCCAGCAGGTAGAAGTTGCCGGTGAAGTCCGAGGTGGTCAGCGGTGCGCTGAAGGCGTCGATCAGCTCCAGCTGGCGCGGATCGAAGGGGTTCTGCGGCGCGATCCAGGGGGCGAACAGGGCCCCGATGAACATCACCAGGGTGACCAGCGTTGCCAGTATCACCACCGGCTGGCGCTTCCATGAGTAGACGATATCGCTGTCCAGAAAGGTGCGCAGCCTGCCGGGAGGCCTGGGCGCCACCGGCGCCGTCTCGGCGGACTTGATCTCCTGGCTCATTTGCCACCTCCCTGCACGCGCAGGCGCGGGTCGACGGCGTAGTAGAGCAGATCGACGATCAGGTTGATGATCACGAACACCAGCGCAATCATCATCAGGTAGGCGGCCATCACCGGAATGTCGACGAAGCGCACAGCGGTGATGAACAGCGCTCCCACCCCGGGCCACTGGAACACCGTCTCGGTGATGATGGCGAAGGCGATGATGGTGCCCAGCTGCAGACCGATGATGGTGATCACCGGAATCATGGTGTTCTTCAGCGCGTGGCGCAAATTGACCACCCGCCTCGACAGCCCCCGGGCCCGGGCGAACTTGATGTAGTCGGTACGCAGCACCTCGAGCATCTCGGCGCGCACCAGGCGCATGATCAGGGTCAGCTGGAAGAGGCCCAGGGTGATCGCCGGCAGGATCAGCGAGCGCAGGCCGCTGGCGGTGAGCAGCCCGGTGGTCCACCAGTCGCCCAGGCGCACCGTCTGGCCGCGACCGAAGGCGGGCAGCCAGCCCAGCTGCACGGCGAAGAGATAGATAAGCAGGATGCCGATCAGGAAGGTGGGCAGCGAGACGCCGATCAGCGAGACGGTCATGATGAGCTTCGACAGCCAGCTGCCGCGCTGGATGGCCGTGTAGATGCCGAGCACGATGCCCATGACCACGGCGAAGATCGCCGAGATGATGGCCAGCTCCAGGGTCGCCGGCAGGCGTTCGACGATCATGTCGGTGACCGGCCGCGCCGAGCGGTAGGAGATGCCGAACTCGAACTGGGCGGCATTGACGATGAACTGCCAGAACTGCACCACCACCGGCTGATCGAGGCCCAGCTGGGCGCGCAGCGCGGCGCGGTCGGCCTCGGTGGCCTCCTGGCCGAGCATGTTGAGCACCGGGTCGCCGACGTAGTGGAACAGCGAGAAGGCGATAAGCGCGACCACGAACATCACGAAGATGGCCTGCAGCACGCGCTGGATCAGGAAAGCGAGCATGGGATTACCATAGCGTTGGGCCCCCCGGGCGCTTGTGGCGGCCGGGGGGCGGGAGCGTTACCCACGAATCAGCGGTTGAACTTCAGGTACTTGAAGTGGGGATCGTTCTCGCTCTGGACCTGAAAATCGATATCGTCGCGCATCGACCAGGTGAGCATCTGGTGGTGGATGGGGATATAGACGATCTCGTCGTGCACGATCTGCCAGGCCTCGCTGATCATCTCGTTGCGGGCCTCTTCGTCGATCTCCTGCCCCATGGCCACGGTCAGCTCGTCGACCCGCTCGTCGGAGTAGCCGGTGAAGTTCCAGCTGCCGCGATCGCCCTCCTTGGTGTGGTAGAGGTAGTTGAAGACGTACTCGGAGTCCATGGTCGGCACGCCCCAGCCGAGCATGTAGAAATCGTACTCCTCCCGGGCCAGCTCGGCGAAGTGCAGCGAGCGGGTCTGGGCCACCAGGTCCACGGTGATACCGATGCGGGCCAGCATGCTGACCACCGCCTGACAGATCTGCTCGTCATTGACATAGCGGTCGTTGGGACACTGCAGGGTGACGCGGAAGCCGTCGCCGTAGCCGGCCTCGGCCATCAGCTCGTTGGCACGATCCGTATCCGTGGGGATGACCTCGTCGAGCTCGGCGGAGTAACCGTTGACGAAGGGCGGGGCAATCATCCCGGCGGGCTCGGAGTTGCCGCGCATGACCGAGGCCTGGATGGTGGTGGCGTCCACGGCGAGGTTGATCGCCTCGCGCACGCGACGGTCGGCGAAGGGATTGTCGTCGGTATCGGCGGTGCGCAGCTCCGCGGAGGCCAGATCCATGCCCAGGAAGATGGTGCGGTTCTCCGCGCCCTGCTCGTTCTTGATGCCCGGCGCGTTGGCCAGGCGCTCGATGTCCTGGACCGGCGTCTCCTGCAGGAAGTCCACCTCGCCGGAGAGCAGCGCCGCCACGCGGGTGGCCGCCGACTCGATGGGGGTGAAGATCAGCTCGGAGATCTCCATGGGGTAGTGGTCGATGCCCCAGAAATCGTCATTGCGCTCGAAGACGGTGCGCACGTCCGGCTCACGGCTCACGACCCGGAACGGGCCGGTGCCGTTGGCGTTGCGCACCGCATGGGTCTCTTCGCCGGCGGCGTAGTTCTGGGGCTCCTCGACGCCGTGCTCCTCGGCCCATTCGCGGCTCATGATGAAGAGGTTGGTGAGGTTGTTGGGCAGCAGCGGATTGGGGTCGTGGGTCTCCACGTGCACCGTAAAGTCGTCCTCGGCACGCACTTCCTTGATGGAAGTGAGCAGCCCGCGCATGTCGGCGTTCTCGTGCCGCGCCCGATCGAGCGAGAAGACCACGTCGTCGGCGGTCAGCGCCTGCCCCTCGTGGAAGGTCACCCCCTCGCGGATCTCGAAGACCCAGATGCGCGGATCGTCCTCATGGACATACCAGTCGGTGGCCAGGCCCGGCTGGTACTCCACATCCATGTCCTGGTAGATCAGGGTGTCGAAGATCTGGTGGTTGACCGAGTGGGTCGGCCCCTCGTTCTGGGAGTGGGGGTCCATGGTCAGGCTGTCGGCGGAGCGGGTCCAGCGCAGGGTCTCGGCGTGGGCGGCGGAGGCAACCATGGAGGCTGCCACGGCGGAAACGAGCAGTGTCTTCCTGAACATCTTGTTGTTCCTCGTTCAAGCGTTTGATGGGCGCATGCCCTTGTCGGGTTTCTCCCATAACGTAGACGAGAAAGGAAGACGTCAGCGATCAACGCTTGTGGCGTTGACGCCGCCGCGGCGGGCTACTTCTTCTCCGCCAGATGCTGAAGCGTCTCCTTTAGCTCACCGAGCAGGCTGCGGGTCAGGTCGACGCTGCTGGTGACCTCGCGGGCCGCACTGGAGGAGCTCTCGGCCAGCCGGCGCACCTCCTGGGCGACCACGGCGAACCCGCGGCCGGCCTCTCCTGCCCTGGCCGCTTCAATGGCGGCATTCAGCGACAGCAGGTTGGTCTGACTGGCGATTCCTTCGATGGAGGCCACCAGCGCACTGATCTGCTGGCTGGCCTCGTCGACCTTGCTCATCTTCTCGTCCATCTCGCGGCGCAGCGTGACGTCGGCGGTAACGTCGCGGAAGAAGGCGGTGTAGTGGGTCTCTTCACCCAGCTTGACCTTGGAGAGGGTGACGCTGCCCCAGCAGGTTTCACCATCCTTGCGGGGTATGGGCACTTCCGTGACGATGCCGACAAGCTTGTTGTCACCGCCGTCGCGATTGGCCTCTACATAGCCGTCGTGATGCGCCCGGATCGCCTCCGGCACCAGCATCTTGACGTTCTGGCCCAGCACCTCCTCGCGATCGTAGCCCCACAGTTTCTCCGCCGCACCGTTGAAGAAGGTCACGCAGTTCCGGTTATCGATGCTGACGACGGCGTCCAGGGCCTGCTCCAGCGTCTGGTTGAGGCGCTCCTGGAGCTGGCGCTGGGCGGTGATGTCCTTGGCGAAGGCGGTGTAGCAGAGCTCTCCATCGACCATGACCTCCGAAAGCGAGAGATTGACCCAGACCGCCTCGCCGCTGCGGCGGCGCATCTCCACATCTCGGCTGCTGCCGACGATGCGGTTCTGCCGGGTGCGGCGGTGTCGGTCGATGAAGCCGTCGTGGTGCCCGCGGTGCTCCTCCGGCACCAGCATCTTGACGTTGTGCCCCAGCACCTCCTCGCGCCGGTAGCCCCAGAGCCGCTCGGCGGCATCGTTGAAGAAGACGATGCGGTTCTCGGCATCGATGGTCACCACGCCATCCAGGGCCTGCTCGAGGGCCTGCTCGGCATGACTCGCTGGCGGAGGTTCAATGGGACGCACGGTGGCCAGATAGCCCTCGCCGTAACGCCCGAGCGTCACCCCTGCCAGAAAGGGGTTCCCCTGGGCATCCACGGTTTCGAGCGGCTGCTCACACTCGAGACGATCGAATGCCAGCTCGGGGAAGAGCGCACGACTGTCGCCGTGACGGAGGGCCTCGCCCCCCCAGCAGCGCCGCGCCGCCGGGTTGGTACCGATAAGGCGGCCCTGCCCGTCCAGCTGCAGCATGGCCGTCGGGACCGCGTCGAAGAGCGCCTGGAAGGCGCTCGCCTGGGCAGCATCGGGAGCCGCCGCGGGCGTGGGGGAGAGAGCAACGGTGAGTCGCTGAAACAGGGAGGGCATG
>LFCJ01001386.1_pt1 | contig 16798 bp, 20 predicted proteins | sample 643141 | NCBI WGS metagenome assembly LFCJ01 (sample SAMN03766243, study PRJNA286221) | soda lake metagenome | biome: soda lake; feature: Kulunda steppe; material: water; isolation source: sample B1-Br-g2 brine of Lake Bitter-1 | place: Russia: Kulunda steppe | collected 2010-07 | reverse complement strand
TGTGTGTGTGTGTGTGTGTGTGTGTGTGTGTGTGTGTGTGTGTGTGTGTGTGTGTGTGTGCATGCGCGCGTGTTTGTGTGTTGGGGTGTCTGTATGTGTTTGCGTGCATGTGTGTGTATGTGTGCGTGTGCGTGCGCGTGAGAGAGTTCTGTGTGTGTTCTGTGTATGCGTTGGGGGGGGGTGATGCAAAGGTGAAGGTTAGAGTAAGGGTGCATGTGTCTTGTCATGTGGGTATGGTTGTGTGGGTGAGGATATATGCAAGTTTGGGGATGGGTAGATTTTTCGTGACGCTGCATCACTGTTTAATCCCACTGGTTTAATCCAGCTGTTATTCCAGTGTGCAATGCTGTTACAGTATCACAATCCTTGGTCTGTCATACTTTGTCTCGTCAGGGCCCAATCTTCAAGTTAAAGCCATAAAAAATGTGTAAAACACACAAACACATTCACGAACGATCACTCAATATACGCATGTGCATGTGTTAAACATGATGTGTACATGGTTCACTCACTGACAGAGCTTCATACCTCATAAAATCCTGATCAGGACGCTCTGCTGGGCCTTCAAGCAAGCATTGTGCTGGCGCTCCTGACATCAGCTGTCCTGCTGGTTCAGCCTGAGTCTGTTGTTAAACAAAAAACAACTGACCCATCCCAGGCAGTGCTTGCTGCGCTGGACAGGGCTGACAGGAGGCTGGAGAACGTTTTACAGGTGAGGGTACCTCCTAAAGCCGTCGCACAAGCATGGCGCACACTCTAGAATCTAGAGTATAGATTAATGTGTTGACATAGAAATAGGCATGTGGCACTCAAGCATGGCAAATGTTGCTCCATGGTCATCCAGCTTTGTTACCTGTTGCTGCAAGTGGCTCCAGCTTTTTATCTGCTATAAACAGGTGACTCTATTGATCAATTGTTGTTTACTGAGACCAGGGAAGGAACAGCAGACAGAAGTCAGACCGCAGCTCTGTCTCCTTGGTTGATTGAATACGAATCTGCTTCCCTTGATATAACGCTTCTGGAAATAACTTAACACCATGGGCAAGGGTCTTGCCTCCGCACCTGCTTCAGCCCTGTGCCTCCAACAAGAATTATGGCTGTCCAAGTTGTGTGAGTGCCTGGCCAAATCTCTTGTGTGCGTCTTTGCTGCTAATCAGTCACGCACGTTTTTCACTCGTCAAGCTTATCAGACAAGCAGCACACAGGAGCAAAGCCGTGCACCCACAGGTGGTCTGGAAGTGGTGACTCCCCTTGGCCTCAGTTTGCAGCGTGTGAGTCAATAATTCTGTCCTGAACTGAGGTGCCGCGTGAAGGGCATGTGGCTGCCGGGGCCTTAAGTCATGTTAGCCTGTATCATGCTCACAGTCAGTATGTCTTGTTTGTTGTGCCAACCGTCCTCCAGGTCAGCGTAAACCTCAACCCTTTTCAACAAGGCAGCGCGGGGGCTGGAGGGTTGCGCGCCAAGGCTATGACAGAAACGCCGTTTGCTTCTGGGCTTCGCCTCTTCCAGATGTGGTTCACCAAGCCATACTCACCAACTAGCTGGTCCCTTGACAAGGTATGCAACAAAGTGCATGCCTGTCTTTGTTGAATGCGTACCCAGCTGCAGAAATATGCTGGATGCCTTCTGCGCCTCTTCACAATTCTTTTGCTCAGCTGCCCTTGCAGTGCCATGTTCTGGTGGTACGTGGTGGTAAGTGCAGTTGGAAAGCTGCCAAACTTTGTTCAAATGGCTGCGTTTCAGCAGCATTTTCGTACGCTACAATACTGTCAAGTAATGTACAAGCACAAGGTGCAATGTCTTACAATTGACAATTTCCCCTACCTAAATTTGTGAGATGTTCATGAACAAGCCAGAAGCACTGTTCCTTTAAAGTCACAGCTGCAAAGCAAAGGCCCAAGCTGCGGACACACAGCTGGTAAAGCAGCTCTGCTATCTGTCCTCAGCTGTGGTTGTTTTTGTGCCTTGCTCCAGGCTGCCGTTATACTGCCAAGCACCTGTGTTTTCCTAGCTGCCAACGAGCTACTGCTTCGAGGAGTGTTTGCAACCTTGTTCTCAAGATGGGCCCAAGAAGCAGTCACAAAAGCCGACAGCTCAAGCTTCTTGGTCTGGGCCAAAGTTTTTGGCTACGCGACAGACGACACATTCAGGTATGACACAAAGTGTGCACTATTCACGTGACTATGATTTGGACATGCAACCATGCTTTGATTGTTATGGAAATGACAAGGGAAGGATACACGATCTTTGAACTGCTGAGTTTTCAGGGATTCGTTGTGTGAGCATGGTTTCATGGAACAGCACCAGGCAAGCTGATTGTTGCACATGTTTTTAACTCGTTTATTGTTGCTTCAAAATCTGCGGGCACACCTCTTTTGCTAATTCTACTTGCCTTACATGTGCATGCACTCTCGTGCGCATGCACACGCACACATGCACATTCACGCGTGCTCACACACACATACACACACGCACGCACGCACGCGCACACGTACACACGCAAAGTGTGCGCTTTTGGTACAGGTGGCTAGGTACCATGGTAGTGGGCTTGCTTTCTGTAGCTGCCACCACTCCCTCAGCAGAAAGGGCGCAGAAGTGGGCACGTGCTGTGCTACGAGAAGACCTTCTTGAAGTGGGTGGGAGAGATGCAGTCAGGAGCGACCAGGAGCAGGCGAGCGGCAGTGAGAGTAGCAGCAGCCAAGTAGCTGAAGGAGGTGTGAGCGTAAATGGAGCCATGTACAGAAGTGATGCCCGCAGCAACAGCCTGTCGAATAGCGCCAGTGGGAGGTACAATGGCGCAAACGAGAAGGAGATGGCCACGGACAATGCACAGATATCTGGGGTAGAACCCAAAGGTGGAGCTGATTCAACCAAGGCGAAGGACGAATTAGGGCCAAACCACGCCATTGCCTATGATGCCAGCACTGGGGAGGTGAGGTGCGCAAATTGCACTCACAGCTGCTTGCTGCCATTTGGTGTCATAGGGCACTGGTGTTGACCGTTGCTACCACTAGGGATAAAAGAGATCTGAAAGAAAGAGCTCATCTGAGGCTTGTACTGCTTGGCGCACTCCTCCTTTGCTGGTGACAGGTAGGGCTTATGGACATTGTTGTCGTCTCTGAAGATGAGAACCCTACGCAAGAGGACGAGGTGGTGTACAACTTTGCAGCTGCGTACGGCATTGCACAGGCAAGTTCTTAAAATTTTGGGCACCAAGTCTTCAAGGTGCTTCCCTAGGCAGGCAGAGGCCCAGGATTGTCTTCCAGACACCTCTTTGGCGTGACATGCCTCATGAACATCCACAAGATTGCAGCGGCAGGTAGACACTGCCGGTCACATTTTGCTGCCGCCCCTGCTGCTGAATACCTGGGAATGCGCATGCACCCTGAGAGAGAATCTTGCATATCAATGAGCCCATACCCATGCCTGCCTAACCAGAGTTTCCTGTAGAAGCATATCCATTACTTCCACCTGCTTTCTGAATGCAGGTGCTGCAAGTCACTTTATTGTATGGCTTGACGGGGAACCTGGTGGCTCCGCTTGTGGCGCGGGTTGGGATGGACATATTTGGGATTGCTGCGGCTGCAAAAAGTGAAGAAGCAGCAGCAAGTAATGCATCTTAGCCCATTTATCCTTGGTTACAATGACTTTGCCATTCACTGACAGCTGCTGCATGCCTTCAGATACATTACTTCATGCAAACCTTGTAATTTAATGTATGTCTAAAAGAGTACAAAGCTTCTCTTGGCACTCCTTCAGCGCGGAAGGTCAGACATGAAAGTAAAGCCAAGAAAGAGGGACACAGAGGAGGGACACAGAGGCTAGCAGTGGGTGCGCTAGACAGCATATGTGACAAGAATGATTGAAAAGAGATGCATGGCAGGTATGATACGCAGCCTAGATGAATGTGTGGCACTTCCGAGGAGTCCTTATTCAACGCTGGTTAGGCAGCCAAACTGTACAGCTTGACTCGCTGCAGGACTGCCAGTCTGATTAAGTAGTGTGAAATGCAGATTATGGTATGCCCCTACGTAGGGAGTTAAAGGGTCAGTGGTGCGCAAAAAAGAATCTCAGTGGTTCCCAAAAAGCAAACTTGCATAATCCGTCTCTGTACCTGTAAAAATAAATCAATTTTATTGAACAAAAAATTGGAACCCTTGGACTTGGTCTGCCTACGTAAAACCACTGGGCATCCTCTCCACATCGCGCTCACTGCACGTCACAGCTTATTCGACATGAGCTCTGCATCTAATCAGGTGCTTGATATGAGCTGTGTGCTGGCTGAATTGTGCAGAGCGATTTTCCTCCTCATCGACAGCTTCACACGTCAGCATCGGTTCCGGGGGGGGTCTCCCTCCCTTGAAAAGTCATGCATACGTGCAACGAAGGAAAAAATTTGTCTTCTTGCGTTCAGGATGCTGCTGTGGCACACACCGCCATGCCATCCCTGCTCCACCAGCCGAGCGTAAGTCCTCATCCTACATCTGCCGCCACGCAGCAGGGCATGGCGCAGCACAGCATGGCCCAGTCTACCACTACCTATACTCTGCCTAAAGGCGTGTTGACGGAGCTGCTTACATCTGGGATGAGTGTGGGGGCTGCAAACACAGCCACCAACCCGCTGGTGCGTGTCTTTCTAAGTATCAAGGATCCTTCGTAGGGCGTGCGCAGGATCATTAAGTGAAATTTTTTTGAATTGATCATTGTGGCAATTCAAGCTTCAACTCGCCTTGTTTGCAGTGACATGTTTGACTAACTATTTGACGGATCAGGCTGCACTCGTAGCAACACACAGTGAGCTGCCATGGTCAGATCAGCAGCCGCGCTGCAAAAGGGAAGTGCCTCGCAGCCATTAGGTGTATTGAGCATTGTATCATGACAAGCTTTGTACATCATGACACTTCTCACACAACTATCAAATGCCCTACGGCGTTCGCTATCTTAGAATTCCTGCTTTCATTTGAACGAGGACTTTCCTGGCATCACATCCACTGTTGCCAGCGTTTAGGGGTAAGAAATTCCACATATCTGCATGGTTTGTCTTGATTTGCCATTGCTCTTCCCTGGCATGAGCATGAGTCTCTCTTACCAAAGCAAGCCCAGACTTGTCACATTGTGCCGCGCCGACCATGTCCACCCATGCTGGATCTTTCTTAAAAGGCACTGTTATTTCTGCAGGCAGATGGAGAAGCACAAGGAGCAAGCTTAGCACTTTATGTATTTTAAGTGGGCAAATTTCCAGGAAGAAGACCTCAGCAAAAGTTAGTGTACATGCATGTGTTCAGGATGTCGTGAAAGTGAGGCTACAGCTGGAACGAAGCAAAGTTGCTGAAGGTGTCAAGCCTCCTGGCATGGTGAGTAGACGTTCATTGCATGCTTTCAGTTTCCATTGATTGTGCAACTTTCCCCATCTTAGGCATAAATACAAATGCCCAGGGCTGATTGTACAGCCCATTGAATTGCCCCCTTAGGGCTGATCTGTCAAGTCCATCAAATTGCTTATCTTGATTTGGATCCACGTCAAGATAAGAGGAGAATGTGGAGGTGAATGGAGCCTTGTCAAGTGCGGGACAGGAAGTGCTGTCATACATGAATACACTGGCATGTTCTTGTGCATGGCCTTCCAGCCCGCACACATCAGGAAAAATGTCCTATCCATTTCCATGGCATTGCAAGGAGGTGTGCGCTGACCTTTTCAGGGTTGCAGCTGCCGTCAAGTTCCATTGTTTAACAATGACAAGTTTTCATGCCTCTGCAGGAAAACTTGCCTGCTCCCAGAGCAACGCTGTGCTAACCCTGCATGAGGGCTTCACTTCTATACAACCGCCACGCCCTGCTAAGCAGCACAACCAAGTTTTATTTGCAGGTCAAGACAGGCTTGGGTGTGGTCAGGAACGAGGGCGTTGCTGCTCTTTGGAGTGGACTGGGCCCCAGCCTTGCCCGGGGCTTCTTTTTTGGAGGTGTGTCAGGTTACACCCTGCCGCAGACACCTATTCAGGCTATAGCAATATGACCTCTTAGCATGCATGTGCTACCCATTGATTTAGTGCTCGTACAAACAACATGGATCTGGGTTGATGAGGATCAGGAACATGTGCAGGTGTGATTGCTCTAGAGCCGCTCTGCATCTGATAAGATCGCCCAATGATTTGGAATCAAGCATTCCCTTTCTACATAGTGCAGAAATGCTGGGCTATCACTGGAGCTCTATTCCTCCAGGCTCGCACCTGGGATAGGTAGATAGAGTGATGCCTGATTCACAAATCTTACGTTCATCTGGTGTTGCCTAGCTCAAACTCGAACTGGAAAGCAGCTGCTGAGATGTCCTTTGCAATTTGCCACACACGAGGATAAGAAGAGCTAACAATCTCTTGCTTGCTACATGCATATGAAAGCGAGTGCCTTCCCCCTGCTTGAATACCTCCAGGTGCTCGCTTGGGCTTGTATACCCCGATCAAATCCGTCATCACACAGAATTCCAACTCGCCAAGCCTAGAAATGAAGGTTTGCATGTGTGCACTTTGGAATTCAGTCAGTGCTTGCTGTCAGAGACCAGAGATGCAAGCAAGTCAAGCAGGATGCATGTTTTGGAGTGCTTATTTGGCCTTGCATACATGCACAAGCTCTGATAATCCAGGAAGCTCAGGATCTTGCAGCAGGACGAAAAATAACATCGATGCTTTCAAGGTGACAAGCGGCATGTATTGAGTGTGTTAAGAAAAGTGCCCATAAAAGCGCTGTGGAGGGAAGATTCTGCTGCAGAGCCTCAAGCATATCATACACACCATCATGCATGCTTGCAATTTCTCTTCATCCAAGGCATCCTTATCAGTGTGCATGAGTTTGCATTGAGCACTCATGTGCAAGAGTGTCACCTCTCAATTCCCATTTCTCTCTCAACTTTCTCTCATGTTCAAAATGCTGGGTTGCATTGAGCACTCCCGCTCATGTGCAAGGCCTGTCTGCTCCGGCGTCGGGGCATTTCCACGCTCTTGGGCCAGCTCTAAGCAGATTTTCCCCTGCCCCAATCTCAATCCCAGTTCGAGGCAGGGCATGCTGCTTGACTGCTTGAGATGCCTGCTCACCCCAGGTGTTCTTGCTGCCGCTCCGTCAGATCACTGTGACTGCAAGAGTAGCACACACCGACATGTGCCTGCGCAGCTTAATTCAGCTGCACACCTGGGGGTATGTGCAAATCTTGCTGGTTCCTGAAATGCACGGACACCAGTGCGTTGCTTGTTGTCTATTCCATACAATTTTTGTGTGTGTGTTTGTGCACACACCCATGAGGCAGGTTCTGAGTGGGAGCTTGAGTGGCGGCCTTGCAGCAGCAGTGACATCACCGATTGAGCTTATCAAGACGCGCCTGCAGGTGATCTCCCTGCTAGGTCTGTTGGGCGGCAACCACCTATTTTTCTCTGTTGCAGACCGGTCTATTACCCTCCTTGGCAGAAGGCCTTTTTCTTGTTCGCCTTGTAAGCCTTGTTACCCTCCTTGACTGTGTCCACAGTTGGAGGACCTGCATCAAACATTAAGAAATATGTTGCTGCTGCTCATACATTGAGTGCACTTATGGCATGTATATGATACTGAGTACATATAATAATGAGTGCATACACTAATGGCACTACGGCATGCATTCCTGGATCGCAACGGCCAGACCGTGCAACCTTGCGCACGGACCAGCAATGCAGACAGACAGGCAGGCGCAGGCATGCACGTGAGGGCTCATGATCTGCAGGGAGGGGGGACCTCTTGGCAGTCTATAATTGGATGCTTTGCCATCAAAAGATCATGAGCCTGGGATTCATAAGCTTGTGATTGGCCTCACATATGTCCACACACAGCTTACGCGCACACAGGATCAGAACTTGAACGTAAGTGCCTGGCCATGCCCATGTTGCAGTACAACGCCCCTCAATCACGTGCAAAAGCTACAAGGACAGGGACCTGGGCCGTCCTAGTGAGCCCCCAAATTTATGTGTCTTGCCCCCCAGCATCCTCCAAGTTTTCTCACTCGGTCTAGTCCTGCAATGGGGTACCAGTGTCGCTTTGTCTTGTTGTAAACAGGGTCATTCTTAAACACATTTCTACAAATTGGGTCTGTCATCATGGTCTGTCATTCTCGGAATGTTCTGTTTGTGGCTGAAGCCAGCCAATTGGCTAACAAGCCCGTGCCTGAACACAAGAGCCTACCCCTGTGTCAAAGAGCCCCCTGGCAGCTGAGTGGCCCACCCACATGCACTGAATGCTTGCTTTATCATTGAGGCCAGTAGCACTTCAGCTTCCATGCAAGTGCCTGGGTCAGTGGAGGTTTGCCTCTGGGTGCTCACAGGCAGCTGGACAGACTCCTGGCGCCGCCACAAGCTCTGCAGGTGTCATTCGGGCAGTCGTGGAAACAGATGGTGTGGCAGGCCTGTGGAAAGGCGCTCTGCCTGGGCTGGTGGGTGCAACACAGTAGGTTAAAGTAACGTTTTGGTGGTGCCCCCTGAGCACCATCTTCCAGTACAAAGATGTGCTGCGCACCCTGAGCACCATCTTGCAAGGATGTGCTGCGCACCCTAAGGACCATCTCACAAGGATGTGCTGCGCACCATGAGCAAAGCCCGTTTTGAGCATGTGTAAGCATTGCATTCACTGATGCGCTGCGTGCTCCTGCGGCAGAGAGGCAAATGGGGATCAAAGCCTGGACATGTGGGGATATGACTCATATCATATGAGGCATATGGGGACCATAGCCCCGGTAGCTTAGAGCCTGCGTGCTTCTTCAACAGAGAGGCATGTGGGGACCATGTGCCCTGCATCTTCAAGGCTAGGGTCCTAGGTAGCAAACCTTGTATATAGATCAAATTTAGATCCAGCCGTTATTTAGAGTCTAGAGTAGAAAGCCTTCTGTAGAAGCGGGTGTGGGGAAGTGCGCTCTCTAGGCAGTACACAGATGGGGAGGTAGATGTCAATGTATCTTGCGCCGCATGCACTTCAGCAATGTCCATACCTGCTGTTGGCCTGTTTTCCAATCCTTACGACCATGTCCGTTGCGCTGCTCACGTTGGTGCGCAAAACACACAAAGATGCATGGCATGCTGCCCACCTGTGCTGCATATGGCATGGCCCCAAACACACCAAAGCCTGGCCCTGGTGCAGTTCCGCTCTGCCATCCTCACGGCTGCCCAGTGCGCAACATACGATGAGGTCAAGCGTGGTGTGCTGACCACCACGGGATGGGAGGACGGCATACACACGCACTTCAGCAGCGCCATGATAGCAGGTGAGGAGCGCACGCCTACATGGATGGTGCACGTCACCAGTGCCATGATGGAGGTTGGAGGGGGCGCTGCTTCCAATGCCATGATTGCATGCACGAGGGTGAGCTGGAGGGGCGTACATTTTGGGGCATATGTCATAGCCCGTATAGCTGGCAAGTAAGGGTGAGGGCACACGCACTTGCGTACATGAACACACAAGCATGCATTGATACATGCACATACCCACTTCTTTCTTGAAATGTTGCAGCCAGTGAAGAGGCAGTGAGGGCCTGCCAGCTGCAGCTAGCATCTTGTCAGGCTGTGTAATACACAGTGTGTATGCTTGTATCATGCTTTCCCAAGCATTGCACTTCATCTATCTACTGCTTGTATCATGTTTTCTTAAGCATCGTACTGCTTGTATCATGCTTTCCCAAAGCATCATCATTCTAATGCCTTTATCATGCTTTCCCAATCATCATCATTCTAATGCCTTCATCATGCTTTCTCAAGCATCACACTGCTTGTATCATGCGTTCCCAAGCATCGCACTTCATCTATCTACTGCGCGTGCTACCTGCGCAGTAGTTGACCCCAGGCAATGATTTTAGTGTTGCCAATGCCAAGGTCTAACTGCTCCCTTATAGGTTGCACTTCAGGCCTGGCCTCCATTGCAAAGCTGGTGTGGTGCACACACATACATACACTTGCTGTGGCGGTCACACTGTGCAACTCCATCTGCAATCTGGTGAGCCGGCTGCTCAGTTAAGTTTCACGCTCTTTTGATCAGACATCATATTGCTCTTGGTGTTTGCTCAGGTTTGGTCACCACAACAATCACAAATCCGCTGGATGTGATCAAGACGCGCATGTTTGTGGGTGAGTTGCCAGCAAGCCTGCATTGGTCCCTGCTCTCTGATGGCTCGTGTTTCTATCAAATGCAAGTGTATCCGTGCGGATCAAGGTCACCAGTAGCTGCACAAGTGGTGCACATAAAAGGGACAAACAGTCTGCTGACCTTTTGATTCTTTACTGGTCTGAAGAGGAGGAAAACAAAAGATGCACTGGTAGATACCTGTCTCTAATTAGACCTCATGCAATTCAGGAGAAGAGAATTGCTTAGGTTCCACTCGGGAGCACTGTGCATGCAAACGTCACCCGCTCCTTTTCAGTCCCTGCTAGAAAGAGTCAGTGGTTTGCAGAGGGCGCTCTAGCGTGAATGCGGTGATGCACTTTGCAGGCAAGCCAAATTTCGCCACTGTTGCTGTGATGGCTGTCTTACCTCGACAGGCCTCTTATCAGTCTCACTCGGCTACGCTGCTGTGACCGTTCCTTGCACAACAGGTGGCGCAAAGTACAAGGGCGCGCTAGCATGTGCTGCCGATGTGCTTAAAAGAGACGGCATGCAGGGCTTCATGAAGGTGCAAGGAGTAAAGTTTGGGGGGTACACTGCAGCCCTGCCTTGCTCCTGCAAATTTGCACCACTTGCTTGTTGCACTCACCTTCTTTGGTGTTAACGCCACGCGCATCTGGTTGATTTGCCTTGCACCTGCCTTGCTTACTGCATCCTGGGCTGCGCTTGATATGTGAAAGGCACATTTTTGGACTTTGTCCCTGTCCGTGGAATCTGGTGCTCATTATTAGACATCTACTTGCCAGAATCTTGGTGACTTGAACATGATTTTGTAATGCTCTTCTTGCATGGGAGCACTGAGGCCTAAGCACCTTGACCAGGGAAGCAAATCAGGCATATTTTGATGAACTGCTCATGCTTTTGCAATTGCCAAAGCAGCACCGCCTGCACCACAGGTCAGCTCCCTGCCACTGCCCGTTGAAGCTGCAAAGTGAATGATGATGAATGGTACAGGCTTGCTTGCAAAGAATCACATGGATCCAAGCAGTCTCCCTTCGATCTGCTGCTAGATCTGGTGCTATGTCTTTGTGTTCCAGTGCATGCACCTGCTTTTTTGGGTCATGCATTACAAACCAGGCATATGACTTGCTCTTCTTCCATTCAGCCAGGGGCATCCCTGCTGGAGCAAAATTTCTTCAAAGAAATCTCCTGTTGATTTGCCTCTGCTTGTCTCCTTTCAGGGCTGGAGTGCTAGCTATGCCCGCCTGGGACCTCACACCGTGATTATGTGCGTCCTTTAAAGTGCTGATCTCATGCACTGCATGCTCCTTGAAAGCGACACTGTCCTTTTGAAACCAACAATGGTCGTGTGCCACACAGTGCTTGCAAACAGGAATTCTTATGTGTGTCTTTGACGTGAACATGGTAAACCATCCTTTAACTCTTTGAGGCAACACATTTTTGAATTTAGCGCGCATGTATGTGCGGTCATGATGCTGGAAATTGATCTTTCCAAATAGATTTAGACTACATGCTGCTGCCTGAGCTCTCCAAGTTGACAGGGTTAGCTGTTGAGGTAAGGCAGATCAATCTGTGGTAAGCATGACGATGCAAATCAAGCATGACAATGCAAATCAAGCATGACGAGGCAAAGGTCATACATGAATAAGTATTGAGCATCACATGAGATCCCATCTTAGCAGGTCTAATCAGGAGGTGCACACAAACATCTCATCATTTGGAATGGTGTAAGTTGTAGTCATTGCCCCATCCTGCTTACAATTGCTTGCAGGTTCACAGCAGCAGAGTCTTTACGGAAGCATGCAGGCCTGAAGAGCTTATAAGCAGGCAGACAGGTCCTACTGATGCTTCCTCCGGAATAAAGATTCTATGTTAGCACTAGTGCAGCATAAACTCCCGCACATATATTCAATATGTGGTGCTTTGACTCGGTTAATTTCAAATAGTTTCAAATAGCAAGCAGGTCAGAACTGTACCGTCCTTTTGAAATATAGGTGCGTATTATATTCTGAAATTTTGAGATGATTTGAGGTTAGGCTCCCTTCATACTTTGATTGATCGCATTGCACATGTCTTCCTTATTTATGAGTAGGGTCTTCAATCCTTGCTTATGTTCCCTTGTGCCTTATTGATAAGAATCAAGTATCTTTACTTTTCTGAGCCAAGCAATAATGTTTGGGGTAGACAAATCAAAACACGCTCGCACTCTCTGGTGCTTGCACCACATACATGCCCTCTCCTTGGTACGCGCCACCAGGGGATCCTGGAGGGTGTAATCTTCATTTCTACCCTCAAAACAATAATCACAATCTTGTGATTGAGGTTTGAGGTGGCAGCATTGCTGCCTAACTTCCCACACTGAACAGGAGAGAAGTAAGACAGACATTGCCAAGAAAAATACCCAGTTGGCATGGGTGTAGCTGAAAAACACGTTTTGCTTACATGTTAACATCAGAACGTTAGGCTGATTAATACTCAAGCACACGTACATACCACACCTTCCTTTACAAATATGAATTTCATACCGGAATTGATGGAAATTTATGTGCAGACGCCCTTATCAAATACTAAGCCTGCCACGGAAATAGTCTCCCAGCTGAAAGAGCCATCCGCACCACAGGCCTTGGACGCAATCCCTTTTTGGATGTGAGCTGGCTAGCTCTTAAAGAAGTTAGTCACCAAGGTCCTTGGCAAGGATATGGAACTGAAGCCCCGCAACACGGCACCAGATTGATTTACCTTTCAAGTCTCCAAGCTGCATCTTATATGAGGTAGTGCCCTTCCCCTCTACGCACTATCCATTTGCGGTCAAATCCCATATGCACTCGAACCATAGACTGGGCTAACCGTTAACGTTATGCCAACTCAAAAACAGGGCACTACCTCATATAACCAGAGTCTAATTCACCTTGTCTACAAAGCATTAGCAACGCTTTTTGGAGCATATCCATACTCTCTCAAAATGAAACGTTGTCTTCCACAACTGCACAGGCACCCTTCTTAATCAGACATGCTGTCCGCTTGAAAATATCCACTAGCTGTCAGTGTCCACTCATTCAGCAAGCAGATTGTGCTCTCCATATTCTCTAAGGGTGTCAACATGCAATCATCTCTGGTATGATCACTGAACGGCATAATGTTGCATGCAGGCTCGTCATGAAAGCCATCAGCAAAGGCTCTCTGGCAGGGTATTTGGTCTATTTGGATGCCAGCTGCACTAATTGTTTGGCCCAACAAAATCTTCGAATTCCTGAGCATGCTAATGATAGGACACTACCCAGCTGGCTTTTTGATGCTTGTCTATTTGTCAGAGATTGACTTACCTCTAGTCGCCCCGATATCATTTTGGTCACTCCTTTACCTACAAAAGTCAATTTGCCTACCACTCCTCGCTTGCACCAGGTGCGCCCAAGACAACCTAGTGGCAATGTATGCAGAACTCACGACTCAATGTCAGCAAGAGGGAAATACACCCTGTAGAGGTCACGTTTTATTAAGATACATGGCCTGGACACAATTGGAGGCCTCTAGAAAACAGCATGAGATTTGTTGCAAGCGCTTGAAGGCTTAAAAAGTCATCGTACACCATCCTTCTTGGTGTTAGAGGCTCCATTAATGCCGCTAATGCTTAACGTCATCTTAGAAGAGCTCGGCCTTGATACATAAAGAGCCCATAAGACTGCTCTTGAATTACATGCTCACTCTGTGCATTATGTGCACAAACTGAAAACTACCAGACGCGTTCCTAAAAAACCAATTGCTCTCATATATCTTGCACGCCTTGCCTATTCAGACTGTTTTAAATTTCCTTACTCGACACAAAAACTTTGCTATTTCATCTAGATAGAAGAAGAAAAGACTATGCCAACAGGGACACCCCTGTTTGCATGATTTAAGGAAGAAAAAGAAAAGAAAAGAAAGAAAAAAGGAAAGGAAAGAAAAACTACGTAGGCAGTGAAGCATTCCCTGCATCAATTAAAGGAAAAGAGTCACATTGGGACTTCACACTGTATGGCTCTTCCACCACCGAAGAAAACAAAAGAAGTCAGTGGGGATCAGGGAGATGACTAGCAGTACCCCATTCCTGGTCTTGATGATGATTTGTAGCAAAAGTTTTCTGAAGAGCGCGTCTAGTACCAACAAGTTTATAAGCATACTGAACTGAATGAGCATGAAGCATCACAGCAAGCTTGGTGGGTCTCTGAGGATCAAGACCGAGACGTTTCAGAGGCTCTAAACTATAAGGGCTGTAGATAGTGCCTCCCACTCCCTTAAGGATAGTGTGGAGGCTAATATTGGCCGCAGCCCGGCAAAGGTGTTGACAGAGCAGGAAGAGGTTTACATCTGGTGCAAGCACCAGGCAAACCCCACCATCAAACCAGGAAGAGGATCGAGGGTTCTTAAAAAGACCATGTGCTCTCTGCATTAGTTTTCAATCTTTTACTCAAGCCTGTCGCATATTGAATCAAATAAGTGCTTAAGCCAAGTCTAACTTGTTTTACTTTACAGTGTAAAAAGTTTACCAATCCGATAGAGTCTAGGCCAAGCTCACTAATCTTAAGCAGTACTGAAGGGTAGCTCAGTGTGACATTCATAGATGATCCCCATCAATCCAATCATGATGTATGAAGGCTCACTTTGAGGCATCGCCGTGCAAGGGCGTGTATCAATCTAATATGCTGCTCGCTGTGTGTCAGAAAAAAAGACAAAAAGAAAAAATCTGAAGTTATGGATAACTTTTCATAGCTGATCAGCTGGCGATCAGCCTTATGGCCAGGCTAGCTGGTAACCCTAACTTGTAAGTACCGACCAGGCTGGCAGTGAACCCTAACTTGATTACTTCCTTTTGGTGCAGACAAGCATGTATACTTCTTTTATCCACCGGCAGATGTCATGGACTTAATGGAATTCATGCAAGCATGGACTCATTGAGCATCAATTCATGCATGCAGACAGCTCATTTGGCTGGCGGACTACCCCCAATGTGACTCATTGATTTTGGAACCCTTTGTCTGCACTGCTCTTTTCGTTATTCATTAAGACATTGGTAAGATATTGAGAGAAGAAGAGTCAAGAAACTTGCTCTCAAACTCCATGCCCATTCTGTGCACTATGCTCATAAGCTTGTCCAGACCAGACGTTCTCTTGAGCATTCTCCCACCTTCAAACCGATCAGGAGAGGTCTGCTAGCTTGTCTGCTCGCAACCCTCCTGATCCTCACCGACCCCCCCTTTTCTTTTCTGGTGAAGGGGCTTTTCTTCCCTAGTGGCCCCTTTTCCTTAATTGATGCGAGGAGCTTTTTGCTGCTTGCGTAGTTTTTCTTTTCACAAGGTGCAGTCAGCGGTGCAGTCAGCGGTGCAGTCAGCGGTGCAGTCAGTGGTGCAGTCAGCGGTGCAGTCAGCGGTGCAGTCACAAGTGCAGTCACAGGGTCAGAGGATGTGCGGGTCACGCACATGTTGTATGCGGATGACCTGACTCGGCTAGCTTATACCCCTGATGCTATGCAAACCATGCTTAACAGGCTTGTGGTCTATGTGCGGTCCAAACACCTGACCACCAACACTGCAAAATCAGAGGTGGTCCATTTCAACGCAAAGCGCGGTGCTCAGGTGCCCACTTTTTTGTTAGCCGGTGCTAGCCGGTGCTTTAAAGTGTTTTGAATCGTCTAGGTACCTTGGCATGACATTTCACCGGACACTCAACATGACAGCCTCGTCTGAGTATGCAGCCATACCAATGCTTGCAGCAGCTCATCAAATATGTGGATTTGTGCGGGACACTGCCCTATGTGACAGACCTTTTGCTTCCCTTTGGCTAGCTAAGGCATGTGTAGTTCCTGCTGGTATGTATGGCTGTCAGGTTGGAGCTTAGGGTTCTTGTACAAAGGTGATGTAGTAAGGCCTACCCTACAGACATTGCATTTGAAATTCTTCAAGGGCACCTTAGGTGTGAAGCGGTCTGCGCCTAAGTGAGCTGTCACAGTAGTATGGTACTACCAGTAGTACTGCATGAGTGTGGGCACGAACCTCTGCAATTCTATTGGGTTAGAGCTGCCATTAAATTTTACAACGGCTTGTTGTCTTCTAGTAGTGACACTCTAAAGTAGGCCCTTCACACTGACCTCAAGCTGTTGCCTCGGGACAAAACATCTTGGGTTTCGGATATTTTGTGCGCCTTAGAGGGATTGCAAGGCTGTGACACGTACTACGTGTATAGTATACATAGTATACACAAGCTTTCTTGCAGGAGCTTCCTCTTTGTTACTCAGATTTCACTGCTGACCTCAGGTCTAAGATGAGGAAAGTGTGGAGGGACATTGCTGACATGAACCCTCTGGAAAGCGACAACAAACTGGTGACTCATCATTCTTGGTTTGCCTGTCCTTTCCTAGATCTTCAAGCTGATTCACGCACTCATTTGCGGAATGGGGGTGCCTCCCTGATGCCACTTCGCTATCTACACCTTGACCTCCCTTAGTATGTTATGAGGAATGTGAGCAGGTTTTGTTTGCAAGCACATACACTCGTGGTTGTCACGCCAGATTAGTGCAATGCCAGATTTATGCTGCATTGTGACCTGGAGGTTGGTTGAGTCAGTTGGTAGAGTATTTGATCCCTTGCTCAGTTCAGCTAGAGCTGTATTTGAGCACGTCAAAGACGAACTCGCAGTAATACCTTG
>LFCJ01001385.1_pt1 | contig 16803 bp, 17 predicted proteins | sample 643141 | NCBI WGS metagenome assembly LFCJ01 (sample SAMN03766243, study PRJNA286221) | soda lake metagenome | biome: soda lake; feature: Kulunda steppe; material: water; isolation source: sample B1-Br-g2 brine of Lake Bitter-1 | place: Russia: Kulunda steppe | collected 2010-07 | reverse complement strand
GTAGATTTACCGTGGTCTACGTGTCCAATAAATACCAAGTTAATGTGTGGTTTATCTGCCATTTTGAGTTTTACACCTACTGCGTATAATTCGGGATTAGTCGATTAAGTTTTAAAAAGGGTTTGTGAGGTACTGGTTTTGATGAGAGTTGTCTTATTCGAGAGATTTCTGGTTTCTTGACGGTTTTTGGGCTGAAGCCGGTTCGAAAGGAAACTTATATAATAGTGTTGTTACTACAAAGTAATTATGTCTGAAGGTTTGGTTTCCGATGATCCTGAACAAGAAATAACTGTTAAAACAGTAGAAAAGAAGATCCTGCGGCCGCAAGATGCGGGGTCAACCTTCCTGACAACAGCTCTAAACGTGTAGATCTGTTAATATACGAACATTCTACTGCTACGGGGGGTAAACGTAAACTACTCTTGGATGAAGAAGGAGATATTACTGTTTCTGGTTATGAGAGAACTCTAGAACTACTCAATCAAGATAAGACGATAACATATACAACCGCTCTTGACAGACTAAGCTATGAACCCGAAACGATAGCAATAGATAATCTAAAAGCCTGTTCCGAACCTACTGAGGATATATACCGGGAGCTGAATGAGTTAGTGCATTACGTGGAAGCAGAAACAGGTTTTCTCAGATATTACTAGAGAAGAAATAATGAAATTAATAGAAAAGAATTTAGAGGGGGGGGTTTACTCCTCTAGTGTTGGTAGTTCTTCTTTCATGCCTTTCCTTTCTCTGATTTCGAGAATCTTCTCATCTTGTAGGTCAAGCATGAGTGGTTCGTAGATTAGGTCGATCAGGCTGAAGAATCCTTTACCGTTTGTCGCGGATTTCAGTGCTGCTTCGAATCCGAACAGTTCTTCTACAGGAAGCTTACATTTGATGACGCTACTTCCTCCTTCTTCTTCCATATCTACTACGTCTCCTCTTCTGTTTGAGACTTCTGTCATTGCGTCTCCCATTGTGTCGCTTGGAGTGTCAATTCTGAGAATCTGTTTCGGTTCGATTAGCTGAGGATCAGCTTGTAAGAAACCTCTTTTCAGCGAGTCTTTTGTTGCCGGGATCATCTGTGCTGGTCCTCTGTGGATTGCGTCTTCGTGTAGCTTTGCGTCGTGTAGTTTGACTTTCAGTCCGATTACTGGCTCGTTTGCTAGTGGTCCTTCGTCACAGAACTCGTGGAATGCTTCTACAAGGTATTCCTGAATTTCTCTCAGGTTTTTGATACCTCTTGACGCGTTGACGAAGATGTTCTCCTCGTATACTTCCATTAGATTGTCTGCTTCATCTTTTGTCAGGCCTACCTCGACCAATGCGTCTCTGACTTCTGTCTCGTCGTCACTCTGCATTTTCAGTTCTTCATAATCCTCTTTTAGGAACTTTCTGACGTCTTCTGTTATTGGCTCAACTGTGATGTCGAGTTGGTTGTGTCTGTTAGGTGACTTTCCTGTTACTTCTGGAGACTGTGAGTCGATACCTTCTCGGAATACAACGATAGGTTCGGATACGTTGATATCGATACCTTTTTCGTCGAGGTGTCTCTCGATCTTTGCTTCGATGTGTAGTTCTCCTAGCCCGGAAACCTTTGTTTCTCCGGTTTCCTCATCAATATCGACTTGGATAGTGTTGTCTTCCTTCGCACGTTTTCTCAGTGTTTCAATCAGTTTTGGTAGGTCGCTGGTCCTCTTTGGTTCGATGGACTTTGTAACTACAGGTTCGAAGACGTGTTCAATCTGTTCGAATGGAGTAATATCTTCGTCTTCTCCCGACCTTACGAATGTCTCTCCTGTTGAGAAGTCAGGTCCTGTGATCGCCGCGATGTTTCCGGCTGGTACTTCATCTACGTTCAGTTTTCTTGGTCCTGAGTAGATTCCTACCTGTTGTGCTCTTTCAGTCTTCTGTGATCCGATTCCGTATAGTTCGTCTCCTTCTTCCACTGTTCCGGAGAAAAGTCTTGCTGTTGCGATTGTTCCTGCGTGTTCGTCGTCTTCAACGTTTGTTACAACTCCGACTAGCGGTCCGTCAGCGTCTTGGTCTTCCATTGACTGTCCGACTTCGCTGTCGATGTCTCCGCTCCATACGGCCGGAATCCTGTCTTGTCCTGAGCTTCTTGGATCGGTTAGGTGCTGTACTACCATGTCCAATACGACTTCTTCGATCGGTGCGTCGTCTCTTAGGCCTTCATGGTCTCCTTCGTTTACTCTTTCAATTATGTCTCCGAAGGTGATTCCTGTATCTTTCATGTAAGGAACAGAAATCGCCCAGTTCTTCAGTGCTGAACCGAATGCTACAGTTCCGTCGTTTACAGCCATCTGCCATTTTTCGATCTGTTCGTCTGTTGCGTATTTTCTTAGGGCTGTGTTGACTTCTCGGATGATTTCTGTGAATCTTTCTTGCATCTCCTCAGGTGTAAGCTGCATTTCCTCGATCAGCCGGTCTACTTTGTTGATGAATAGTACTGGCTTGACGCCTTCCTGGAGCGCTTGTTTCATGACTGTTTCTGTCTGAGGCATAACGCCGTCGACAGCATCTACAAGTACTACTACTCCGTCGACTGCACGCATTGCACGTGTAACGTCTCCTCCAAAGTCGACGTGGCCGGGTGTGTCGATAAGGTTGATCAGGTAGTCATCTCCGTCGTATTCGTGTACCATTGAGATGTTTGCTGAGTAAATTGTAATACCTCTTTCAGCTTCTTGGTCGTCAAAGTCCATGAAGCGTTGGTCTCCTGCTAGTTTGTCTGATATCATCCCGGCTCTTGCGAGTAGGTTGTCTGTTAATGTTGTTTTTCCGTGATCAATGTGTGCAGCGATTGCGATGTTCCTGATGTGTTCAGGATCGTTAATCACTCCTTTGATTGCGTCAAGTTCGTCTCCCATAGTTTGAATTTCACCAAATAGTTATACCTTAGAAAGTAATTGCAAGATTTAAAAAAGGGTTAGAGAATTTGACGTAGATTCTTTGTTTAAAGGTTAGTTTAACGGATGAGAATAATTTGAAAACAGAAGTAGTTAGAAAGATGTAAGGATTGTAAGAAGGTTTATCGTGCACCTTCTGCTTCTCTTTCCCTTCTTTCTTTCTCTCTTACTGCTCTTGCGGAGTCGTCTCCGTCTGCTGCAAGCATTAGTTCGTTTGCAAGTGTTTCCACTGCGTCTTCGCTTGATGCAAGTCTTTTCTCGTATGCTCCTTGTACAAGCAGTCTTAATGCGAGATCTATCCTTCTCTGAGGAGAAACCAATACTGCTTTCCTTGCTCTTACGCCTCCTCTTTGGTATGTAACGACTTCCTCTGCAGGGGAAGAGTTTTCGATTGCGGTCACAAGTACTTGGATTGGGTTCTCTCCGGTTTCTTCTTCAATTATTTCGAATGCGTCTTCGATTAGCTTCCAGAGCTTGTCGCTGCTTCCGGTGTTGTGTCCGGAGTCGATGTAGTGCTTCTTACCTCGGTGTCCTGCTACGTACATCCTGTTTAGAAGTCTTTCAACTACGGGAACATCTGATTTGTAGAACTGTCTCTCGCTGTGTCTTCCCTTGCTTCTCGGAGCTAGAATATTTTCTAGGTTGACATATCTTACTAGTCCGTCATCTTCAATTTCTACTTCTTCTGCGTCCCATCTTCCGAATGTTTTCAGTCCGTCTTCAAGCTCTAGTTTTGCTGCATCGCTCATCTTTTTATCACCGTGTTGGTTTCTGTTTGTTTCCAGCTACAAGTTCTTCTAGTGATACTCCGTTTACTTTTACGACTTGGAATCTTACTGTTGGAATATCTCCCATAGGACCTGCGTCTGCTCCACCGATTCCTTCGATCATTACTTCGTCGTGTTCGTCGATGTGGTCGATTGCTCCGTCTCCTGGTACGAAAGCTGTTAGCTGTTTACCGTTTTTGAGTAGTTGGACTCGTACACATTTACGTAGTGCGGAGTTTGGTTGTTTTGCTTCAATTACACGTTTTTCTAGTACGATTCCTCTTCCTTGCGGTGAACCTTCTAGAGGATCTGATTTCTCTTTTAGTTTAAGCATTCTCCGCTTGTAGTCTATGTCACTCCAGCGGTACTGCTGGCGTTTCTTTCTAGTTTTTCTTGCGTTGTACAAGCCCATAGTAAATTTTCAAATCGAACTTAACCTTTTTATACCAACTTGTCTAAAGTAGGTGAATTTTTCAGATATAGTAAAACTCCATGTAGATTAGGATCGCTGTAAGAAGAAATATTATGATGAAAACCATGTATTTTCTGAATTTGTAGGTTTCTACTTCCTTAATCTGTTCTTTTTCAGGTTCCTCGAACTCGATGTCCTCGTCTAGTTCTCCTTCGGGCATTATACCTCTATAACCGCAGTTATTACATATCCAGTCGTTAACATTTCCGTGTGAAAACGCTGTAGTCTCTGTTAAGTCTGGCTCTACGTTCTTACTTCCGCAGTTAGGACAGTTTCTCTCAGCCATATGTCGGTTTATCCTTTGAAGTTTAAGAACTGTAATAGAGTTTCTGGAACAGTTGGGAGGGGGTAGGTCTCCTAAACTTTATTCAACGACTACTTCATCTACTCCGTGTGTTCTATGGAGTACTTCTCTGATTGAGTCTATCTTGTTCCCGTTCTTTCCTACTACTCTGCCTTTGTTATTCGGCGCTACTGAGATCTCAACTTTCTTCTCTTCTCCTTCGTCATCTATGTCTACTCCTCTTAGATCGGTTGGTACAAGGTTGTTTAGGAATTTTCCTAGGTTGTCGCTATATTCGTAGATCTTTACTTCTTTACCGATTTTGTTCTGTACTTTCTTCACTACTTTTCCGCCTTTACCTATAGCCATTCCTGCTTTACCGTCAGGTACTATGAAGTAAGCTTCGTTCTCTTTAAGAATAACATCTCGTGCTTCAACACCTGTGATTGATTCAAACATGTTCATCGCACGGATGTTCTCTGTATCGTATGTTACTGTTGCCATATTGTTGTTTACCTCAAGAAAACTTGTTTTTTGGTCTGTATCTCATCCATTTGGTAGTAGGTTTTATAAACCATTTTGTGGTGGGGTTCACTGTTTATCATTCTGACGAAAACCCTGCCTTTAAGTCGACTGTACCTGTTCCGTTTGGAACGGCTTGTCCGAGCATCAGATTTTCAATTACTCCGTCTAGGTCATCTCTTTCCCCTCTCAATGCGCCTTGTCTTAGATGTTTCTTGGTCTCTTCGAATGCACATCTGGCAAGAACCGACTTTTTCTCTCCAACTATTCCGTAACGGGTTGTACCGTTGAGCTCTCCTTCCTTGGTCATCATGTCGGCGAGAAGCATAATGTGTCGGTCGTCTACTCCAATTCCTTGTGCTGCAAGCGTCTCGTTTACTTCCTCTATAATTCTCTGTCTCAGTGCTTCTATTCCAATTACCTTTTTGACTTCATAGAGATCGTTTGAGATGGTTCTAGTGTCGTCAACTTCTTTTATCTTCAGGGTTTTTCTTAGAGATGTTCCTGCAGTTTGAAGACGCCATTCTCCGTTATCTTCCGTTACAACGACCTGTTCGATTCCTTTTATTCCTTTTATCCGTGCTTCTTCTGCCTTGTTTTTCAGGTCTTTGAGGTCTCTAAGATCGTAGTCGTCTTCTGAAGATTCGAGTACTATTGTTTCGTCGTCTTCTATTGTTATCTTAGCCTTCTTTACAGACTCTTTTATCCGTGATTTAACGTCTTCTGCATCTACGTCGTAATCTCCCATCAGGTCTGGATTAAGTCCGTATTCAACTTGTAGCTGCATAATGTCCAGAGTGTCTTTTTTGATAAGATCTGTGAAAGTTACTTCTCTTAGTTTTCGAGCTACCTTTTTGGCATCTTCCTCGTTGTTATAGTCGTCCTCTAAGTAGACATCCATCGCTGGTGTCTTAGGGTTTCTTCTTGCGTCTACAATCTCGATTAGACGTGGAAGTCCTGCTGTAAGAGATACTTGTGCGGCTCCTGCTGCGTGGTATGTTTCCATGGTCAGCTGGGTTGCTGGTTCAGCAAGTGACTGTGCAGCCACTACACCTATTGATTCACCTGGTTCGTACTGCATCTTTTGGTATCTTTCAACCAGTCTTTCTTCTGCTTCGCCGGTTAAACCGTTTTCTTTGTATTTTGGTGGTAGTTGTTCTGCTCGTTCTTTCCAGTTGAGTTTGTTTTTTGTCATTATTGGGGCACCTCTATTGTGTCTCCAGCTCTGTAGAAACTATTCCTCTATCGGATTTTTGTGGGTCTACACCGTCTTCTCCAGCTCTGAATTGGATGATTTCTCCCTGTGCGTTTCTTACTGTTTGGTCTTTCTCTACTCTCAAGTCTTGTAGGGAGTTTGCCACTCTTCTGTACATGTATCCGCTGGTCTTTGTTCTGAGCGACTTGTCCATCAGTGCCTTTCTCTGGCTCATCTGGTGGAAGAACATCTCTTGTGCGTCAAGCCCTTCCAAGATGTTTGAAGATACAAATCCTCTTGCTTTAGGACTTAGTTCTCCTTTCTTAAAGTGAGAGGTGGTTCTATCCTTGTATCCTCTGTTTATTCTCTGATCTCTTACTGCGTTCTGTCCTAGTAGACCTGCCATAGTTGTAACGTTCTGCATACTTCCTCTTGCTCCTGAGTCTGCCATGACCAGCGCGCTTGAATCTTCATCTACGTTTTCTGAGATTATTTCTCCGATGTCTGCGAAGACGTTGTTTAATGTCTGCGTCATACGGATTTCTCGTGTCTCCTCTAGTGTCTTGCCTGTGATTGCCTCCATCTCTTCGTTTCTGTAGTCTTCGATTACTTCTTCAGCGTTTTCAATGGTGTTTTCTACTAGTTCTTTGATTTCTTCTGTTGCATCGTCTGGGACTTCAAGGTCGTCAATGCTTATGGAGAATCCTCTTCTTGTTAGGAACACTGCTCCAATTCTTGAGACTCGGTTGAGGAACTCTGCGACTTTGTCGCTTCCGTATTCGATGTTTAGTTGCTGGATGATTTCTCCTCCGTAGTCTCCAAGTGCGTCTTCATCAAGCACTCCTTTGATGAGTTCTCCATCCTCAATTACTACTTCTTTGTCTTCTCCCTCGTTTATTACTAGTGAAATATCTTCTGGAATAAAGAGCGATACTAGATCTCTTCCTTCTATCGTTTCTCCTTCAGGAAGACTTTCATCGTGCTCTCCTGCTTCGGCAAGGAGGTTGAATGCTTTCTCTCTTGATAGTTCTACGTCTCCTCTTGTCAGTAGATATAGTCCGGAGATATAGTCTTGAAGCATACCGATAATTGGTGAACCGGTTTTCGGTGATTTAACGTGTTCCTGCACCTTAAGTAGTTCTTCTGCTTCGGCACGTGCTTCCTCTGTCTGTGGTACGTGAAGGTTCATCTCGTCTCCGTCGAAGTCTGCGTTGTACGGTGCACAGACGTTTGGATTTATTCTGAACGTTCTGTAAGGTAGAACTCGTACCCTGTGCGCCATTATAGACATTCTGTGGAGGCTTGGCTGACGGTTGAATAGTACGATGTCTCCGTCCACCAGATGTCTTTCAACTTTCCAGCCCTCTCCTGGCTCAATCATCTCTTTCAGATCTTCTATATTGTCTTCTGTTACTTTTCTTCTTCTGCCGTCTGGTTGGAAGACGTAGTTTACTCCCGGATGTGACTCGGCTCCGTTGTCCAGCCACTCCATGACTTCATCGTGCTTGTCCTCATTTACCTGGACCTGGATTGTCAGTTTCTCGGCTACTTCGTAAGGTATTCCCACTTCGTTTACACCTATGTTAGGGTCTGGGCTGATTACTGTTCTTGCTGAGAAGTTGACACGTTTACCGATAAGGTTCTGTCTGAATCTTCCTTCTTTTCCTTGTACTCTTTCGATTAATGATTTTAGACTTCTTCCGGACCGGTGTCTTGCCGGTGGTACACCGCTCATGTCGTTGTAGAACAGTGTTGAGACGTGGTACTGTAGTAGCTCCCATAGGTCGTCGATAATGAAGTCTGGTGCTTCTATCTCTATATTGTTCTGTAGTCTCTTGTTGATTCTGATTATGTCAACAAGCTTGTGTGTGATGTCATCCTCGCTTCTTTCTCCTGTCTCTAGTGTGATTGAAGGACGCATTGTTACTGGAGGTACCGGCACGTGAGTGATTATCAGGTCTTCTGGTCGTCCTCCTTCTACCCCTAGTTTGGCTGCGTGTTCATTCGGGATCTGTTCAAATCTTTCAATTATTTCGTCAGGCTTGATTTCTTCTCCGTTCTCTGTAAATGTGTAAGGCTTGTCGAACCCTATGTCAGGTACTTCTTCTCCTGTTTCAGGGTCTTCTGTCATCCTGTTGCTTTTTCTCAGCGCCTTATTTTCATCCTTAAGTAGAAGCGTACAGTTCCCGTTTTCGTTGAGATGGGTGAATCTTAGTAGGTTTCTAATCTTCTTTGCGTGTAGTACGTGGGATACAGGACGTGAAAGTGTTATTTTTCCGAAGTGTCCTTGACATTCTCTGATTCGTCCTCCACAGGTTTGACAGGTCATACCTGGGTCAATAACTCCTAGTGAAGGATCCATTACTCCTCCTTCTACAGGGAATCCGTCGGCGTCGTAAACTTCAGCCTTACTGATTTCTTTTACTGCAATGTTCTGGATTTTTTCTGAGCTTACGATTCCGAATTCTAAACTTTCAATTTTCTTCATTTTTGACACCCTCTCACTCTTCCTCCAAGTGAAGTTCTGTATCTATCATAAGTGATTTTAACTCGTTCATTAGGAGCAGGAATGCGTGTGGTACTTCAGTCTCTCCTAAGTCTTCTGAGTTACAGTTTGGACAGTATTCGCGGTTTTCTGCTCGATCAAGCAGTCCGATTTCTCCACAGTCATCACAGATCTTGATCTCTGTTGCGTCTGCTCCGAATCTTTCTTTAAGCAGTAGTGAGGATCCGTGTCCTACGAAGACGTCTTTTTCCATCTCTCCGAGTCTTAGTCCGCCTTCTTGTGAACGTCCCTCGGTTGGCTGTTTTGTTAGAAGTGTTACCGGTCCTCTTGCTCTTGCGTGGATCTTGTCTCCGACCTGGTGGTCTAGTTTTAGGTAGTATCCGGGTCCGATCAGGATTTCTGCTTCCATCTTCTCTCCGGTTACTCCGTCGTACATTACTTCTTTACCGTTGCTTTCAAATCCTAGTTCTTCCAGCTGTTCTCGGAGATCGTCTTTGTCTTCGCTATGGAATGCTGTACCGTCGACCTTTTCTCCGCGGAGCGCTCCTACTTTTCCTCCAATTATCTCTATTAGCTGTGACACGGTCATACGGCTTGGTACCGCGTGTGTTGAAAGAATCATGTCAGGTGTTATTCCCTGTTTTGTGAAAGGCATGTTCTCTTCTTCCGCGATCATACCGATAACTCCTTTCTGTCCGTGTCTTGTTGCGAACTTGTCGCCGAGTTCAGGTATTCTGTAGTTTCTTAATTTTAGTTTGAGGAGTTTGTCTCCTTCTCCTGTCTCTGAGACCATGACGTGGTCGACTTTACCATCTTCTCCGTGTCTTACTGTTAGGGATGTCTCTCTTCTATCAGCTAATCCCATCTTTACTTCTTCTCCGCCTCCTGATCCAAGGAATTTTGGTGGCGAAGTCTTCCCTATAAGTACGTCGTCTGACTTGACTTCAGTTTCCGGATTGATAATTCCGTCTTCATCGAGTTTTGCGTAGTCTTCTTCGCTTCTGTATCCTCTTACGTCTTTGTCTGGGATTCCTATCTCATCTTTCTGTCCGCCCCAGAATCTCTGAGCCTCGGTCTTGTAAGTTCTTATATAGGCTGATCTGGATAGACCTCTGTCGATTGAGGCCTTGTTCATAATCACTGAGTCCTCCATGTTGTACCCGTCGAAGGATGCCAGTGCTACGACCATGTTCTGTCCAATTGGATGGTCTCCGATTAGCGTATCGTATGTCTGTGTCTCAGTAATCGGTTTCTGTGGGTACGTTAGTACGTTGGCGTTCGTATCGAATCTTTGGTGGAACTCTCGGGTGTGTAGTCCGATTCCTTGTCCTGACATCTTTGCTCCGAAGTTCACTCTGTCTCCACGGTTGTGCTCAGGGAATACTACTAGTGATGCAGATAATCCGTGGGTGATCGCTGGATCGACTTCCATATGTGTATGTTCTTCTGTTACCTCGTCTTCGTCCATTGCCACGTAAGCGTTTTCTTCCTCTTCTGCATCTATGTATTCTATAACTCCTTCTTCCTCAAGATCTTGGAGTGTTATATCTCCTTCCCGAAGCTCTACCATCTGTTCTTCTGTTAGCTGTGGTTCTCCGTCTTCAATGATTATTACAGGTCTTTGAACTCTCCCAGAGTCAGTGTTGATTCTTATCTCGTCCTTGTCATCTGCGTAGTATACAGATACCTCTTTATCTAGTTCTCCGGATCGTCTTTTCTCTATAAGAGATTCCTTTATGTCTCCTGGTTCCTCTATTTCGTCTACAATTTCTCCGTCTACAAATACTTTGGTCATTACTTATCTCCCTCTAAATCTGTTGTTGGTTTATATTTTGCGTTTAGTTTTAGATTCATAGTATTCATTTTGTGTTTCACCTTGCGTCAACTCCTACTTCTTCAAGTTTGGCTTTCAGAGAATTCTTCTCCATGTCGCTCATTCCGGTTGAAACTGTTGCACTCATAGCGAGGTGTGTTCTTAGCCCGATGTTCATTCCTTCCGGTGTTTTGATCGGATCAATTCTTCCCCATTGTGTTGGGTGTAGGTCTCTTGCTTCAAAGTGCTGTCTGTCGGCGCTTAGTGGTGATACAACGTTTCGGAGGTGTGATAGTGTTTTGATACGATTTCCTCTGTTCAGTCTTTGACAGATTCCGGTTCTTCCTCCTACCCAGTTTCCTGTTGCCATCGCTCCCATAATCTGTTTTGTCAGTGTGTCTGATACAATTGTGCTTTGTAGGCTTGGAAGTCTACCTCTTTTCGCGGATTTCCTGAAGTTGTATTTCATTCTTGCAAGTAGACCCCATTTTCCTAGGAATACGCTTCTGAACTGCATCTCTAAAAGCTCTCCTGCTAAGTTAAGCCTTTTGTTTGCGTAGTGGTCCATGTCGTCTTCGGATATATCTCCTTTTCCTAGCGCGATTGTGTTTCTAATCATGTTTGAGAGGAACTCTGCTTTTGCTTCTCTGAACTCTGGTTCCTGTCCTAGGTGTGGTAGTAGGTAGTCGTCTAGAATGCTGTCTACTCTTTCAGGTATGTCGTTTGTGATTCCTGCTTTTCCGGCGATGTATTCGTATGCTTCTTCTTTGTTTGTTGCGCCGGTCTCGTAGATGTTTAGGTATACGTCGGATGCATATTCCTCGCCAATCGCTTCGACGATTTCTTTGTCTGTTTCGTAGCCCAGTGCTCTTACTAGAGCTACTGCTGGCGTCTTCTTGACGTTTGCAAATGAGATCTTGATTATGTCTTCGTCTCTTCTAAGGATATGTCTTTGTACGTAGCCGCTCTGTTCTGAGTTGATTCTACAGATTTGTTCTTCGTCGTCGTTCTGGTAGATAGGTTTGTTGTTTGCCATTTCTTCCATTGCAACGATGGTTTTTTCTGATCCGTTGATTAGGAAGTATCCTTTAGGGTCGTCAGGGTCTTCTCCCATCTCTCTTAGTTCGTCTCTGTCTTTTCCATGTGTCCAGCATAGCTCGCTTCCTATCATGACCGGTATCTCTCCGATAGTCACTTCTTCACTTTCTTGCTGGATTCCTTCGAAGATTGGGGTCATGGTTACTTTAATTTCTGAAGAATAGGTTAAATCTCTCATCCGTGCTTCCTTAGGCGTAATCTTTCTTACAGACCCGTCTGCCTCGTTTATATGAGGTCTTTCAATATTTACGTCAACTATTTTTATTACAAGCTCTTCTCCGTCAGGTAGTTCTGGTTTAATTTCTCCGACTTCGTTTAGTATTGCTTGAACTCTTTCGTCTACAAAACGGTTGTAGGAGTCAATCTGGTGTTTGACAAGGTTGCGATTAATCAGTTGGTCTAGGAACTCTCTCTGCATGGGAATCACCTTTCGATTACGTAGCGGTAGTAGGTTGTTTCTCCGGCTGTTGGAGATTCTCGTACAATTTCAATAACGTCTCCTACTTCAACGTCCATCTGTTTAAGGGCTGCGTCAGTTCTCTCTATTTTTGGAAGATCTTCTTTAGAGGTATCATATCTCTCGAGCACCTCTTCGATCTCTTCTTCGTTAAGTTTTCTATGTTCTGGAACAGCTTCGTGGTCTGTGATGTCGATGGCCATGGTCTTTTCTCACTTCTCGTACGAGTTTAGAAAGCTACAATTAGAGACGTTCGAGTAAATTTTAAATAGGTGGCGTGGTTTGACCGAAAGATATTAAATAGAGCTCTATTTATGCCTTAGGTTAGTGTTCTGGAATCTAACTGTCTGGCTCCGTCTCATGCTTTTGATTTTATCTCCAACAATTACGTGGTCTAACACCTGCACTCCTAGGTTTTCCCCTATCTCAACTAGGTCCTCTGTGACTTCAATATCATTTTTTGAGGGTTCTGGGCTTCCTGAAGGATGATTATGTACAATTATTATGGCTGCAGCCTTCTCGGTTAGAGCGGTTCGAAATACTTTCCTGGTGCTCAGGTTAGCGGATCCTATATCACCTTCATACTCTTCTAGTTTCAGAAGCCTGTTGCCTGAGGAAAGATGGAAAAGACGGATTTTCTCGGATCTCATGAACTTCATGTCCTGAACCATTTTTTCTACATCTGAAAGCCGGGATATCTTCTCCTTTTTTTCAACTTTCATCCGTCTACCGAGCTCGCTTAGGGCCTTCAGCTGTCCGGCCTTAACCTTGGAAACTCCTTCAAACTCTTTCAGGTCTTCCATAGGCCTCTCAGATATTGAGCTCAAACTGTATTTTTCAAGTATCTCGGAAGATATCTCTTTAACATTTTTTCCAGAAATCCCTGTTCTTAGTATTATAGAAAGCAGCTCCACATCTGAAAGTTCTGAAACACCTTTTTCTTCCAGTTTTTCTCTTGGTCTTTCGCTTTTAGATAGGTTTTTAAGACTGTAACTCATATATTCTCTCTTAAAATCGTTCAGTTAAAAAGTTTAAAGTAATCTGTAAAAGTGTTCGGTCTTAACCAAGCCCTATAATGGAAAAAGTTCTTGAGAGACCGGACTTCGAAGAGGCAGAAGAGACGTTAAGAGAGTATCTCAGAAGAGAGTACACGGTCCAGATTAACGGCCTCTGCTCTGTAAACTATCAGGGAAGAGCGAAGTCCAAACTTGACAGAGGAGAGAGATTAGTTATCAAGAAGCAGGATTCTGCCCTTTTAGTACACGGCCCCGAGAACTACCAGCCAAAAAACTGGCAGCCGGAAGTCGACTCCTGGAAGGTTGAAAACGGCGAAAAACTGCTTCTGACTGCTGAAAGAAACAGTCCTGAGGAGAAGGTAGAGATACTTTTTGAGAGAATTGACTTAATGACGGTCTCGCAGCTTGTTGATAAGTCGGAACTTAAGATCAGCGGTCACGAGGTTGATATTCATGAGTCGATAGAGGATAGGCCAGAGATTGTTGAAGAGAATCTGAGGTTTATAGAGCGTGAAAGAGAGACTCCAGCAGGATTTATAGATGTCTTCGCAAGGGATGAAGATGATAATTATGTTGTTATAGAGGTAAAGCGGAATCCAGACTACAATACGGTTCTCCAGCTTCAAAGATATGTTGAAGAGATTGATGAAGAGTTTAAAGGCAACATAAGAGGTATTCTGGTTGCTCCGAAAATGACTGATAAAATACTTTCTTATTTGAAAGAAAGAGATTTAGAATTTGTTGAAGTGGATATGGAGGATGTTATAACCTCCTACGATGCTATTGATAATAGTCAGAAAGGCTTAAGCGACTTCTCTACAGAATATGAAACTAACTAATAGAGTTTTCTTATGAACGGATCTAGTAGTTCTAAGTCATCAACGTAAGATCTCAGCTCTACCTTGTTTTTGTAGCCTATATCCGGATTAAAACGGTATATCAACGTGAACTCGGACGACTCTATCTTCAGTTCTCCGGCATACTCTTCAGAGTGTTGGTCTTCAAAATCTTCCTTTAATCTGCCTTCGCGGTTGTAGACGTGCTCTTCAACGTTGGAAAACCCTCTGCCCGATAAAACAGTGTCTACCACTTCTTTCAATGTTTTTGAGGAGTTAGGTCTCCACTCTGCCCGGTAACTGAACTCTGACTCTCCGTTGTTGTAACGGAATATCTTTGCAGGTTTCGTGCCTAATGCTCTGTAGTCTCTTTTTACGGCCACGTATAACTTGGAATGTTAACACTGAAATAGTTGTCTCTTAGGGCCCTTAGAAATAAAGAGGAAAGAAAGATAGAGAAACTAGAAGTCTTCGTGTATCCAGTATCTCTCTATTTTTTTGGCGTTAAACCAGTGTGTCCTATCGTCTGCTTCGACCTTTATAATCGGCTTTTCTAGGAACTCTACGTTATGAAGATGTAGTTCGGCCTCTTCGCCTGAGTCGAAACGGATCATGATTTCTCCCTTCTTTGGAAGCTCTTCTTTTAGTGTATCATACATTAAATTTGTTCACCTCTCACACTTTCACATCTGTTTGAGCACAGGTATAACTTTTGTGGATTAGGCACGCCTAAAAAGGTATACAAAAAACTTAGTCTGCCGTAAACTATTATTGTGTGTGGAATAGTAGGAGCCGAAGATCTAGATACTGCTGAGAGAATCTTAGAAGAGCAGAGTCATAGAGGTAGCAGTGCCAAGGTACTTGGAGAGAACTTCTGTATAGGTCACGTGCTTCACTCCGTTGTTGGAGAGGTTGCGCAGCCTTTCAACAAAAGCGGTTTGCTTACAGCTAACTGTGAAATCTACAACTGGAGAGAACTTGCAGAAAAACACGGAATTGAGGTCAAAAACGATGCAGAGCTCCTGTACAAACTAATAGAGTCGGGAGGTACAGAATGTTTAGATGAACTAGACGGCATATACAGTTTTGGATACCTTAAGGAAGATGAGGTGGTGCTGGCTAGAGACTTACTTGGTGTAAACCCTCTGTGGTACTGTGAAGAGCCCTTCAGTTTCGCATCCGAAAAGAAAGCTCTTGAATCACAAGGTTTAGAAGCAAAAGAACTACATCCAAGACAGTTATTAAGATACAATCTGAAAACAGGGGAAATAACGACCGAGAACCGTGATTTCTTTGATATCCAAGAAAAAGAAAACGACCTAGAGACGATAGCTGAAGAGATAAAAGAAAAATTCTTAGATGCTGTAGAGAAACGAGTCCCGGAAAAAAATCTTGCGCTACTCTTCTCAGGGGGTGTAGACTCGACCCTTATAGCCGCGGCACTGAAAGAGCTTGGTAAAGATTTCACCTGTTATACCTCGGGAATACAGCACGGAAACGTTAACAAGCCCAGAGATCTTGAGTGGGCTGAAAAGATAGCTGAAGCGATGGATTTAGAACTAGAAATTTATAACGCAGAACTTGAAGAAGTCGAAACGACCCTGCCGGACATAGTAGACTGGATTTCCTCCACAAGCACTGTGAAAACAGGGGTTGCACTACCCTTCCATTTTGCCTTAACCGGAGATGAAAAAGTTGTTATGAGTGGTCTGGGTTCAGAACAGCTCTACGCAGGTTACTCTCGACACCAAGGATATCTCAACAAAGAATGTCTATCAGGGTTAAGGTCTATGTATCACCGAGACCTTTACAGAGACAACGTTATTTCCTTCAGAAACGGTTATGAGCTGAGAGTTCCTTTCCTAGATGAGCAGCTGATAGAGCATGCATTGACGATCCCTGAAGAGTACAAAGTTAAAGAGGGCTACAGGAAGTATGTCTTACGGATTGCGGCTGAAAAGCTTGGCGTACCCGAAGAAGTTGTTTGGAGAAAGAAGACTGCGGCACAGTACGGCAGCAACTTCGATAAAGCCATAGACAAGCTCTCACGTAACAAAGGATTCGGTCATAAACAAGAATATCTAAACTCTTTAAGAGATAGGCCGAACAAAAAACTAGCGGCATTAACTTCGGGAGGAAAAGACTCGAACGCAGCACTATACAGGATGAAAAGAAGGAACAACGAGATCTCATGCTTAGTAACTCTTAGATCCGAAAACAAGGACAGCTACATGTTTGACTCCAAGAAAGAGATGACGGATCTAGAGGAACAATCAGAAAGGCTAGGAATACCTCTGATAGTCCAAAAAACCAAAGGGGAGAAAGAAAAAGAGTTGGAAGACCTAGAGGAAGCCTTTAGAAAAGCGAAAAGCCAGTACGGTATTGAAGGTGTTGTAGCCGGAGCATTAGCTTCCACATACCAGAGAGATAGAGTCGAAATAATGGCTGAGAAGACAGGTCTGAAAGCTTTTTCCCCTCTTTGGCAGGAAAACCAAGAAAACTACATGAAATGGCTGATAAGAGAGGGTTTTGAAGTTGAGATAACATCTGTAGCTGCCCGTGGGCTGGGAAAGAGTTGGGAAGGCAAAGTTCTTGATAATGAACTAGTTGAAGAACTGATATCGCTTTCTAGAGAGTATGGCTTCAATGCGGCTGGTGAGGGTGGAGAGTACGAGACACGTGTGACTGGCTTTCCTTCTGATATCTAAAGACAAGCAGCTGAACTTCTTTGACCACGATTTTCGTTATTAGTAACTTGTTTCTTCCAGTTCATGCTCTAAAATTTTATTTCCGTTCTTATCAAAGTAGAAGACTCCTTCAAACTGCTTATTGTCCAACATTAGAGGTATCCAGTACCTGTCATCTGGCCACATCTTGCCGAGCGGTATTTCGTCTGTTTTGAACCATTCGG